>Ga0307947_1000374_pt1 | contig 30742 bp, 32 predicted proteins | sample OrgLakmetagen232_FD_201840 | JGI IMG/M metagenome (GOLD analysis project Ga0307947, IMG submission 201840) | Saline water microbial communities from Organic Lake, Antarctica - #232 | ecosystem: Environmental > Aquatic > Non-marine Saline and Alkaline > Saline | place: Antarctica: Organic Lake...
TGCAGATTCAGCGTTACAATCAAGGAGTCCCTTATGAACAAAGAGTCTGTGACAGATGTGCTCTTAATAATGTCCAGGATGAAGCACACGTTATTCTGGATTGCCCTGATGCTCAGCTGGCCAGCTTGCGCAATCAATTCCAGCACCTGTTTGATGCCATACCAGCAGGTAGCACTGCTCGCCTGAGAGACTTCATCAATCAGTCTGATGCCGTAGGAGTAGCTGACTTTGCAGACAAATGCCTTGCTCTGTTTGATCACTGACCTTGTCGCTTTTTCTGGTGTCTTGTTCAGTCTGGCCTCCTTCTCTTCTTGAAGCTGCCTTTTTATTTTGCTATAGCTCAACTGCCCTCGCTGGCGGATATAGCTGTGTAACCCTTACCCTTACCCTTACTACTAACTACAGGCTTTTTTCCAAGCTTCCGCTCAGATGCCCACCAGAGGCATATATAGCGATGTAACCTTACCTTACTACTAACTACCAAAGCTCATCATTTGTACGCAACTGGTTTTCGTTTTGTTTTGCCACTTTCCTTGGTAGCTTATACTCTGCTATTTTCAATTTTATCACAGTTACAGTTTTTGTTCGGCTTGTTTTGAGGTTGTACCTCGTTCTCAGAGGCTGAGCAGCCATCACAGGCTGAATGCCTTTGCAAGCCACCTAAACTAAACTTCGCAGTTGAGCTGAAGAGAGGCAATCTATTCTGCATGGTATGATTGTAGCACCTATTGCTCATAGCACCCAGATTTTACGGGACTTGGATGTGGGAGGGGTGGTGGGTTTTTTGTAAATTTAGGGGGTGCGTGGTGAGTACATGTACGGTTACTAAACTACGAATGCGCAATAGAGCTGGGGTCACTCGTCGCTTGTATATTGGTAGAACTTGCCTTGCCTTGCTATTGTGAAACTAATAACAAGGAAGCCACACGAATGTGGCGCACAAGACTTCAAATATTCATTAAGTACAGAATGCAATCCAGAGCTTAAGCGTACAGGAAAGGCAATGGACAAAGATATAGAATTACCAAAGAAAGTCAGATGCACGGCTTAGGCCCAGAGTCAAGCCCCTGATGACCTCTCATTCACATACGAGATCGCTTTAGGAACGCACAAATACACAGCGCACAAAAAAACATAGAAGTTTATATGGCATATCATTGAAAGAGCTTGCTTTATTAATAAAAGTCAGCATCAGAGAAAACCCCCTCTGTGTCCATCTGTGTGCTCTCATAATTGCAAACCAGACGGACAAATTCAAAAGACCAGGAAAGGCCTAAAATCGGAGGAAATGACACCAGTTTTATTACTTAAAAACTATCAAAAACACGAAGATCGTCTCTACAAGTCGGCAAAAAAGCCTGTCCCCAAAACCATCCACCCATGCACCCTGAGAATTGTTGACCAACATAATGCACGCAAGCAATGCACGTGCAGGGCGCCCTGCATGCGCACTGCTTTTATTGTGCGGCCCTCCGAGCTCAAACTCTAACACACCGATGCTATGCAAACAAACAAAAGCACAGATCATGAATGTGCCTGACGTCCTTATCCTCCACGATAACTTTGCCGCCCTTTTCTTTATTAGAGCGCCAAGGTGCACTCATTAGCAAACTGTGTGGTAGCGCGCCTGCATGAGTTTCAAGCACTGCATGCTCTTCTTCTAGGGCACTTCTCTTTCCAGGACACGTTTCACACACATAAGAGCTTACGATACAAATGCTTACTAACAAATTTTCCGAGGTCACAAAACACTCGCCCGCTTTGTTCGCAAAACAAACCGGCATTTCAGACACACCTCTTTCCCTCTCTTCACCACCACACTTTAAGACCAGCCCTTTCTCCCTGCCGAGCACACACTGAAGAGTCATACCTGCAAGCCAACCTGTTGGTTGTACCTCAAAATTCATGCTGTTGCAGGTGGGGGAGAAGGCTGGTCATTGGAAAATTGGCGTTTGGTACAAAGTGACTTTGTACCAATGAGAGGGAGGAGGCCCGAACGCAAAGGAGCAGACAGCACCCCACACTTGCTTCTCAATTGCACAAACATACTCTGAAGAAGCAGTGAATTGTTTTTACCATAAAAAACTCCATCAGCAAATTATTCCTGCTTGAGGCTGCCGCTGTGCCTGCGGAGGCAGCTGGGGTAGCTGCTGCTGCTGCTGCTGCTGCTGCTGCTGCTGCTGCATAAGCGCAGAAACGAAGCTCGCACGATGCTTGTACTCAAACACAATTGCTAGAAGTAGCACTACCTGCAAGGAAGTAGGAAAGGAGCTGGGAACACGCAACCTTTGTAGGGTGCATTGTGCAAGCACAGGCACAGGCTAAACAATTCTCTGGATCACAATATCCGGGCAGAGCGGGCGTTACGATTGGTTTGCACGTCACAGTTCCTGGTTTAGCACCCATCCACCATTTCTTATCCATTTTGCACGTGATGTCGGCTTCTAATTCCTGGTTTGCACTTTCCCACCAGACTTTAAATCATCCTCCTGACCAGCACCTACCAGGTTTTGCAGAGTGCTGCAAGCCAATTTTTATCAACACCTACCAAGTTTTGCACAGTGACGCTAGCCACACACGCAGGTATGTCTCCCAACCAGCTGCTGCTTGCGTGTGTTGCCATGATCTCCAGCAGCAGCAGTGGCGTCAGCCGTCTCACTCGCACCTGCATTGTTATCCAGCACGCATGTGAACATGTGTGTTTTTGTGTATGTATGTATTTGGATTCGTGATTTTTTTACTGTGCGTGCATTTATTGATGTGTGTATGTCAGTGCGTGAGACGATGGGATTGTTTGTGTGTTTGAATAGTTGCGTTAGCATGTGTCTGCGATAACAAAGGGGCGTGGGCTATAACGTTACATGTGCGCACAGATGCAATATGTGTGCAAAGGGGCTACATACAAGATCCTTGCCCCTTTCAAACCAGTAACACTCTGGAATTGCCAGGGTACATCCTGCGTAAACGGTGTTTTCACATGCCTGTGCTTTTTACTTAGCGTTTGTGAACACACCTCTCTTGACTTTCCTGATTTCTGCTTAGTTATTTGGTTATGCTGTTCACCTGGCACCTCTTGACTTTCCTGATTTCTGCTTAGTTATTTGGTTATGCTGTTCACCTGGTCGTAATTGCAGGGAATATAATAACGTGTACATGTGCACACGCTTGCACCAAACCTATAGATTATCTGGTTGGCATCAGCCTTTGCCTCCCACTGCCCACCTGCTCTGCAAGGAACGGGGTAAGGGCGAGAAAAGCCACATCCAACGCGGTTAGCAAGAAGGGCAGCCAAGCTCCAAGTGAGGAACTGAAGAAGGGCAGCAGGTTCAAACTGTCTAGGGCGGTAGCAAGCTTCGACGAATAATGCAGGGCCTGGACGGAGAGCCATGCGTACTCCACTTGCTGCATGGTCAGACCTGTGTGGAAATTGAAGGGGGGTGGGAGGATGGAATGTGCGTAAGTGAATGTGTGTGATTGCCTGGGTTGGAAAAGATCATTGTGCTCTTCCTGGGGGAGAGTAAGGGGTCCAATGGAGTAGGTGTTCTGATCAGTTTGATAGCTGACACTCCCTATGCTATTACCCATTGGAGTGGGGAATGGTGCTGCGTAAGAGGTACTTTTAGAGAAATTGTGTGTGAACCTTTTTTAACGTGTTTGTGTAAAAGTGCGTTTCCGTGTATGCATGTGTGTCCGTGCGTTTGTACAAGTTGCACGGTCAGACCTCAGAGACAGTCAAGGCGGTGCCTCTGTATGCGTGTATGGAACTTAAGGAAGGGCGAGGCTGTGCCCCGCGTATTGCTATATGTGCATGAAACTCAAGGACAGGCAAGCAAGTGCTTGTAGATGTGTGTATGGATGCCCGCTGGTCCACGAGGCTTAGGAGGAATTTTTGCATGTTAGGTTCTGATGATTGCCTTAACAGGACCTTTAGTATTTGTAAACTCGCAAGCAGAGGATCACACACACACAAACACACTCACACTCACACACACAGTTGCTTGCCCCAACACACACAAAGGAAGCAGGGAGGAACAACCTACGCACCGCACGCCACACAAACACATATATTGTACACCCACCTGTAGAAAAGCCACGCCCTCCCAGCCCCAAATTCTCCAGCAAGTAGCAGCGCCGGCTGTTTAAGTACCGCTCCTCAAGCACACATGTTTCGTCCTCTCCACTCCCACCCACCCCAGACCCAGTCACCACACCAAACACACTCTTAACCGTGCAACAAGCACTGCCAAGTACCCTCACACTCCTTCTGCTCCAGCTGCTTTTCAAGCTGGACGGTTCACCACCACCTTCCTGCGCAAGGACCCTCAAAAAGCTAGTTTCTGCCAAAGCAGGACCACGTTCACCATCCCTAATGCCGCGCAGCAGCAGCTCCTCATCTCCTCTCAGGAACCCACAGCTCAACAGTCGCACCCAAGCCCATACCTGCGAAGCATAAGCGACACGCATTCATACATCTGAGTATGCAACTGCACTGTATTTGATCATACATTATATAATTTCCCGGCCACAGCACACGTACATGATTGGTTCTGGTCGACCCGAGTCAACAATGGTGTATTTTGCGGAGGGTGCTGCTTCTTCTTGCTTGGGTTACACATCTGTTTTGCCTCCGTGTTCCTAACCCCGAGGCAGACTGTTGCTTTGCGTTTAATTTGGGTTAAAGTGTTTTGGGTTGTTGGGTGATTTGGGTTTAAGTGTTTTGGGTTGTTGGGTGGTTTGGGTTAAAGTGTTTTGGGTTGTTGGGTGATTTGAGTTTAAGTGTTCTGAGTTGTTGGGTGATTTGAGTTTAAGTGTTCTGGGTTGTTGGGTGATTTGGGTTGTTGGGTACAGGGTACTCCTTGTTGTGAGTGTCAGTACAGCAGATCAGTAGCCAGGGGGATAATGCGTACGCGGGTACATGATGTTTACATGATAGCATGCTTGATGAAGTTATTTGAAATGCAATTGAAATAATAGCGGGAGTGGCACACAAGCACACATCGTTAGCACACTCCATCACGTAAGGACCAATACAAAGCACTGCTGAGTCACACCGGGAGTGACGCCTAAGCACAGATCGGTTTGGGCTTTTGGGCCGTGTGCCTAGGAAGCCTTGTCGGGAAGTGCACACGAATGATGCAGCGTGGCCACGGACAGCGATTTGTGGATTACACGGCCACAGGATGAGATCCATCTTGTCTTACCGGGCGATGAATTGAGCAAAAGAATTTCGGGTCATCCAGCTAGCTGATATCATTGTGAGCACTGCTTTTAACGCCCTGTCCAGCCCTGCTACCGTTGCTGAAATCAAAACGATAAGAAAGCGATCCGTGCCACTTCAGTTACGTGATCGTGATAACAACATGTGCACAGCTCCCACCTTCTGCCCAGCACTGCCCTCAAAAGAGCCTGTGGTAGCCCCAGCAGCTGCGTGAGGCAGAACCCACGCAAGGACACACAGGGCAATAGACCTCAGGGTGCGAGGCTGTACGTGTGAGCAGTGGGTGAGTGTGGAGTGGGTGGGAAGGGGGGTGCTGTGTCCAGCTGTGCACGAGGGGGAGGGAGCTGCTGTTGCTGCTGTTGCTGCTGCTGCTGTTGTTGTTGAGAGGCACACAGCTGGGGTGATACTGCTCACTGATGGGAGGGGTGCACAATTGCTGCTGCTTCTGTCGACAAGGGAGACGGTGGCAGTGATGGGTGCGTTGCCTGCAGCAGTGCCACTGGCAGGGGCGGAGGGAGGCGGGGCGGGAGCGTGTGCTGCAGGCGTCTCACTCCTGTGTGCTGCAGGGATCTCACAGCCCTGTGGTGACGCAGTCACACTTGAATGGTTTGGGGGGGCGAGCGGTGACACAGCCGGACTGAAATGGTTGGGGGGGGCAGGCACCAGGGCAGGAGGAAGTTGACAGGCGTTGGACACTGGTTGGAGAACGGGAGTAGAACTGGGGTTTCTGGAGGGCGTGGAAGGGGAGGGGCAGGCGGAGGAGGATGCGGTAGGCTGGGCCCATGCAGTACGTACCCTGAGTGTGGGCATAAGCAGGACAAGAGGGCGTTTGAGTGTGCCTCTCTGTTACTTTGTATGTAAGCTTGATTAGGTGGAAGGGTGTTTGAGTGCCCCCCCTTTCCTACGCCCTGTGTGCGCATAAACAGGATCGAAGGGCATTTGTAGTGCACCTTTTTTCTACGCCCTGTGTGCGCGTAAACAGGATGGAAGGGCGTATGAGTGCACCTTACTTCTGCACCCTGTGTGAGCTTGATTAGGTTTGAGGGGTGTTTTGAATACACTAAGCTTGCATCCTGAGCCTCTACATAGGTGTTCACTTGCATTTGCATCTCGTCAGAAATCACAATTAGAACAGGGTACCTGGTGAGCTCCTCCACTCTGTCCACATAAGAGTCATAGTCTTAAATTTATGCCTTGTTCTTGCATATGCACCACAGAAGAGTAAGGTGATGTGCCAGCAAGGACTGTGTTGCATATATTGTCCAAAATATTTTCATGCCTCATCGTCTCTGAGGCAGCACAGGCGGTAGGAAAGTACAGCTACAAAAAGCAACAAAACAATTCCTGCACGCACCCACGCACGCACACCAACACCCCTTGACCTTCAACCTCACCCCCACCCCCACCCTCACCCTCACCCTCATCCCTTGACCTTCAACCTCACCCCCACCCTCACCCTCACCCTCACCCCCCCACTCCACCCACTCCCACTCCCACCCACTCACACCCACAGCGCTTACACTAACAAAACACAGCCACACAAATCAACGCACCAATTCCCGCATGCGGCTGCTAGTGCAGCAGGGGAGCTTGGGCGGGGGTCAAGCAGGGCGCGGGCACCCAGAGCGTGACTGCTACTGCTGTTGCTGCTGCTCCAGGCACTGCTGCCCAAACTTTTAGCGCGCTGTTGCTGCTGCTGCTGCTGCTGCTGCTGCTGTGGTTGGTGCTGCTTGCTTCCTGGCACTTCCTGCTCTGTTGCCACGTCTTTGGAGGGCGCATGCTGCTGCTGCTGCTGCTGCGGTTCCAGCGGGAGGCCTAGCCATAACCGCTGCACTTCAGGGTTCCGTGCCAGGATAGCGGTCGCGAGCTGGCCTCCGTCAGGGAGCACAGCTGTAGTGTGTGTGTATGTGAGTGTACATGAGTGTTTAAGTGTGTGTATGTGCACGCACGTGTGTGTGTGTGTGTGTGTGTGTGTGTGTGTGTGTGTGGACAAGAGCAAGTTTGAAAGCTATAGATCTGCAATCGCAAGAAAGACAGGACTTCTATTTGGTTTAAAGCAAAAGTGCGTGCCAAGAAAGCGTTCAATGCTCCACTTTGCACTTTGCAAGTTACCACTACATTTCTGTTACCTGCCATGTGGAGGGGGGTGCAGCCTGGAGCAGCAGGGCTGGCGTCGACCAGCCATGCCCGGGTTGGGCTGGAGCCGTACAAAGACAGGGCGACCTGTGTGCGGGAGGAGTGCGTACGAAATAAGGCATGGGTTAAAAGCGATGTACTTGTAAGTTGATTGCTACACAGGTATCGGCAACCTGTATGAGGGAAGGAGTGCTTGCCAGGATTGGCAAGGATTTAGCCAGGCACACGTGGGGATGTTGCTACACAGGGAAGAGGCAATCTATGCATGAAGGGAGACGGGTTGAGAGCTTGTCAGAGGGGTGTCTCATGTCAAGTCCTTTAGCACTTTCTATTCTGTTGGAAGAAGAAAATAATAATTGTCAAGCCCCATTTCATGCTGTGTGTGATTGTGACAAACGTGTGTTCATCACGATCACACACACACACAGCATGAAAATGCACTAAACCGGATTGACTCACATGTAGCTTGGGCCAGTGTTGTAAGAGCACAGCACAGCACAGCACAATACAACACAGCAATTTGAAGCCCCAATTCCTTCCTCTTCACACATCCACCTCCACACGCCCACCTGTAGTGTGGCCAGGTCCTGTGAGCGAACAGCACAGTGCAGCACGCCCCATCCACCGGACACTGTGCGCACCGAAGTGCACACCTGCTCCCTTTTGATGCCCAGGGTTTTGACCTGCATAGCGCAATGGAGGAAAGAAAAGGCACGTGTAAACGATACAGTGTACGCAGTGCATTGCTGCACGCGCACGATGGAAGAAGGGTAAGGAGACACCTCCTTGTGAGTGACTAACTGGCGAGCACAGGTCAAACGAATCAGATCATGCTTAAGTACACAAAGTGTAAGGTAGGACCTAAGAGGGGCGTTGTGGCAATATTCTTATGGCTTGTGGGAAATTCATTACACCTTGCGCGCAAGCCACGTCAAGAATTGCAGGACATTGCTGCCACCTATCAGGGTTAGCCCTCTAATGAGCCTGGCGGACAGCATGCACACAGTCTATTCCACGGCATCCGTCAAGATATGCAGGACAGAGCTGCCACCCATCAGGGTTCAGTCCTCTGATGAGCCTGGCGGACAGCATGCACACAGTCTATTCCACATGCATTTTGTACAAGCACACATTTACAACACAGCACACACGCATGCAGCAGTCTCCTCCACGCACCAAGCCTCTGATCAGCCTGGCTGCTAACGTGCACATAGCCTGCTCTAGTGCACTTGACAGCAGCTGCGTGCCGACCATGATGAGCACAGCTCGTGGGATGGGGTGGCCGCGCAGCATGGGCAGCTGCTCCGTGTAATCTGGGCCGTCAATAGAAGCACCTGAGGACCTGCAGTTGTGTGTATGTGTGTGTGTGTGTGTGTGTCCTGAGGGACCTGCTGATGTGTTGTGTATGTGTCCCCTGAAGACTGCACTTGTGTGTGTATGTGTTGTGTCTTGATTTGTAGCTATCTTTTGTGCGACCACCAGAGAGGCACAGAATACTTCCGGGAAATAATCCTTGACCACTCCCTTTCTAAAACCATGCTTGAAACATTACATCCAATCATTCGACATTGTAATGCGACATCATCAAAGACACGCTGGAATAAAAGGTGCCCTCTACCGCTATTTCTAACAGACACCCTCCCCACACCTCCACACCCATTTACCCACACCTGCTCCCACCAACCCACCCACACCCACACTGACAACTAGTACATGCACTCATGCATGCATGTGTGCATGTGCAATCCCCCCCCCCACCACACACACACACACCCACACTGACACCCACACCCACAATCACCTCTGTATCCCTGCCCCTACCTGTCATTTTCCTGTGCTGCTCCAGGGGATGCAAGGCAGCCCTCCTCATTGGTAGCAGGCTCTGGGAAACCTGCACACAGTAGAGGCACTGTTCATCTACAGCAAAGTGCAAGAAGAAGACAGGACGCTTGTGCGAATGCGATGACGCGCACATGCAGGTACAATGCACGTCATTGTACCTTGCCAGCGCACGCTGCCTCCAGTGCACTCCAGTCTAAAATTGCGTCACTTCATACGTCAATTATCAAAGCCACGCACTTGTGGTGGTCGCAGGCCTGACGTCCACTTTGAGAGCGGCCATGCTGTTTGTAGGGGGGGCAGGGTCCACGTTGACCCTACTGGCGCAATCAAATTCCACAGGGGCTAGCAGTGAAGGTGAGGGCAGGTCGAGACCAGACAGACCATCAGGGCACTCAGCTTGACTCCCCTCCTGGGCTGCCGTGGCAGTCATGGCAGCCTCGGTCCCGTGCTGCGCGGTGGCAGCGGCCTCAGCGACGCCAGCCGCAACAGCACGCGACACACGCAGCTGCTGCTGCTGGTCGTCCAGCATGTCGATGCACTCCAGCCAAAAGCCCAGATCAGACACGAAATCCGACATCCAGCTGCCCTCCTCCCCAGTCTCTTCCTTTTCCTCCTCCTCCCCAAGGGTCTCCTCCCCCTTACCCTGTAGCAGCAACTGTACATGAGCTCCTTCCAGTGTGTGTGCGTATGTCCCCCCGCCCTCTAAACCACCCCCTCTGCTGCTGCTGCTGCTGCTGCTGCTGCAACTCCCAGAATCCAGCATCTGCCACGGGTGTTGACTGCTGCTGCCCATCTCGTTGTGCAGGCCACTGCTGCTGCTGCAGCTCATGCCAGGGGTTGTGCTGCAGCCGGGGATGCTGAACACGCCGCTGCAGTTGTCAAAGCCCATGCGCTGGGGCTGGCACTGCTCGCGTGCGAGGGCCTGTCAGAGGTGGTGATTCACGTGTTAGATGCCAGTGTGAGCCTTGATCCTTAAGGGGATGAATGACTTCAGGCAGCTTGCACCAAAACAAGGAGGGGACATGGTGAGGAGGAGAGGGCAAGCCAGTAGTCAGGTACACATGCACTACAATGCTTAGCCTTACGCTTAGGGCAAGGAGGGGAACAAGGGTTGGTGGTAGGGGGAGAGCAAGGTTACAAGGGTTGGGTTGCAAGGGGTTACAAGAATGGACATTGATGACCACAGGGAACAGGACATGTCTACAGCTGCGTGGTAGTAGACCTACTACCTACCAGTACATACTACTATTAGTAGATCTGCTGCATATCAGTAGACCTACTAGAATTAAACCCCCCAAACAACGTTTGCTATGTCGTAACACGTGTGTGCTCCTGTGTGACAAGCAGTGGCCTACGTAGTAGCACGTTGGAGCACAGATATACATACACATACACAAACGCATACACACGCACATACACAAGCGCGCATACACGCATACACACACACCTCCATGGTGCAGGCCTCCCTCGCCGAGTCCACAGCAAATGCCTTCAGCAGCTCTGCTTGCACCCCCTCATCCTCAGGCGCATGCTCCAGTACAAGCACAGGCTGGCTGGAGGACAGCGTGCCGTCAACCTATGCACGTGTGTGTGTGTGTTTGTGCGTGTGTGCATTTGTGTGCACGTTTTTTTGTTGTTCCTTCCCATCTTTCCCAAAAATAGAGCGCACGGACTTGCACACACATATAAACCCTAAGTCTCCCAGCACAAGTTTGAAGACAAGGGACGGCGGCGAGGACAACAGCAAAGTGAGTGCATGTCTCTTCCTGGCAGGGATTGCTGCATTTTCATACAGGCCTCCCAACGCTCTTTGTGTGAAGAACTGAAAGACCATTAACGGAACTTGGTACACCCGAAAGCCAGGGGGCAGAAGTAGCCCCCCACACAGCTTAATGGGCTAATCAGACAGCTATGGACAGGTGTTTTACAAGCCATTTACCCTACCGAGTCCATCCGCTCTATTTGTTATTCCACAGGTTGTGCTCTGCCAAAGCACAGCTCACGGTCCCATACGCCCCAGCATACTACACACTGATAGCACAGTCGGTAAACGTGCACTTTCGCTCGGTTCTGCAGCTGACTAAAGCCATTCAGCGCACGTTAAAGGGACGCAACATCAAAACAAAGATGACAGCATTTGGACGACCCCGTCCCACTCAATTTAAAAGTAACAGCAAGTGATGTACATGTGGCATAGGGCTATCCGTGTGGCAGGATTGTATGTGTGGCACAGGATGAGTATGTGCCTGTGGGTCGGAGACGCACAGAACAGGCCAGTCCCTTGTGTGAGGATCTCTGGGGTGCCACATACAAACGTCACAGGTTGCCATGTTGTCATCATACGTCAGCTGAACCTGTCTCTTGCATTCGTGTGGAGCTACAGAGGCTAGCTCATGCCAACGCTGTGTGGTACCCTTACCTGGCACTCCAACGTCAGTAAGCCACGGAACGCACTGCGGCACTTGTCGTTACACCGAGAGTTGTTGAACGCCTGCGTACATGCATGCATGCGTGTGTGTGCGCGTGTGTATGTGTATGTGTGTGTGTGTGCGTGCATGCATGTGTGTGTATGCGTGTGTGTGTCTGTGTGCTCGTGTACATCCTGCACATGCGTGTTTGGGTGTGCATGTAAGGGTTTATGTGTATGAGTAGGCATGTGTGGGCACGCTTGCTTGCAGCTATTCCTCTTGACCACCCACGTGCTACGACACACCCTACAAACCACCTGACACTCTGTACAAGTTGTTGACGGTCACGTGAATTACAACGAGAACCCCCCTTGTAAATTACAGGTGTACTGCACGTGAATTACACGTGAATTACAACAAGGACCCCCCTCACCTGCAGCCCTGTGATGGTGAGCACTGCGACCTCCAGGGTGCCCCCCTCTTTGTCCCCTGCTGCTTGCTGCACTTCCCACTGACCCTGAGACGAGATGCGGCCTGAGCGACTGTTACCCACAGGGAGCTGGCTGGGGTGCAGGCTGCTGCTGCCGGGCTCGTGTGCTGCGCACGTGTGTGTGTGTGTGTGTGTGTGTGTAAAAAGTGTATATGTGTGTATGCGTGTGTGTGTGCACGTTCATGTGCGTGTATGTGTGAGTATGTGCACGCGCGCAATTTATTTGGGCTTCATCACCGTGTGTTGCTGCCACACGTGTCACACAGACACATGTCCAGCGTGGCACACCTCACTCGTACACGAACACACACACACATAATACAAACTTGTGTACACACGAGCTCAGCGCGCGCTCGTACTCCACTGCCACCTGCCGCGTACAGCTATAAACACGCTGTGCATGACACAACACACGCACCTGTGTGCGCGCAAATCAGCTGCTTGCCCCCACTGCTGAAATGCCCGCTGCTGCCAGGCACGTCAACGGAGCGTGAAGGTGCGCGCAGCGGTACCTGATCACCCCCTTCACCCCTGCAGCTGTCACTCTCTGCCTGGTTCCCCTGCTGCTTCTGCACGCCACACGTGCGTGCACATTTGTAAGTGTCAGTGTGCGTAGATGTTAATGTTTCGCACATGAGCTAGTTCTGCTTACAGACGGCACGGAATGAGCCACGACACATGCATGGGCACACAAGCACGTCTTGCGGCTCAATCTTCACGATCGTTTTGTCTTTAAACTTCTGAAAAGTAATAAGCACATCACAACAATTTTCAGATCTGTACACATGCTATTGTCAGGTGTTTTGCGGGGCTGAATTTGGCACGTGTATATTATAAAGCTGGCACGACTCACACAATTCATCGGGATAGACAAGGCGTGCAGGAAGCAAGTGCTGAAGCACATGCAGCACTAAAAATTTCAGGTCTAACACCTGATGCCTAAGTTTGGTTTTATCACTGCACCCATCGCACAAATCAAGCTGCCACAGCTGGTTTGTCACCGCGCACTAGTGAAGGCCCGTCATTCTAGGCACCACACACTGTTCTAGGCCCGTCGAAGTAGGCAGAACCCATCGCTCTAGGTACCGACCTGCTGTACAGGGGCTACACGCACGGGGAAGTACAGCCCGTGCATGCGTGCGCGCAGCTCCACGCCTGGCCTGCACAAACCCATTCCTGCAACACGGGCACGGTACCACAAGCATGTGTGAGTACGTTTGTGTGTGTGTATGTGTGTATGTGTGTGTGCGCGTGTGTGGGCGTGCATCTGCACATGGCTATGTGTAAACGTGTGGTTCCTTGTGTGTGCATGTGTGTATGTGCGACATAATAATGAACTAAAAATAATTGCGTATGCACCGAACAGATATGCCTGCAAGCTCAAGTCCTTTCTTTCCCACACAGTACGCAGCATGACACAGTATACACTGAGGTGCAAGATACCGCACATGCCTTGCTACCACCCACAACTCCCCACAGCTCGCATCATGGCATAACCTCACACTGGGGCACGAATAACTACACACACTGGAGCACGAACTACTGCACACACTGGGGCAAGAACTACTACACACGCTGTGAATGCATCGCTAACCACAACTCACCCACAGCACGCAGCATGACACAGCCATCAGTGGACGTGGTCACCATGGGGGTCAAAGCACGGAGGGTGGGCGGCAGTGGGGCAGGGCTGCTGCCTGCAGCAGCCTGCTTGGGCAAGCCATCCCTGTTATGGCCCCCCCCCACCTGTGTTGACATGTGTGTGTGTGTGACTGTTTGTGCACATGTGTGCGTACATGCGTACTTTAGGTATGTACGAGTGCACGCCTCCACACTAAACTGCACCAACATGAGGGGTGCTGTACTGCAAAGCAGAGGACCTCTGGCTGCACCCACCTCCCACGCGCTCGCCATGCAGTGGCTGAACCCCTGCTCTTGCTGCTGCTGCTGCTGCTGCAGGGGAGACAACAGGCCGGCAGAAGCCGCCAAGCCCCTTTTCGTTTGCAGGCCGCCCACGCCCTTGCTGCCCCTGCCACTGCTGCTGCTCCCGCTGCTGCTATCGCGCTTGCTTGCGTGAGGAGCGGCCGTCATGGCAGCAGCGACAGAAGCAGGGGCAGAAGGACTTGCCTGAGCAGCCAGGCCCAGCTCAAGGGACGTGCGTGCAGAGGGGGCTGCATTGGGGAGGCTGCTGAAATTGAGCTGGCCGCATAACGCGCTCGAAGGACCTGCCGCCTGGCAGCCCAGATCACTGCTCCTCCTTAAGTGGCCCACCTCTGTGAGCCCATGGCCAGTGGCGGCAGCACTGCTGCTCTCCTGCTGGGCCTCAGCCGTGGCAGCTGCTGCTGCTGCTGCTGCTGCTGCTGTGACGGAGTACACACCGCCGTGCGTGCTGCTGCTGCTGCTGCTGCTGCGACTGTTGCAGTGAATGCAAGCAACCTGCGTGTTTGTGTGCGAGTGTGTGTGTATATGTGCATTTGTGAGTTAAGAGCGCGCATGCCGGCGTGTGTGGTTGCATGAGCATGTATATGTCTGCGCTCTGCTTGTACGTATGATTGCGCACTCTGTGCAGGCCCACCTGATGGCGCAGCTGCTCTGCTACTAGAATAGCAGGAGAGGAGGAGATGCCGGTCGCAAAAACATCATCCTTCAAGCTGTCAGCACGTCCGGTCTGCACGCTCAGGCGGCCCAACTGCTCGAAGGATACGGGTCCTTCCAGTTTGCTGAAGTGCTGCAGCTCTGCTTCTGACCTAAGACTTAGCTGGTCGGTGGGCAGAGTGTCTGATATGGGCTCGCCTAGGTCACTCATCTGTGCGGAGATCGGTGTGTATTGTGTGAAAGCATGTGTATGTATGTGCATCTTGAATGTGGATGGCGAAACTTTGATTATTGTTGTTTGTGCGCGTGCATGCGTGTGTGTGTGTGTGTGAAAAGAAAGGTGCCAATCCAGTGAGGGTTGGGTGCTGAGAGACAGGGGATGTTCAAAGCCATATCATCCTCAACATCACAAGCTGTTTACGGGCACGCGCGATTTATCGGTCTAGCCCGCAATTGCTGAGATAAGCATGTTAATAAACCCTGCCAAACAAACGTTAGTATTCACACGTATGCATGCACACACACGCGCGCACACCCACACCCACACAAACTCACGGAGCTTGTGCTGTGCCATGGAGGGCGCATGACCCTGGCGCCGGAGACACTGCTGTTCCATCCCTGCTGCGAAATGAAGGGCGAAGGGGACAGGATGCCCATCCATGCGGCGTCACAATCACACCGGGCAACACTGCTCTCCAGGGAATTGGAGTGCCGCAGAATGGGAGGGGGGGGGGAAACTTCCCTCCTGGTGTGGGGGGAAGGCGAGGCGTTCCGGGGGGGCCCAGGGGATAGGAGCTGCGCAGCTGCTGCTGCAATCTGCTCCTCCTCCAAAGCTCTTGCGGATCTGCTGCCTGGCTGGCACGGGGGCTGTGTGCGTGTGCTCCGCGGGGAGGAGAGGTGGGACGAGTCGCTGTCCTGGCACTGCTGCTGCTGCTTTTGCTGCTGCTGCTGCTGCTGCTGATTGTGCTGCTTTACTGCCGCACTAAATCGCGCTCTAAGTCTCAACTCCACAGCTGCATACAACAGTGTGCCAATGGCATGCACCACCAGGGCCTGCGTGTGTGGGGGCGGAATGGTTGGTGAAACTGATACTGAGGGTTAGGTTCTTGTGGGCTTCTGCCTTGGACCATCAAAGAAGCGACCTAGATGTGTATGACCCCCCACTGAGTCCTGACGCCATGCACTTCCCCACACCCATGGGCGTTCTAAAAAGTAAGGGTAAGAGTGCAGTTATACTCACGCGTAGGATGGAGGTGTACATTCCGTAGCCTGCGCTAGTGAAGTAGCAGGACATTGCTGCTGTGTGTACTCCAATAAGGAGGGCCGGCACAGGAACGTGAGGCTGCAGCAGGTCAGGTGTGTGTGCTCATTTGAGTGAATGAGCGCGTACGTGTGTATGTATGTGTGTGTGTGTGTGTGCGAGCGCGCGTGAGTGTGTTTGTGCACATTAGTGTGTGTGTGTATGAGTGTGTATGAGTGTGTGTGTGTATGTGTGTGTGTGTGTGTGTGTGTGTGTGTGTGTGTGTGTGTGTGTGTGTGTGTGTGTATGTGTGTGTGTGTGTGTGGTTTGTGACTACTTGAACACCCCTCCACAACACCTACCATTCCACAAGCACAGAAGGTAAAGGTCGTGATGACTTCGTAATCCGACCGCCGAACACCCTGCGATATGTTTGTGTGTGATTTGCTTGTGTGATTTGGGGGGGGCGAATCGTCCAAACAACAACATGTGCGCCTCTCACCACGAACAAGCCGAGGAAGTACCAGCACGAGCACAGCACGCCCAAGGAGCCACAGGCAACCTGTTGCGCACACACGTTCGTCCCCAACGATGTGCCGCTTATCGTCAAGCAAGAGAGTGCGAGTGCGAGGGCACACGCCATGTCCACAGCCCTGCCATCAAACTGTATTGGTCGGGCATCCTCTCCTCCTCCTGTTGACCCCTCTGCTGCTGAAGTCTTGAAGAGGTGCAACAAGTAGCTTGCATAGGCCGTGAATCCCATAAGGCCCCATGACATCGTAATAAGCCTGCTGTCCCTGAGCCTAAAATCCTGCGGATTGAGCCCAGGTCGATCCTTGGACCGTTGGTGGTAATCCCTGTCCTCGGTGTAAGGTTCATGGCGTATATCAGCCTGCTGTCTGGGAGGCATTGCCTACAGTGTAGTCAGCGTCGACATGGAATAAACTGAAGAACGAGCGGACGAATACCACGGCATTTACCACAACGAACTTTGTATTTATATAATTAAAACGTCGCCTTCTCAAAACCTAAGACGTGGCTTCGAAACCTAAAGCGTTTATAATTTGAATTATGGGTCTGGAGTTGCATGATGACGACAGGATGCAGTACGCAAGGCTGGTTGAAAAGTATAAGAGCAAGGTACAAGGCTCACCTGCAAGCACTTGTGTTACACACACACACACACACACACACACACACACACACACACACACACACACACACACACACACACACACACGCACGCACGCACACACACACACACACACACACACAAACACACACACATACACACCCACACACACTCACACACACTCTTTCTCACACACATACACAACACACATGCACATGCGCATACACTCTCTCACACACACACTCTCTCTCTCTCTCTCTCTCTCTCACACGCAGATACACAAACATACACACACACACTCACGTGCACACACACACACGCACACGCATACACACACAAACATACACACACGCATGCCAATGCAAAAGCATACACACACCACAAATGCGCATTAAACATTTCCTCACACATTTATAAACATGCGGACGCACACACAGCTTCATTGAAGTACAGGGTTGGCCAGAACCATATATACGGTGTATACACGGTATTTATGGCAGGGAATTTACCGAATATGCGGTCAAGTACGGTGCATATGTACGATTCTGGCCAACCCTATTGAAGTACCTTATATGATGCAATCTCCAGTACCTCAGTTTTCATTTCTGGAAGCTGAGGCCGCACAAATACGTATGCCTTACTTTAAAGCTTGCTGGTGGCGTGTTGGGTCACTGATTTGTTGATTTTTTTCTGGTTGTAGGAAAATGGGGCGATCTCTGCTTCTGCTCAGTCCCCACCAGCCTCTGGCCCACCTCTACCTAGCCAAGACCAGCAGGGGTTAAGTGGTGAGAAGCACAAGATCTAGTGTTACACGCTTGCACGGCGCGGTGTTGGGCCTTGCAAGCGCCAAAGAGTTCAGTTTGATCAGCGATATATAACCCAAGATCTGTGCTGCAATTCAATCTGTGCAGGGAAAGGCACTGATGTAGACATGGGATTGTGTGCAGAATGGTACGAGAACCACGCGCACAATGCGTGCACACACATATACACACACATACACACTCACACACACATACATACACACTCACACACACATGCACACACATGCACACACACATACACACATACACACTCGCACACATACACACACAAACAATTCCCTTTGGAGTACCTGCTGGTTCCAGCTGCTTCCATCCCACTTTATGAGTGTCAAATTATCATCCGATCACCACTGAAATTCCAGTGACTCTTCTGGCAAAGTGACGGAAATCTATAACCATAGAAGGCTAGAGGTAAGGTTGGTTCAATCCCATGTAACGGTTTTTCTTCCTTGGTGCTAACGTGTTCATTTGGTATGTGTGGTTTCGTGTTTTACTCATTGCAACTTCCTTTTGTTCCTATACCCCTCAGAGAAGCTGCCCACTCTGTGACGGCCGAGGTGCAACTTTTTATAAAAATGGTCAAATACTTCAGGAGACAAAAAGGTATTAGGCGGCAGATGTGTGCGTCCATTGACCAGTGCATGACGTTTGAATTGGAGGGGTGAGGGTTGTAATCAGAAAGGGCTAATTTTACGTTGAGGTACAAGCATTCTTCAATTTTACCAATAATTGATCGATGTTTAAAGCACTCATTCACCTTTACTTCCTGCATTTGCATGTGCTTTGTGACCAAATGTGTACCGCTGCTCATTGCCTAGGGCCAGAAACCCTTATCAGCTATTTTTGCAAAGACGTCCTTGGCATATGCCTGCCCCTGGGAGTTGTTTCGCCCTACAGTTCACGCTGCTGGTACTCTCCCTATTAACGTGCATCTTCAGTCCTGTTTGAGACGGGGCCCTTCCTAATGCAAGCACTACGTTGGCCTTTGACAGTATTATTAAAGTTGATGTGTCACACTTACTTCCAAAACGTCCTGGCTGCTTTACAGTGCACCAAAGGCCAATGGGCCCCAACCTGTTTTCACCACAAGCACAGCAAAGCAGAACAAGGGGCGGGCAGCCGTTGAGGCAAAGATGGAGGAGTACAAGAAGGTTAGATTTGATGCTTGTTTGTAATTGCTCATTGCCGTGTGCATGTGCCAGTCCATGATGCCCTGGAAGGGCATTGCAAATCTATTGGCACGCTTTCACACAGGAGCTCTATGTACAATAACTAAGTTGATCTTACCGTTTACGCAGTACAGTGGATTCTGCTCTTTATCCTTCTGTCCCTCTTGTTGATTGCTGCTACACACTTGACAGGAACTGGCGGCTCTAGACGCTGCTTCCTCTATGGACCCTGAAGAGGAAGTTTTGCGGCAACAGTTGCAAAAGCAGTTAGTCAACCAGATTGAGCGGCTGACTGAAAGAAATGGGCCATGAATTCCTCAATTTCTGCTCTGTTAGCTTCACCCTGTCTTTTTCCGATTGAAATCGCAAACTCCCCCTCTTCATTCCATAAGGCGGGAATCTCTGGGTGGTACAGATGTTAAACAACAGTGAGGTGCTCATCTCTTTGTCCCGGAGGAGTCTGAATGCTTGCTGATTTATTGCTGAATTAAACACCTTGCTTACTGTTGCGTTTACTGAGCCCAGCAAAAAGCCTGCTGTTTTGGATGCCGGTTACCCTTTTGTGAAGCTGGGTGATGTTGAATTTGCGTTAACTGCCTGCTAGTCCAAACCTTTTTGTCGTGAATTGTTATTGATCACCTTTTTTGGCAGTGATGGCCAGATGGGCTTAGGGCCACCGGGTGGTCTGTTAGCCCTTGGCTTAGCTCTGCACTTTCTATGCCTGGCGCTTTAGCTTGTTTGAACTTGTTAATCCAGTCTCCTCGTGACTTCTTTTGTCCTTTTGGTACTCTGTTGGACCTCTTTGGGCCTTTCTTTTTTTTGCCCTACCTAGGTTTTAGCACAGGCACAAAACAACAGGCGTGCCGTGTCAGCTCAAAATCACCGCCTTCAGAGCTTCAGACCAGAAAGGTTTCCAAGGTGGAAAAAACATCCAGCAGAAGCGGGAGTTTTTGCAATACTGTGCTCCCTATGCCTCTACCAGAGTTCCCAGACCTGTGCGCCCTTCAACTGGATTATCAAGGCACTCGTGGCTTATTGAAATTCTATTGAAAAAAGCATTACTGGAAAGCATTACTCATGGCTTCCTATTCGCTTCCTAGGTAGTAATTAAGCTGGCTTACTGGCCGCTTGTTCATCAAATAAGCGAGCAGTAAGCCAAACAATGGATCCTAGTAAGGCTTTCTAACATTCCGACGTTGATGGTACTACGAAGGGTTACCCTGACTCCATGCCTGCCGCGCTTTCTGTTCAGACTCGTGTGCATGTGTCGATCTCTGATAGTCTTACTCATCTTTTTTTACTCATCTTTAATCAGCTGCCACACGCACCGTTGTCTTTTCCTGGAGCTGGGACCGTTAACTCAGACATCCTCGGCTTCAGTCTACAGCACGGTAATATGGCTACTAGATGATGAATCATAATCAGAAACTTAGCACGATACAGGTTCTATTGAGGATTTCCTTACATGGTACCTCTAGAATGCTCACATGTTGTCAATTGATTACGTGTCAATCGTTTACCATACCTATAGGTTGTCAATAAGACCAGTGGCACATCCTGCTCATTTAACAAGACATACAGAAACTATCATAAACAACAAACTGCTTGTCACACAATTTGTCGCTGCCACTGATTGGACGTAATGCCAAGCAATCCGCCCTCCTAATCTAAGTTTCTTGCTCTTTTCCGGTTGAGGTTTACAACATTCCATACAGGTTGAAACACTGAGCTCTGAACTTATTCCTTTCTTGGCTTGTCATCAAAGTATCACTGATTTTGAGATCAATGCAATTCTGAATTAAGACTCATACAGACTCCTCAAGTTTGTGTCGGATTTAGTTTCAATTTTCGACACTGGTTGACTTTGTTTCACCAGCCAATTACCATCAGCCAGAGTCTCGGGCTGTAGGCCATCCTTGTAACCCCTTGTAACCCCTTGTTGAAGCACTGTATATACTGTACTTGGTATTGATGAAGCTACTTGTTTTTCTTTCATATGCGGAACAGATTTCAAAACCTGCGTAAACCTTTTCCAATTGTTCTTTATCTGTAAAGCAATGGCATAAGGAACTTGAATCTCAAATGTTTGCATGCCTGGGGCTGACGATAAAGTCAAGTGTGACTTGGATTTAGTCTGTAATAAGACAATTAAAAAATGGCACTTGGGGTCTCTCATTTCATGCTTAAGCTGGTACCATAATCCGTGACAACCATATCTCTGTGATGAGCAATCGAAGGCTTTCTTGCTCTTCAATAAGTCCAAAATGACATTGTCTTCTATGCCTGTGCCAACTGCCTGGCAAGTTCGCCCTAAGCAGGGTTGTGTGCACTCTCCTGGGACTACCGGAAAGCACCATCCTACTCGGCATGAGGTTCTTACTCAAATTGGCGACAAAAGGTTTTGGAGAAAGGTCATGATTTCTAAACTGTAAGGCTCTCAGTTTTTCCAGCAATGCATAGGTCTAGGCAAAGTGTCCTAGAGACCAAAAAGGAGTGAAAGACAGTGCATCCTCACAAACCATCCTAATAGCCTAGGGCTGTTCACACTTGCCAAACACTGCACTACTTCAACCCAGTGTGCACACTGTTGGCATACTCATAACACTGCACATGAATACCATTGTCTGCGCGCACAGTAACTCAGGTCAAAACATAAATGTCACAAACTTTTTTTTTAACAATCTCCAGTCGTCACAAAAACAAGAGCCACCACTACCATACGTAAGCAAAACTGTAATGTATAAACAGCCACATCTGTCCTGGCGTGAACATGTGCAATAGAAGGATTGTATTTCACGTTGGCAGGAAGCTGCGGTGGGTCATTCTCAAAGGCAGAAAGCTGTGGGGGATCGTATTTCACATTAAGAGCACGATATACTACAAGGTGACTTTAGTTCACCAGGTTCACCACCTTACCACATAAACAAGTAAATCCTACAACCTGTTTAAATTTGAAATTTCATCACTTCGCTCGCTGCTATTGTATAGGGCAGAAACATTGGCTTACTCAAATCGCACCATCCTGACCACAAATGGGCTCCGCTCTCTAACTGTCAAGTACTTTTTGGCTTACAAAACTCTCCAGCCTGACATGGCTGATGCGCAACCTACACCTTCTTACCCGCCTCAGCAGCTTGTGCAGCTGCTGCGCGGCATGCCATTTCACGGTACCTGAATAGCAAGGTCGAGGGCCGCATAATTAGAAAACACGCTTGAAGTATGGTAGAGGTGAGACAGTCCAATTTTTTCGGTGGTTAAAGATAGAATGAAATTCACCTTACCCCCCCCCACAAAAGCGGCTGTATTGCAAGCCTCACAAGCAGCTGGAAAATCTCCTGTCACCTTGGCATCAAATAAAGCACTTTAACAGCTTGCAAACTCAAGTACATCCAGACACAGCCTAGGCGCACCTTAAAAGTGCAATCTCCTTGCCCTTGCTCTCAATCATGACATCGATCTCTGACTCCAACCCATGCAGACTGCGACGTTCAGGAGGGCATCGCAAAAGGGGGGCATGGAAATATTACAGGGGGGCGCAGGAGTATGGAAGGCATCAATAAGGGGAGAGGGGGGGCAGACATTGTACGAAGGGCATCATACACAGAAAGAGGGGAGTGGAGAAAGTATTAAGGGCATCATATAGGGGGGCGAGGGCAAAAGGCATCATACAGGGTGTACGACACATGAGTAGAGTTGGCCAGAACCATACTCATGTGTTGTACACACTGTATGACTCCTTCCGTACTGCCTTCCGTACGTGGCCAAAAAAACTATTTTTTTTGGCAGGGAACTCACAAATTATGGTGATACACGGTGTCTATATACGGTGATACACAGTGTCTATATACGGTGATACACGGTGTCTATATATTGTTTAGTCCAACCTTACACATGAGACAAACTCAGGAGAGACCAATGAGGGGGTGGCCAAGACCATAAGATGAGGTGCGTTTAACAGGGAAATCTACAAGGAATCCAGGAGTTGTGGGTATGATCATATATCATATACCATGTTTGATGTACATACACAGTTCTGAGGAATCAATAATGTTAGAAACAAGGTACACAGGCACAGGCTAAGGCACAGCACGCGAAATTTGTGGTAGCAGAACATGAGACAAGCATTAATTTTAAAAAAATCTTACTTCCAGGTGTAATATCTATGTTGGAGGTCAAATAAGAATAACTCCGTCAGACGAACTTCACTCTGCACAATGGTGGTTCGTTATGGTTGAAGTTGTGCTTTGGCACAAAAGAAGGTTAAAAAATAATTCATGCTTTGATTAACTCGAAAACTCATTGTAACAAGGCTAAGGCCTCATGTCCTCACAGGCCAACACTCTAAGATCAAGATTGTGTTGCACTCTTATGGGTCAATGCGCAAAGGTGGAGTGAGAGGCTGGATTCTGGTTGTCATGCGCAATGCGCAACAAAGAAAAAAGAAAAAAGCTAGGCGGGCGAGTAAAAACCACTCTCCACACTGCACTTCTACCTGATGGGCCCATGCACATAGCACGTAGGTGATGGAGTCAGCATACATGCACATATGTGATGAGAACTAGTTGCACTTTTACCTGATGGGTCCATGCACATAGGTGGAGTGTGAGGCTGGCCTCTGGTCATCTCGTGCCTCACTCCAGTGAACCACTGCGGACATAATTGGAAGATGAGCACTTTGTGACACACATGTCGCGCACTACTGGACTCACTTTAGTGCAGGACTTCCAAACATAAATTTGCACGTGGTGTGCAAGTTCAACAAAGAATGCAAACATTCACCTGGTCTAATCCCAGTAGGCCACGTCGCAATAGCAGCTCTAAATGCTTCCTCCTCAGACATCTCCCCAGTGCAGAATCTGGAAGCCAGTAAACCAAACATTGCCGGCAATTGCAGATGCAAGTGATTGAGGAAATGGCTATAGCATAATTGCACTCTTCCTCTTCTAAGCACTGCAGTCATGACTGACTAGCAACATACATAACTCGGCCATTCCTCGGCATAGTGTGTTCTGCGCGCTTTTGCAAATGTGTAGGATTGGCCAAGACCGTATATATATATGGTGCTGGCCAACCCTAAATGCACCATATATGACCGTATATTTAGTGGTTTCTCTGCCACAAGATACCGTATGTACACCATATATATAGTGCTGGCCAACCCTACAAGTGTGCTTGCTGTGCAGGATTTAAACAGACAGCTGTTTCTATATATCTGCAGCAAATGCAACGCTATCCAGCTGTCACACTTGGCAGAAGTATGTACATTCCATGCTTGTACGTATGAAAACATACACCTACACACCTACACACCTACACACCTACACACTGGCAGAGACATGCACTTCGCTTGTAAGTTAAAATCAAGTAAATCTTCTGTGCGTGATGCGTACTCACTTGTGGTGGTGGAAGTCAAAAGTAATGGGTATCTTGCACAAATCGTGGAGCTGGAGGAGATCTCTGACTGCGAATGAAGGTTCAAGCAATTATTTGATTTATAAACGACTTCCCAGAAATGAACGCAACATCGTTTCAACTTGTTAGTTGGACGGCCTAAGATGCAGTTCAAGCCTTGGAAACAGTAAGGATCTTTTGACCAAAAAGCAAAGCTTTGCGATACTATATGTCCTCAAACACAGGAAGCCGCAAGTCCATTATGTTGACCTTTACACCGACATTATAAACAACCAATAGCACCACACTTCTCAACGCAGTGCTTTAAAAGAATAGAATGCTGTTTTGCACACGTTCACGTGCAAACAAACACACACCTGCGCACGCACACAAACACACACACACACAATCCAGCGCAGAACACATGCACGATAAACATGGCATGACAAGAAGTCGCGCGTACCAGAATATAGGGATGCACGGTCATCATTTTCGACTGTCAACCGAGCCCGGCAGGAAGGGCTTAACCTTCCATTCACCACCTATAAACAAATATGGAAGCGACGTGATGCTTGTAATCTATGACTAAAGATTTTCCAACAAGAGTCCAAAACCTCACTGCTCAATACGCCGTGTTAGCAATGGCACACGTTTCCAGCTTCCAGCCTTTTGTGATGTACCATGTTGGATTGTTGCTATGACTTGCTCTTGGCTGCGTTAAGGTACTCACACAAGGAAGCAAATATATCTTTACATAGCAGAGACCAACTTTGCAGTAGAATAACAACTCTCATAAGATGCTGACTAAACATGTTAGACACGTCTTTGCTAAACTTTCAATTTTGCTATTGAACCCTGAAAAGATTGTTCAGCCTCAGAATTCACGCTACCATGAACTGCTTCTTTCCAACCCTCTAGTGAAATATGCAACCAATACCAGTACGACGGTGCAGGCAGAATTACATACATACACACACACACACACCTCAGCAAAGCGCTTCAGAGTGGCGTCTTTGTCTCCGTACCTGGGAAATTTGTGATGGAATTTGTCACATTGTCACAAGATCAGTAAGAAGCAGTACCTATATTGTGCTGTGCAAAGCAATCCAGGAGAAACTTGCAGCACATTTGCATAATAGCCCTTATCAATAAGTCAAAGCTGATGGAGCTAGCTGGCGTTAAAGACTAAGCTTGAGGAATTGGCTTATTCTTTCATATAAAAGCAAAACCTACATCTGGCTGCTTTGCTAGCCACTCTGGGACTGAAGTAAAACAGTTTGCACAAATAGAAATCATATCACGCGGTGTCGAAAGAAAAGAAGCAGGGCCGAAACAAAACTAAATTTGGAGTTGCAAAATGACTCACGTGCCACCGACGTGGATGTTGATTTTGTTCCACACGCTTGGCGCGAAGCCCATGAGATCAAACACACGTGAGTGTGACTCCAGCTCCAGGACGGACTGTGAGTAGGCAAGCACAAAGCCATTGGGCAGTTTTGAGGGTTCTCCTAGGTTTTTGGAAGAGGTACGCACAAGCAAGGATATGTATCTGGAGGGAGAACCAGCTTTGCTTATCTGATGTGCTCGACAAGAACTGCCACTTGCCCAATATGCCTCCAAACAGAGAGTGCACGGCAGTGTTGCATGTACGCAGTGCAGCAAGGATACGGTGGTGGGAAAACAAGCTTTGCTGTTCTGATCCGATAAATGCCTCTGCTCACCTGTGAAGTCCAGTCGTCTCGTCCACTGGGCCCAGCAATCTTGCAAAATTCTACAAAGGGCAGTAAGCAAATCAAAGCGGCTGAAGGACATCTGAAAGAAACAAGTTTTTCTACAAGGCATTGAAACTAAGTGGATTCCTCTACTGCCCTGCAACAAAGGGCCTCGGCACACACTTGGGTGGAGCAGCAGACCTGCATAAGATGTAGCCCTGCTGCTCCACACCAGAAAATGGAGTCAATACATCAAGCTTTCACTGACAAAACAGCAGTGGCACACATACAGAGCGTGTGCACAACCACGTAGCACACCAATACTTCACGACTTTGTAATCCTCAGCATGAGCTCCAACCTCATCCTGCTTCTGAGAGCGCACAACGGTCCCCTCATCACCCCCCTATTCGGTAAGCATGTATTTTGGTCGGAAAGCCACGCGCACCTGAGGGGTGGAAGGTGAGGCGTTGACCGAGCTGTCTTGCGGCTTCTCCTGCTGCAAAGAGAGCGTCCTTGATCGCAGGGAAGTCAGGAAGCTCCTCCGCCCTGTACTTGCTCATCCTGAGGTGGTAAAGAAAGCGTGTGCTCGTGTGTCGTGTGCACTACAGAGCTTGCTTGTTCAAGACACGCGCGCTTGTAATCCCTGCTGCTTTCATGAGTGACGACTGTATGTTACTAAGGATGTAATATCAATTTAGGGCATTTTCCCCATACCTAAACTAAGATTCGCAACACAAGTCGATCACGTACTTGTCTAAACAGCCAAAAGTGTGTTCACGAACAAAACAGGAACACAGACACGCATGAATATTACAAGCACCAAATAACACACACTGCACGTACGCACGCACGCATGCACGTGCACAAACACAAAAACACACACATATATACAGACACATACGGCCAGCGACTCAATCCATGAGCACACAATTGAGGGCTTACCAGGGCATGATGCCCGAGGACAGTCTGAAGAATTGAATGCCGTGCCTTGCGTTCCATCGAATCAGGGGCAGCAGGTCGCGTGCGTTTGCTAGGGCGAGGGAACTGACGGCTGGAAGGCCCTTCGTCTCCCAAGTTGCCTGCAAATTGGATTGTTTTTTGTGGGGGGAAAGATCAACCGTTATTCCTGCACTGCAATTGTACAGAGAGGCTGTTTGCATGTGGCGGTGCATGCATTTGGTAGGTTTGTGGATCAGGTTTCCACTCTGGTAAATTTTATAGGACAGGGCTAGGGGACTGGCGGCTGGAAACTTAAATGCATATTTGCCTACGAAGCTCCCTGCAAAGGTACGGTGTGTGTGTGTGTGTGTGTGTGTGTGTGTGTGTGTGTGTGTGTGTGTGTGTGTGTGTGTGTGTGTGGTGTGTGTGTGTTGGAAGGCATGTGCTCAAGCCAGGGGAAGCCAGTGGAGGAGGAATGGATGCAGATTGTACTAAAAGCATTAAGCATTGCAGGTGAGCAACAAGGAGCAGAAACGAGTACGGCCTCAAGAATACGAAACAGCTTGCACGTGAGATGACTCGTGAGCAAGGCACCCTCTGCTGACCCAACTTAGTTACCTTGACGCAGTCTCTGCTAGAGAAGCAGTCAAAGCCACGGAGGGTCTCATTCAGGCAGGCGTACCTGCAAAAATCATGTAATAAGTAGCAAATGTAACATTGTGTGGGGAAAAGAACAGCAGACATCAAGATACTAATGGATCATGCCTGAGCCCAACAAAAACACACAAACGCAGTAATCTAATGTTGCCCTGCGGTGGAGGAGCCCATTAGCATTTAAGTGAAAACTAGGATTTCTAGATTGATGTGAGGAATGATTCAGGCTGGTATTCCTTGCTTTTTTATATACCGATATACTGATATAAGCAAAAAACAAAGCAAAACACGAGCAGTCAGCTAGTTTTCCATAGTTCAATTTTTTCATAAAGAACCACCGGCGTGCTCATGCCCCCTCCTCATTACTTTATACTACAAAAGAACACGAGCCCGAAGCCACTGCTTTGAAATTCTTCCTTTGCCTTTTCATGTCCAAAATCATCCATGCCCAGAAATTAAATGGCACACAGCTTTCCCCATAACAAACACAAGGAGCTGAGCTAAGCTGACGGTACAAAATGTGGATGCATTGTGAATCGTGACACTTGCAGACACTCAAACATATCAAGGGAGATGGAGGGGCTTCAGGTGGAGGGATGCTCATTGAGGCAGAAATGATGTACACAATTGTCCAAATATTCACGTTCACAGTAACATGCACAGGTTGCACACAAATCTGATTGTCCTCGCTCATCCCAAACGCCTCTCACCCCAGATTTGGCACTACTTTAGGCCACGGCACTGCTCTTATGGGAGCGTTGAAGGCTGCATCCTTTTCTTCCACCTGCGTGCATGTGTTCAACAGTTTTAGACATTCCGCAAGCAAATGCAACTGATTGCTCCAAATCTGTGTGTTGCGTAACAGAGGCGGCCAGCCCGCCATTATGCTGATAATGCCATAGTAAAGGATAAAAAAAATTGGCTGATCCACAATCACACCTACCACCTTAACAAAAGTTAACGTTTCCCAATCATGTTGCTTCATGCATTCTTAAATTCGAATTGTCACCTGTTGCCTCCTCTCCTTTACCCCTCCCTAAAAAAACGAGCTCGTCCAATTTCTCCTCGTTGCCCTAAACAAATGTTCATATACCATGTTTACAAAACCTTGAACCACCTGCCCTATAAATTATTTTACGGACAAGTAGCCCCCACCCAAAATATTACAAGGTGAGCAAATCAGTATGACGCACACACTGAACGGTACATTGCGTGGCTTCATTTCGTCTGAGTACAATCCCTGCACGTATGCAAGTAAAGACGCACATACACACAAGATTACACACACACACACCCAGCTAAACTAGTTGACAAACACAGACAGGCCCGCACTCAAATACAGCCTCATACCTCAGGTAAACCAGCAGTGTACGGGTGCTGCAAGGGAGGCAGATTTTCCACTGCTTGTGCCACTGCCTCAGCTGCTACTGTGTGTGGTGCCTGAAATCACACGAGAGCAGACAGAAGTTAATGTTTCAATGCCTTTGAAGTAAGTCTTGACGTAATAGACTAAGCATGCCACACAAACAGTTGAAATCGAATAAAACATTGAGTATCAGTACCCAAGACAGTACTTCCTAGCGCAAGATTAAAAGCAGACCAGAAACAGGTCGAGGAGCACAGCCACAAATCAGTTACAAGGTTAGACATAAATGGATGCTGCAAATGCAGGCAGGGAGGCCGGACCTTCTTGTGCACACACAGGCAAGCAGGCTGCTAAAAATGAAAAACACTGGCAAAAGACTGTTTCATCAAATGATCATCAAGTGATCTTAATCCTCTTGCACACACAAATGACTGTACGGCTGCAAGTACGCTTGCTACCTGCAAGTGCTCCAGATCAGGAAACACAGATGCCTTCTCATAATCGACCTCCATAGACTCCATGCTGTATTTGGCTGCTGCAAACGCCTGCCGCTGCTCCTCACGGGTGTGCTGCTGCCCTTGCTGCTGCTCCTGCTCCTGCTGCAACTGATTTTGGTGTGATTGCTGCTGATGCCCCTGCTGCTGTGCCAGGGCGTGCTGCGGGATCAATGGCTGAGGTTGGTGCTGATGTGGCAGCAGAGGCTGCTGCTGCTTCTGCTGCTGCTGCTGCTGTGCAGTACCCACAAGATGGGATGATCGCGCAGAAGGGGGAGTAAAATCAGCGGCGTGGTAGGTGAGTGCGCTGCTGTAGGTGCCACGCTCAATACGGCTGCGCAAGTGTACGCCCTGCAGACGGAATGCCTCCGCTGGCTGGCTGGTGCTTGCAGGATCGGTTACATCAAACTCACTGTAAGAGGGAAGCATAGGGCACAAGTTTCAATTGTGCATTCGAGTGTTTGTGTGTGTGTGTGTGCGTTTGTGTGTGTGTGTACAGGTGTCTGTGCGAAGGTAGATACGTGCATGTAGTTGCATGAATGCATGCCGAGGCAGAATAATCATTTTATAAAATGTTTAACACAACTAGGGTTAACACAAACCGCACATACAAAAATACGGCGCATATTGGTAAGTTGCATAATTAAATTAATAGATCCCCGACTGTATCCATACCCAAATGACCGTATGCGGGTTTTGGCCAATCGTATGGACCGTTAGACCGTAAGTTACACAATAAGAAGGGGGGGGTACAAGGTGGTGCTAAGGCGAAAAATAAACATCATTTCACAACAGCATTCTCAGCATCCCTAGTCGCCGTGCTCACCGTGTGTGAGGAAAGGCGGTATACAGCTGGAACTCAGCACTTAAAGCTCCCTGTGAATATACAAAAGTGGAGAGGCCAGGCAAACACCTATTAAGAGAGGACGATTGTGTGCCAAAGGGCGTTGAGCATCAACTGGGTCTATCTCTGTGTGTGATAATTTGTGCAAAGGGCATGCATTATGCCGCATAATACACGGTACTTTTAGAGGGGAGAGAGCGAGGGGAGAGAGAACAAGAGAGAGAGAGAGAGAGAGAGAGAGAGAGAGAGAGAGAGAGAGAGAGAGAGAGAGAGAGAGAGAGAGAGAG
>Ga0307947_1000376_pt1 | contig 30709 bp, 36 predicted proteins | sample OrgLakmetagen232_FD_201840 | JGI IMG/M metagenome (GOLD analysis project Ga0307947, IMG submission 201840) | Saline water microbial communities from Organic Lake, Antarctica - #232 | ecosystem: Environmental > Aquatic > Non-marine Saline and Alkaline > Saline | place: Antarctica: Organic Lake...
TATCGACGGGGGGAGGCGCGCTGGGGCCTCTCCACTGTTTTGACCACCTTACCAAGTACGCTCATCCTACGGGCAACCCACAAGTCTTACGGGCATAGACCAAGTCCTACGGGCAAGGGCTTAGCCCGTGTTACAGCAGGCCTATGACACCATCCCTAGAGCTCAGTTATGACAGCATCTCCAACGCACTAGCATGTCTGCACCGTTGCTTTCTTTTATCCAAAATATGTACGAGCAAGATGCGTATGTCCTTATGGATGGCAGTAAATCAGCACGTGTGCAGCCTAGTTGTGGTGTGAAACAATGCTGCCCTCTGTCACCTCTGCTATTATCTTTGTACCGGTATGTTAATGACATAGGCAACATTGCTAAAGATTGTAAAGGGGCCGTGACAGGCACCGATAGTGTGAGTGTGACACACATGCTGTATGCTGATGATTCTGCTCTCTTCTCGCATGACCCTGCTGAGCTGCAATTTTTATTTATTGCTTGAGTGGTTACGCATAAAAGAAAAGCCTTATAATAATGTGCAGAACGCTGAGGTTGTGTGCTTAACTATTAAAGGTACCTTGCCGGATTTAAATTGAACGGTGAAGAGCTTACTGATATAGACACATGTAAGTATCTTGGCATGCATATTACAAAGACGACCAATTTACACGAGGCAGCTGCTAGGGCTTCACAACCTTTCCTGGCTGAAGCTTATAGAGTATGTGAATCTGTGCGTTCTCATGCTTTAAATGAATGCTATCATTGCCTATAGGCCTCATTCGTATCTGTGGTTGGCTAAAACTTATGCAGTTCCTGCTGGCATGTATGCTAGCCAAGTGTGGGGTACGCCTTACATAAAAAGGTGCAGAGTTTAATAGTGTGGGACAAACTTGCCACCTTGCACCAATTGGTTTTTTGAAAGGCAGTTAAGCGCGCAGCTTGTAATTGGGCAGTTTTAAGAGAATGTGGGCATGAGGCATTGCAATTTTACTGGTTTCGAGCTGCCATCATATTTCTATAGTATGCTTTGAAGCAACAGTGACACTGTTCTCAAGGTGACTGTATATTGCGTGCTAGGAACAATGGTTGCTGGACTGCCCAACTGATTGATGCGTTCAAAGGCTTGCGTAGTGGTGAAGCATATGAGCATGTGGTGTTAGAAGGCAGGCCTATTCCCATGAATAATTTGGTTGCTGATTTACACTTTCGCTTTCAAGAAGTATCGAGGGCCATAGAAGGTGATGACGCTAGGGAACAGCAGTGCAACTTGCTACATATCAAGCTTAGTTTGCTTCTCCTTTTGTTGACAAGCTCCGGTCTGCTGCTAGAGTGCCTAGATACCTCTGTCTTGATCTCTCTAAGCATGTTACGCGTATTATAAGTAGATTTTGCTTGCGGGCACATACGCTGAGAGTTGAATCTGGACTATGGCAAAACAAAGTTTTTTTATCTTGTAAACGATGTGACTGTCAAATTTCTAAGATAAGAAATATGTACTTTTTACTGCAAAAAAGCCTGTGCTTGTGCTCTTAGGCACGAGTATGCTCTTCTTTTTGATGGCTTATTTGCTACTCTACTTTGCTAAGGAGTTCCAACCTTTTCCAAGTATATTTTCATCAACATAGCAATCAAGATGTTTTTGATTTCCTTGATCCGCCAAACAACAAGCTATTTAATTTTCTATCCGAGCTTATGGATGTTTTTCATGATGGCTGGCAGTGTCCAGCAAGCCGATGAGCCTTTCAATCTGGCTCAAGGTCAAACCCCATTGTAACCATTGTTACACTGTGAAGCTTACTTTACAAACTCTAAATGTACTATTGTTTTCATTCAATTTGCATATACTAACTCTGATTTCACTTTGTACTTAATCTATTTGCATACACTAACTCCGATGTTGTTTTGGGTCTATTTGCATGTCCAGACTCTAATTTCACTTTGCTTTCAGTATACTTGCATATACAAACTCTTAACTCTTAAATTGGACCCTAGTCCCTTGGGACTGGGTACCCTTACGTAGCCCCCAACTACAAGTGTGGCAAATCAACTGACTTCCTCTTATTGCACTAATAATTGGATATCAGCAAAAAAACAAAGTGCACCCTGTTTTGAGGTCACTTCTTGACACAGTGCCAGCATCTTTTCATGATGGCTTCTTAGAGAACATTTCATGTTGAACAAGACCATGTAATGCTCATGATTTCAGGTGGCGCTGGGCATAAGAATTCCCCGTTTAGGGCATACACACTGTATGGCTTCACCATGACATCTGACTTTTAATAAATACTCAAAAACATTACTTAACTCCAACGGGACTGAAAGACCCCATCATTTTGTGTGGTTTAGACAGTGTGTGGTTCACGGCACCTCTCCCCCCTGATTTGCCGCGGGCACACTGCCCATTCACACTCACACTCTTCTGGGCACAGATGGCTGCTCTGATGGGTAAGTCTCCACATTTAGACAATGCATACAATTCATGCATGCTCACACGTTTTCCTCCTCACAGCTTCCTCCCCGCGTTCACCCTGCCTTGATTTGCCGCGACCACACTCTGGCACCGGTATGGTTGATGTCCTGGGCACTTTCTCGTCGGCGGCAACTTCATGGTGCTGGCTCAATGGCACTCCGCGGGAATGACCCCCCCCCTCGCGGGATTATAACCTCACATCACTTCTTCCCTGCTAACACTCTTGCACCAGCATTGACACAGGCTCTCTGGCGCTGATACCATGGTGATGGAGGGCTGGCTTGAGGTAAACCGGATGATGTGTGTATGATTTGGGATGACACTGCCCCCCTCCTTCCCACCGGCACACTGGCATCGGTGCAATTGCCTACATTTAAACTGTCTCACTTGCACTTACCTCAGCCAGGACAATTTATGTTTGGTTCACAGGAAGGACACCTCACGTATGGCCATGGGCTGCCCAGTACACACACACACACACGCACACACACACACACACATGCATGACTTTCATATTTTGGTGATTGGGTTAAAGGACTTAATATTGGGTACTGGGACTAGGGTCCCCGCGTAGCTTGCGCAGCCGTGTATTTTCTTCATGCCTAGTTGTGGATGCGCAGCTGTTTTCCTTTTTTGTAAACTAACAAACTTAACTTAATAGGAGTGCTTATGAAAAGAAAGAAGCTAACTGGAAAATTATATAATGTACTATGGACTTTCTGAAACAGCGTATTGTGGAATTTTGTTGAGAAGCACAGATAGCATGAGCACACTTGCGAGATAAATGAACAATAGCTCTTGATGATGTACGCATTGACTTAAGCAGGGACCATGGCACGAGACGGGGCTTGTGTAGAATATTTTAATTGGGATTTAGCTTGGGGCTTACAAAAACCAAAGGTCTCACCTGTTTCAATTGGCAGTGCGCTGGACGGATTAAATCCACATATCCCTGTTACCAAATAACATGTCTAGACGTGCTGCTACCTCCTCAAGTTGTTCAAGTCGTTCTTTTGGAGCCTTCAGTGCACTCTTGAAGTTTGAAAGTCTCCTGGTAAGGTCCTTCTCTTTTTCATCAGAATGCTTGGTTATTCTTGGCACCCTGATGCTGCTGCCAGCAGGTCTTGATTTGCACCAAGCCTCCAGCAGGTCAACCAGCACGTGGTGCCTCTTGATGTGGCCCTCGGCGTCCGTGTTAATGCACCAGTCCTGGAACATGTAGACAAAGGTGAATAAAAGCTGGTGAACAAAGACACATGTAAGTATCTTGGAATGCATCTTGATAAGAGTCAATTTACACGAGGCAGCTGCTAGGGCTTCGCAACCTTTCCTGGCTGAAGCTTATAAAGTACTTGACTTTGTGCGTCCTCATGCTTGAATGATAGGCCTCATTCGAACTTGTGGTTGGGTATAATATATGCAGTTCCTGCTGGCATGTATGCTAGCCAAGTGTGGGGCACGCCTTACATGAAAAAGGGTGCAGAATTTGATAGTGTGGGACAAAAATGCCACCCTAATTATTTGAAAGGCAGGAGTTAAGCGCACAGCTTGTAATTGGGCAGTTTTAAGAGAATGTGGGCATGAGGCATTGCAATTTTACTGGTTTCGAGCTGCCATAAGATTCTACAATAGCATGCTCAGCAGCAACAGTGACACTGTTCGCAAGGTACTTAGAGGTGACTGTGCATTACTTGATAGGGACAATGGTTGCTGGACTGCCCAATTGATTGAAGCTTTCCAAGGCTTGCGTAATTGAGACTTGTATACTCGTGCAGTTGTTGAAAGCAGTCCTATTCCCATGAATGAGTTTGTTGCTGATTTGCGCTTTCGCCATCAAGAAGTGTGGAGGGTTGTAGAAGGGAATGATACCAGGGAGCAACCTAGCAAACTTACGACGTATCAAGCTAGGTTTGCTTTTCCCTTTATAGATAATGCCCGGTCTGCTGCAAGAGTGCTTAAATATTTGTACCTTAATTTCTCTGAGCATGTCATGCGTATTGTCAGCAGATTTTGCTTGTGGGCGCATACTTTGAGAGTTAAATCTGGGCTATGGCAAGACAGAGATGTTTCTTGCAATCATTGTGACTGCCAGGATATTCAAGATGAGAAGCTGTTTAATTTTATTGCAAGGATGCCCGTGCTTGTGCTCTTAGAAAGAAGTACCGTACTAACTTTAGAAATAAGCAATTAATAAAATAAATATTTCAACCAATTATAGGCCCCCCTCGCGATGTGAACAATTCTGAGAAATCAAGTTTTGGGGTGCCTCGCGACCTACTTACATACTAAATAACGTACTTTGAACCCCCATCCGCCAGACAAGCAAAACAAGTTTTTGGGTTTTCTTAGAGAGCCCGCACTGATGGGGATGGCCCCTTGCTCCCAGTGAAGGCAAGTAGGTGGTCAGATGGGATGCAGCAGGCAGAGCAAGAGGTACAGCTTGCTGCAGAGCAGAGAGCTGCCCAGCCTTCCAGCAGAGGGGGAGGGTAGCGAGGAGCTCATGAGGACAGAGGAGGATACAGAGGAGCCCATCGACACATAGGAGGGGGGCCCAGAGAGGAGGGTCACCAGAGAAGGGGTAAGGAGGGGGTGAATGAATGAAAGTTGCACGCTGCTTCCCCTTGACCTTTGGTTAGCTGTGACAACGCTGCAAACACCTCTTTGAAACAGTGAAATTAATGCAAGTTTATAAACCCTAAACCTTAAATAATTATGACCCCCCCCTCGCGATGTCAAAAGTCTGCGATTTGATTATTAAGACAATTTATATATTATTTTGAGGCCTCGCGATATATAGGGTCGTGATATGAAGCGGTTAGTACGGTATGCTTTTCTGTTTTATGGCCTATTTGCTTCTCTTCAAACTTTTGCAAACGAGTTCCGACCATTTTTAAGTAAGTTTCATCAGCATAGCAATCAAGATGTTTTCGATTGCCTTAATCAGCGGAACAATAAGCTTTTGGAACCCTAGTCCCAAGGGACTGGGTACCCTTACGTAGCCCCCAATGTGAAGTGTGGCAAATTGCCAAAGTTTCTCTGATTGCACTAAGAATTCAACAGAATGAAAGAGGAGTAAATGTGGAGTGGATATCAGCAAACAAAAAAGCTAACCCAGTTTTGAGAACCCTTTCCGGTGACTCACGTGGACTCATGTGGACTCATCTCCATGGTGGCTATTAAAAATATTGAAATAGCATTTTATCATGAACAAGACCATGCAATTTTTATGACTTTAGGTGGCGGTGGGCGTGAAAAATCCCCCTCTGGGGCATACAAATTGTATGGCTTGACGATATCTCTGACTTTATATAAATACTCAATAATATCATCTAATCTAACAGGACTGAAAGACCCCGTCACTTTGTGTGGTTTGGACAGTATGTGGTTGATGTCTTGGGTACTTGCTTGTCGGCGGTAACTCAATGTTACCGGCTTCTTGGCACTCCGCGGGAATGACCCCCCCCCTCGCGGGATTATAACCTCACACTACTTCTTCCACGCTAACGCTCTTGCACCAGCATTGACACAGGCTCTCTGGCGCTGGCACCATGGTGATGGGGAACTGGCTTGAGGTAATTCGGATGATGTGGGTATGATTTGGGATGTCACCTCCCCCCTCCTTCCCACCGGCACACTGGCATCTGTGCTATTGTCAGCATTAAAACTGTCTCACTTGCACTTATGTCAGCCAGGACAAATTATCTTTGGTGCCCAGGAAGGACACCTCACCCATTATGGGCAGCCCCCCTCCCCAACGCACACACACACACACACACACACACACAAACACACACACACACACACACACACACACACACACACACACACACACACACACACACACATGATTTTCATGTTTTGGTTATTGGGTTACAGGATGGGTACAGGGACTAGGGTTCCCCGCGTAGCCTGCGCAGCCGTGTATTTTCTTTTCTATCTGGTTTATCGAACACTTATATGATGGCTGGCAGTAACCAGCAAGCTGATGAGTCAAACGATCTGGCTCAAGGTCAATTCCTTTGTGACCCTTTGTAAAATATGCAAGACTACATGTGCTCGGCCATGAGTGATAAGTTGCTGCATTTAAAGCTAACATAAAAGGGTTATAAGCAGATAACTAGAAGAGTGCTAGGATGTAAGTATCATTGATACCAAAACTCACAGGAAGTTTGTTAAGCTCCTGCACCCATGCAGGGAGCTGCTCTCCAGCTTTTTTTGTAGTCTCTTGTAGCTTCTTGTAGTCTGTTTTCCAGCGGTGCATTATTTTATAGTTGGGGTCCAATTTTTTGGGTTTGCGGCCACCGTTTGCCACACGCCACGCATTGAACTCTATGGTCTGCAAAAGTGAAATTGTACGTAGATAATAGTTGCTTGCATTACAAGTTAGTGTTAATTTTGTTTCTTGATGAGTGTGCAAGATGAGTGTGCAATGGACCTGCTGAAGAAACTTGCCGGGTTCAAGATCAAAATTTCCTTCTATCATCAGCTTGTTTGTGTGTGTGTTTGCGCGTGTGTGTGTATGTGTGTGTGCGTGTGTATTTGTGTGTGTGCCTGTGCGTGTGTGTGTGCATGTGTGTGTGCGTGTGTGTATGTGTAAGCATGTGTGTGTTTGTGTGTTTGTGTGTTTGTGTGTGTCTTTGTGTGTGTGTGTGTTTGTGTGTGCTTTTGTGTGTGTGCGTGGTTGTGGTTGTGTGTTTGTGTTTGTGTGTGTATGTGTGTTTGTATGTGTTTTTAACAAGGTAGGCCAAGGCTGCTTTGGTGCTTCTTAGTTTATATCTTGGCCCCTTACCCGGTTGGGACATGGTGCTTACTGTGGGAATGTCTTTAGCTTTCTGCCTTGTGTGACATCAAAGAGGTCTAAGGGCTGATTTAGAGTAAAGGTCAGAGCAGTGCCCGTTCATGCCTGTAGCTATACACATAGCTTTCCTACTAGTGCTACAATATATAGTCATTTTTCGGCATGTGTTGTCATGTAATATCTATTTACAGCACGTTCATGCAGTTTTTCAAGATGCACTGTTGCATGATATTGGAACAATTGCCCAAGGAACACTGTACTGCACCATGTTTATCATTGCTAAACGCTGTCTATGCTAGTTCCACAAGCTACATGTACATTTTCTACTATTTTAACTCAGCCTTGCCTACCTTTTTATGTTACAGATAAGTATCAAATATGGCAGGCCATTTATGGCAAACCAATCTTTACCTTCTTGTCATTAGCAGGCTGGGCTCAATGCCCAGCGTTTTCTATTTTGCTTATTGTTGGCTGGCAGTGTCCAGCAAAACCCAAATATCATTGCTCATTACTATCTAGTTGTGCATTTGCAAGGCTGGGCCTCAATGCCCAGTGTTTTCTCTTTTGCTTATTGATGGCTGGCAGTGCCCAGCAAAACCCAAACAGCCCAGCTAAAAGGCTGAAGGGAAATATTTTGTAACCAAATTGTGTGTTTTTTTTCTTTTGTGTGTGTGTGTGTGTGTGTGTGTGTGTGTGTGTGTGTGTGTGTGTGTGTGTGTGTGTGTGTGTGTGTGCGTGTGTGTGTGTGTGTGTACAACTGCCAAAAAAGTATGCCTCCATACAATCTACCTTGTTGAGTTTTGTCCGGTCCTCCTTGGTCATACACCAGTTGCCAGAACCAAAGCTGTCATTGAGGATGTCATCAACACTCTGGTAGGTCTGTAAGTTGGTGCGGCCTGTGAATAGGGTTGGCAAGTTCCGTATTCTAAAGTTTCACATTTTTTGATGCTGTCAGTCACCTCCACGCATGGGCCCCCCATTCCTAGTCAGACAGTGCCAACACGCCTAAAGTTAACCCAATTTCCCCAACCACTTCACCGTTTTGGGACCTGAAAATTGTGCCGACTAGCTTTAAATTTCTAATGCACCATCAGGATGCCAACTTTCCAGGGGATAATGACAAACGAGGCCCAAAATGCAGCAGCAGAGCGGCAGCACAAGGAGGACAAGGAGACAGCAGAAAGAGAGCGGCACCTCAAGGAATCTGCAGAGCAGCAGTGCAAGGAAGCTACAGCAGAAGCAGAGCGGCAGCGCAAGATCATAAAGGTGCTGCGCATACAGCTGGATTTGCAGCAGCAGCAGCAGCAGAAATCTCAGGCAGCAGCAACAGCGCCGTGCCAGGCCTTGCTGACAGAGAGGGACATAGTAGCAGAGCAGATTGACCACTTCAACACTCTCATTGCGGATGGCATGATTGACAAAGTCATGTTCCTGATCAACCACCCTTGTGGCATCAAGCAGCTGCGCAAGCTTGCAGCAGCAATTTATTACAGGTAGGCGTGGTTGGTTGCTTTGCAATGTGTCGCAAGGAAAGAAAATTAGCTGAACTGTGAGGCGTAGGTAGGAAGAAAAGGGAGACAATGGCATGACTGTACATGTAGTGTCCCTGATGTATGCAGGAAGCAGCCTGGATCTCAGCCACAGCAGCCAGAGTCTGCAGAGATGGAGGACGTGTTCCGGACCACTCAGGTGTATGTGAGTGCTCGTGTGCGTGTGCATGTGTGTGCATGTGTGCGTGTGTGTGTGTGTGTGTGTGTGTGTGTGTGAGCATGTGTGTTTGCTGACAAATATTATATTATCTCATGATATTATCTCTGATTAGCCAAACTAAGAAACATTGCACTTAGCTTTACTTTGATCTTAAGAAAAGGGTAGATGTACATGCTTGTGTGCATGACTGGATTTGAAATGACTGTCACATAAACTAATGCTTTCCTTCCTCTTGCACACAGGTTAGCAATGGCCAAAAGTCTGCCTTCTTTGCTGAGCTGCTCAAGAGCATCATGATGTTGAAGTTCAAGCACAACATCAGCAACAACAAGCTGCCTGGCGTGATGAAGGGGGTCTTGGAACTCTGTGTGACCAAGGAGTATGATGAGAACCTCCCTTGCGCAGAGACCATTCGTAGAGCCACACACGACATGAGTGATGCACAAGTAATTTGCCAGTCACATAGCGTCTTGAGCAACATGAAATCATGAATATGCACCATAGATCTGTGTGGTTCATGTAAGTGCTCGGCCCTGAGCTTTATAAAAATGGCATGCATGGTAGCTGCCTGACTGAAACTTTGAGTCAATTTGGGGAGGTTGACTCAAAGTTTCATTTTCTTATTCTTTAGCGCTGTACTCCTGTGTTTGATCACTCGCATGCACGCGCGCACACACACATTCACACACGCACATACACACACACACACACATACACACACACACACACACACACAGATTTAGGTACAAGCTAAAGTTCACAGAGCACAACAATTGCAACAACAGCATCAGCAGCCGCAGCAGCCACAACAGCAGCAGAGGGAGCAACAACAGCAAAGTCAGGAGTATGGCAAGTAGCCACAGCATGTCAGCACGGCAGCAGCAGGCAACGGAGTTCATGCAGCTCTTGCAGCAGCTGCAAGCAGAACGCCCCAAGTACTGGGCAGCACATGGCTTCCTCACACAGCACAAACACCATGTGGCAGCACTAGCAGCAACTGGGGATATCAGCACTCAACTGCAGGGTGTACTCAACACCACCTGTGCAGCCCTAACCTGCACCAATGCATTTGCAGAGACATGCCTCAAGGCTCTCAACTCTGTTGGCACCCCAAGCATGTCCAAAGTCCTCTTGCATGCCACTGCGCGCTTCATTTGCAACAAGCCATGGGAGTATGCAGATGTGGATGATGAAGGTCTGGCTGAACACAGGTGAGAGCACAGGTAGATTTGTGCATGTGTGTGTATGTGTGTGTCGAGTTTGATATATGAGAAGTGAGATTGCCCCTTTATTCCTGTATGGCATCTTATGCAAATATAATGCTGCTGCTTCTGATGAAATGTGTTCGTGGTGATCCAAAGCCTGCATCCATTTTGTGAACTTCGATGCAGCGTCTTAAGTATATGTCCTTTAGTAAACGCCCACGTCTACATCTACATGCATGTACAGGAGGCAACAAGGGGAAGTGGCAGGGCCGCCGCTGCAGCCCACAACTGCTCCAGTGAACTGAAAGGAGGCAACAGAAGGCTGGAAGCAGAAGTAGTCAGGAGACCGGCAGCAGGTTAAGGTGGGTTAGAGATGGCAGGGATGAAGAAATGAGGAAGCGCCTTCTGTAGCTGTGTGAAGCGATGCCTCCTGTCCGCAACAGTTGTGTGTGATGAAAGCTTTGTGCAAGGCATAGAACTTGTTAGCTTGTTTTGTGCAGCTCACTGAGAAGCAGCAGCAGCAGCCCAAGCAGCAGCAGGAACAGCAGCAGCAGCAGCAGCTGCTGCAGCAGCAGCCCCAAAAGCAGCAACAACAAGTTTTGCCTTTAATGATAGTTGCTTCGGCTTCATTGACAGTTTGTGTCTGGTACATCACAACCGGCTGGAGCAACACCACAAATACAAGGGATCCAATTGCCAAGCATGTCTTTTGGTCAGCCCCGGCAAGCCTATCTGATATAGCAGACCATGCTGTGATTAGCATTTGATTATGCAGGACTTTGGGATGTAGTTGAGCACATCTGCACAATGAATTGGTGTGATTAAGCATCCTGTGTGCAGGGCCAGGAGGCAGGCAAATCCCTGCCAAAAAGTGGCTTTCAGTCACCTGCTTCCTGGCTTGACGGACTTGCAGCAATGAGTATACTTGCCAATCCAAGCATTTTAGTGTGAGTTCGGGGGGCTGGGGTGAAAGGTTCGAAATTTTATCTTTTTTTGGCACGGATTTTGTCAATAACCATGACGCTTCACCTTGTCCACCAAACCAACAATTGGCTTAGGCTGTTCCCACTCGTCCAAAAACAAAGTTGAGCTCGTCGGCAAGTCTTTCTTGTATGCATCTCCAAAGAATGATATTGCCAAATCAAGGATTGGCATTTTGATGGCAACCCCATGGTTTGAGGAAACTCTCAGCTGTCCCTGCTCATCCCAGCTTGACCGTGCGCAGGTGCGGGCCAAAACTTGGCAGGGTATCACTGGAGAACATGCTGGACAGCTTCCTGTACTCAGTTCGTGGGAAAACAGCTTGCCTGCAAGGTTCTCACTTTGCACCACATTTCAGCCTAAACATGTTTCACACACTAGGTCCACCAAACACTAAAGTTTGCACCCCCTTTCCTTCACTCCAATGGACCAGGTATGACCCAAAACCTACACGGGAGCAACAAAAATGAGCAAAAGTGGGCTGGAACCTGCATTTTAGCACCCAAATGGCCAAAACGGCCCATTTTGGCACAAAACACACCCAACTTGTGCTCCCGATCTATCCCATGGGCCTTAACAACACTTATTTAGATGCAGAAGTGCTATTTAACATCATATATAAGGTTGTAAATGTCCAGAATATGCAATGGAGGTGGAAAATATATGCTCAAAATTTGGCATAGCTTGCCGGGGCTGACTTTTGGTCACACCTAAGCATGGTTTGCTTCAACATATAGATAAGTTTATGCCATAAATCATGATAATAATATGTCATATTTATAGAGGTTTAAAAACGGATTTAAAGCAAATTTTGGTTAGTTCCAGTATTTCTGTACCAGGCGACTATCCCGGGACACCAGAAATTGACCTCCGCACTTTTGGGCATCCCTGGTCACTTAAGAAAAGTTTCTGCATACTCAGATTTGAGAATAATAAAAGCTCGGCACGAACTAAACAAAATTTGGCCTAGTATGTGGCGCCTGACCAAAATGCCATTTTCCGACCCCTCCCCAAACAAAGGTTAAATTCCCACGATGCAGGGTTGTTGGAACCCTAACCTCAAGTCAGGGACCCATTTGCAGGATCTAAAGTGGGGGTGTGACTAATTGGCTTAATTCCACACCGGTATAATGCAGGCTTAAGCCATAACGCTAACCCTTACCCTAAACCCTAAGTTTGTGATTTCAGGGATGGCGCTTTGAACTTTAAGGATGTCTTATTTATTAACTATGATGTAATGCTATTAAATCAGAAATTGAGAGTGGGTGGCTTTGCTGCACGTGATTTGGTGTTCTATGCGGCACTTTTTAAGGTAGACGCGGATGCACATAAATGTTAAAAATGAATTGAATTATAAGGAGCTGTGATGTTGATTTCTGGCCGGGCTCAGCGGACAATTGAGTGTGCAGCACGCGGTGAGCTCCATTCTCAACACCCATGCCACCCTGCACCCTGATACTTTGTGTGCACATGATCTGGAGTGTGCACAAGGTGTAGGAAGATCCCAGGTTAAGCTCCATGCACTGATGATGATTACATTCAAGACTGCGCGCATATGCACACCTCCTTTCGTTCTCCATGCTCACTCTACCCTGGACTCTGACACTCTGTGAGCATTAGCTTTGGAGTGTGCACAATGCATAAGGTCAATTCAGGTTTGGATTCTCGCACTCAGAAAGGCACACAAAGCTCATGCTAGTGCACACAGGCCTAGGCACACACAGTCAAGTTCTTAGGTTAAGGTTTGAGTCTTCTCTCGTGAAACTTCCATGTTCAGTTCGTTTTCTGGGAGCAAGGGTTCAATACAGTTCGTGTAAAATCCTTGAACTATTTGAGCGAAGGTGCAAAATTGAAACAAGGGCCCTTGGGCCCCCCCCAACCATTCCAATTAATAGATCTGTTGTATATGTTTATGAATTTAATAATGGGAAAGACAAGGGCCCTGAATGGGACCATTTCACCGTCGTAGAGCAGAAAAGTAAAAACCTCGGGTGCAGTAAAGTGCAGTGAGCTTCTGTGGTGCATAATTGCAAGGAAAAAGTGGGACAAGGTTGAATTGAGTAGGGCACAGCAGCTCCCCCCTGTAGATTGCACCAAAGTTGTTGTAAGTCTCGACGAAGTCTGAGTGAACTTCGAACGGCACAATTCAGAATCGTTATTTGCGTGAAAGTTTGCAAACCTTTGAAATGGCATAAACCCCAAACTGAACAACCCTGCCACAATGGTCTAATAAATTTTATATATGTAGCATAGATTATGTTTTAGTGGGAAATAAGCTGTCAATTTGAAAGTTCAGCTCCCATTCATTACACGCCGAAAAGGTACGTCAGTTACATAAAGAACAACGTTTGCATAAAGAAAGAGCATACTGAGAGGGTCCCTCTGTGGTCCCCTTCTGCCATTTTTCAGCACCCGATACAAGCTTGATGCGTTCAAGCAAAATATAGGGGGCCTAAGTATGGGTGCTGAAAACATCTGCATGCCTACCTGTGAGGTGTGCAAGGATGTAGTACTTGAACCAAGCTGCCAAGCTGCTCTCCTTCTGCTCCTCCTTGAGCTTACTCTGCCGCTCCATCAGCAGATCTTGTTCAACTTCAGACATGGAAACCATTAGCTGCTACAGACAGAAAAGGGGAACAAAATTTTGGTAAGTATTGCAGGGAAAACGTGGGCACAAGCCACGGCTGTCAGAAGGGCTTTATTCCGATAAGCGTGTGTTGTGCCCTTGAAAGGGGACCTAACGCCTGTGTGGACCTGTACCGCTTTAAGAAGGAGCATATTTCTGGGTAATAATCAAGTGTTTGCTCTACCGTCCCCCTGAACCGTGTGCACGGGTTCCCAGGACAGTCCCCACCTTCATGGGTCCATTAGCATGAGTTTGTTTGTTCCACTACTAGTTCTGCCAGAATGTTTCCGTTGAAATGTTTGTGTCATAGACTGACTAAAGCGTACTTTTGCTTTCCTTCAGTATTGCCCTTCTCCTCCCCACACAACCAGTTGAACACACTGCTATCCCCCTCAAATGAGGTAAATACTGCATCAGGGCTGAGCACATACGCCGTATTCCACACATTGCCTACCGTATATATGGTACGATACGGTACAATACGGTACAAAACCGTATTTTTACGGTTTTAAGGGTGCAAATTGTATCGGTACGGTCGACCGTACTTGTGCAAACACGGCCACACGACCCTTGGAATTATTTCCGTTTATATTTTCAATAATTAACAATGTTTGTAAAACTGTAAGCTAAGCTTGTCCAACAATAACAGAGAGGCAGCCTCTCCCCCCCTCCCAAGCCTGCTTCTCTCCTGCCCCGACCCTAACACCACAGGCTAGGTCAGTCTCTTAGTTTTGGCCTGCAAATACGCCAAAGCTCAGGGGAGACAAGTAAGGAAGGAAAGAGAGAGAATGCATGCAACTGGGGTCAAACAGGGAAGGCAGGTCCTGCCACCTAAGCAGAGGCAGGAGGGAGGGTATGCAGAGGGTCAGAAGACAGAGGAGATAAAAGCACTGCCATGCACGCGCGCGCACACACACACACACACGCACACACGCACACACACACACAGACACACACACACACATACACACACGCACACACACGTGCACACACACACATACACACACAAACGCACGCACGCACATACACGCACACACACACACACACGCAAACACACATTCACACACACATACACACGCACATACACACGCACACACACATACACACACACACATACGCACAAACACAAACACACATACACAAACACACATATTAGCGTGTACACATACATACACAGTTCCTTGCATACTACTGGCTTTGAACTTGGGACCGTACCGTACATCGTACCGTATTCGACCGTATATATTGTCCCAAATTTAAAAGGCATTGTATATACGTACCGTACCGTACCGTACCATATATACCGTACCATACCGTACTACCGTATGTGCACAGCCCTGTACTGCATACATCTGCACACGTTTGCATACAGTCATACTTTGGAACCATGTATAAAAAAGCAACAAAGATGTTTGAATGATCTTTGGCGGATTGCTCAATGATAAAGACATAACATGTGTAAAGCAAAGAGCTTTGCTTTGCTCACACACAGCCAGTGAACATACCTGCTCAATGCCTTTCAACTCCTCGTTAAGGTGACCTCCATCAAAAAGCTCTGGCAAGCGCTGGTGGTGTTCTTGGAAGGCCACAAGCTTGAGTGCATTGCTCAGGGACCGAGCCTCGCCCACCGTTACGCATCGCCATTCTTCTCCAAGCTGCTGGTCCAGTAACTCATGTGGATGCACACCACCACGAGCTGGCACGCACTGTAGCTGACCCTCTTTGTATCCCTTGGCCAAGCGCAGACCAAGTTCGTAAATCCGCTTCCCTTTACGGTTCTCTGGAGCCTTGCTGGCACTTGGTTTTCCGTGCTGCTGCACCCATGCAATGAATCGATCTACTGAACGCCACCACTTGGCTAAGTTGGCTGTTTTGCTGGCCTGGCTGCTGCTGAGGCTCTCCCACCAGCTAAGGCCATAGTAATCTTCCATGCGCTTTGTTACAGCCTTTGGCAGACTGTATCCACTGGTAAAGCGCTCTCGAAGGGTACGATGACATCGATTTAGTGACGCCTGCGCAGCACACAAGCAGGTTGGGCAATTAATATCACTTTGAGGTCTGTTGAGGTTCAATTTTCACTGCCTTTAATGCATTAATCTCGCAATCGGGACAATGCATGAATGATGTTTCCAGCCATGCCAAAAGTTGAGTTAATTTCCTTTACATTCAAGGAATTTCTTGATAGCCAGAGCAAGACTTGAGTAATCTCGGATGGTGCACATAAATCTACTGGTGGGGAGTTTCTTTCCCTTATCTATACTAGGTGCGTTATCGCTACTAGCATGGCATTCTCCCCTCTAATAGCATCATGCACGCAAGAAAAAGTGAAAGTGAAAGCAATTGCAGCATAGACAGAGTTTTCAAGCAGTTAAATAAGGATACAAGCTGAAGAGCCACTGACCTGTTAGTTGCACAGCAGACAGACGCATACACACCTCATATGCCTTGGCTTCAGCTGAACTGGGTACACTGCCTTCAGCAGTCAACATGGCAATTGCAGCAATGCTGGCTCCATCCCTCTTGATCTGAACAGCCTGCCTGGGTAAAAACGCTGGACCCCCTGACGCTTCACTAAAAAAGACGAGCCTTTCCACCACTTTAAGCCAGGCATCTTCAGAGCCCTGATGCAGGCATTTAAGGTAAGATTTGACTTCGTGGAACTCTCTGGCTGCACGATTCAGCTGCATGGCTGCATCTTCGAGGTTGAAAGCTTGAAGCGTTGGAGAGAGATTGCTGTTATGCCTGCAGTTACAGAAGAGCAAATTTTCTGAAGTTAGTCGAGCTGCAATTTTTTAACTGTTTAGTTCATAATTTGCTGATTTAGTGAAGAAGCAAATTGCGTTGGCCTTAACAAGCGAACGATTAAAATCTTACAAGGTAATTGCTTCCGTGATGGCATAGCAACGGTGAAAAGCGAGCAGGTACTTTGGATCCGGAGCCCATCGGGGAGGAGGTTCTGGCATGCTATCCCAAAGGTACAGAATAAAATCATCCACCTGAGTGCAGCAAGCAGTAGCAAATGCTGTGTGTTTGAACTTTTTGCAGGTCATTTTGGATACAATTGTTCAATTATTGTTACATCGTGAGAAGAGGCTACAGTGTGTGGATGGTCAATGCATATTTTTCTACTTGCTTGCATGATTGGGACAAATAGCGGAGCTGGCACCCAGCTTTTACCTGGAATTTTGACCCTTTGAAAAGCAATACAGGCCCACACAGGCATTGAGTCCCCTATGAAGTCACAACACACGCTTACCAGAATAAAGCCTTTCTCAGAAGCCTTGACTTTTGCCCACGCTTTGTCTGCTTCGATCAAGCCAAGAGGTTGCTGCAAGATGGCCTCTGTCAGCTGGACATCCTCTTCAGAGCGCCTCAGGTAGCCCAGGTACTCCCCCGCTAAGCACCCTTGCAAGTCTCGCAGCTCCTCCTCTGCTGAGCTGCCAGCATAGTCCCAAGCATATCCAAAAGCTTCTGCCACCATTAGAGAGCAACTGCTCGCCCTTTTCGCAGCCTGCTGCAAGGTAGGGCTCTCAGTTGGCGGAAGGGAAAACACCACTAAGTGAGTGCTGGTGGGTACCGTGCCGCTGCTTGCCCAGGCACCAAGCTCAGTTGTGCTGAGAACCTCCACACCTCGTTGTTTGCTGCTCTCCAGGAGGTGTGTATCTTCTTCACAGCTGACAACTACAAAATGCTGACCGGCTGCAGCAGAGCTGAGTAGAGAGCTCAGTTTTTGCAGCTTGGCCTGAGCTACTACCTGAGAAGGAAATAGCGGGTTGGCTGTAACAGGAAAACCTCAACACAGGCTAGAGCTAATTACAGTGATACACAAGTGATTCAGACATACCTGGTGCATCACTTCGGGGGTTAAAGGGCAGCTTCTGCTGCTGCTAAGGGTCCTCTTTCCCCAGTCCCGAGCGCCCTTTCCCATGCACTTGCATGCCCACGACAACAAGTGCTCGGCACACTCCACTTGTATTGTGGCCTGTGTTGCAGAAGTTTGGGGTTATACTGTGTATGTGTTTGTATGTGTATACGTAAGTAGGTGTTTGTGTGTGTGTGTGTGTTTGTGTGTGTCTGTGTGTGTGTGTGTGTGTGTGTGTGTGTGTGTGTGTGTGTGTGTGTGTGTGTGTGTGTGTGTGTGTGTGTGTGTGTGTGCGTCTGCGTGTGCGTGTGCGTGTGCGTGTGCGTGTGCGTGTGCGTGTGTGTGTGTGTGTGTGTGTGTGTGTGTGTGTGTGTGTGTGTGTGCGTGTGCGTGTGCGCATGCCTTGCCTGTGCGTATGAATGGATACGGGTTTTTTCCCCCTGTGTACTAACCACCCACGCTCACCTGTGTAGTGCTGCAAACTTCCCCATCTGCCTCAGAGAAATCATCAAAACAGTCATCCTCTTCTGAAACCTCAAAAGTGAGTTCAAAATCATCATCCTTAGAGCTCATTGTTAGTATTACAATTAAATGAGTATAAATGGAGAACTTGGTACTGAAGATAATCTTCTCGAAGAAGCAGAGAAACACCGCTTGTTGCAGTGCTTAGACCAAGACCATGAATTTCGGGATCTCTATTTCTCCCCTGCGAATAGATTCCGCCAGCCGCATGCCTTTCTACGCGACTATCAGCAAGATGGTATTCTCAGGGTGGTCAGATACTGGAATGAAGAACTGGACGTGCAGAGAAGTCCTCGCCGGGATCCAGCCATCCTCCTGCCTACAGGGTCGGGCAAGTCACATGTGAGACTTCCCATTGCACAGACGTGTGGGACTATAATCAAGAACAGTATAACCAGCAGAAAAAAGCGTACAACACACACAATTGCAGGCTGGGTCGGGACTAGCCTACATGGCCTCTGCAGTGCCAGGAGCAAGGAGCAAGGAGCCAAATCGTCCTCCACGCGTGCTCATTCTTTGCCCAAACAAGGAGATCCGCAGCAGCCATCTGAAGGCCTGTAGAATGCCCTGTCAAAGGTTGGGCATAGATCCCATGACTGCCGTTGTGGAGCTGAAGGACCCTTCCCGGAGCACTATAAAAGCAGGAACTACCCCTCGCCTAACAGATGCCCGTGCACAAAGGTGCGCTGTTCTAAAGTGTGCAACCTAAGACTACAAACTGCATTCCCATCAGCTGGCTTAGCCATGCATTGGTGGCAGTTTATTTCGTTAAAGTGGTTGTTGCATGTAACGCGTCTCCTGGACTGTCTGTTTTGCCGCACTCAGATGAGATTTGGGTTGGAGGACACAAATTGCCAGCTGGTGAAGACACGTATATTTTCTCATTCCGTAGCCACATCTACAACATGCCCCTTTACTATTACAGGGCGCGTATCATCGTTGCTACCATCCAAAGCCTCCGTTCAGTCCAGCAGGTTGACAGAGGCTTTTTTGATGTCGTGATTGCTGACGAGGGTCATCACATGGAGAAGGACAGCACCTGGACAACGTGGTACAACTACTGGGATACCCCGTACAGGGTCTTGCTAACTGCCTCTATGCTACGGCTGAAAGGAACGGTGGGTCACAATCAAGGAGGCCTATTGCTCCGTAAAGCTTTTTACTCTGCAGCATTCAGAAAAGTACTTAGGTTCTTATAGGCGAGTGATGTATGTAATGACAATGACGGTACAATGATGGTTATGACAATGACAATTACGGTCTGAAGTTCCATCAACGTACGGTCAGTGATGTATGTAACCAGGGATGACCTTTTACTTACGGTTAGTCAGGAGCCAGTGCCACAACTTTTTGGCATGTGTGGACTTGAATAGTATTAACTGAATACCTCAGGTATTCATAATTACTATGTCAAGAGCAACGCATGTAACAGATGAGTTTTGGGGGCGAAGTCCCCAGGGCGTAGACCCCTTATGTTGATACAGATGATGTCCATGTTAAAACACATTTGCATGCTCGGAGTAATACAGATGATGTCCATGGTAAAACACATTTGCATGCTCGGATTAAGATTTGAATAATTGTGTGAATTGCAATAAATGTCGGAAAGTTGTAACCGCCGCTGACTCAAACAGTCAACATAATTAAATTACTATATCTAACACAGGATGAATGAAAGGCTCACTTGTGATTAGAAGAGCTGTTCTGGAAGACTTTGACCATGCAAGCAAAGATGCCTGACAGTCAGAGCCACACGTACGCGTACAACTACACGCACACACACGCGCATACACACACACACACATACACACACACACACACACATACACACACACATGCGCACGCACAACGCACGCACACACGCACACACACATACATGCACACACTGGCACAAGCAATGCAGGCACACACTTGGGTGAACATAGGCACATGCGTGCACGCGTACATGCAGTCATGTGCAGACGCACACACATGCATGCACAAACAAACACACATGCGTGAACACACACTCGCACGTATATGCATGCACACACGCACAAATGCACACATTTATATGTGCACAAGCGTACACACACACGCACGCACACACGTACATACGTACATGTTGGCAGAGATGCATACATGCGTAAGACTACAAAAAGTACTAGTAGTTGCAGCACGCTCCGCCCCATTTTTGTGATCCGCAGGATCACACCCACTTCTTAAAAGGGGGGCAGAATGGGGGTTTTAATGATTGGTTGTTGCCCTGAAGCACAGCTCACATTGGGTGTATAATTTGAAGCTTACCAAATTTCACTTCATTTGCGATGGCGGGCAGGCCAACTTAAACAGGTCACGACCTCTATCAGGTCACTCACTGCCCTAAATCCACTTCAAAAGTTGCTATGGAACATACTTATAAAGATCATTACAGAAGAAGGTGATTGAGAACACCAACCAGGTGGCCAGGAACAATACTGTAGCCAGTTCCCAGTTGCGACAAGGTTGTTATATCCGTGGTTATATCCCGGCTCGTATCCACTGAACTTTTGGAGGGGTTTTTTTACACTTTGCCATAACAAGCTTGAAAAGGATAGTTTCCACAGGGCAAGCTGCGCCAAGACAGTTCCAACTAAAATTTGGTTGTTTTTCTCGCCTCCAAGAACTCGAGTACTTCTGCGAGTGAAAGTTGGTTAAGCACCCCCCCAGCAAATCCCTAATTGAAATGCTTTTGAAGACAGCTATATCTTTTGTGCTTCTGTGTGCAAAATGAACATTAATGGGAAGATTGCTCAGTTAGCCCCCCCTGCAATATTGAAGCAAATAATTCAGGCCCCAGGAAAAAAGTTGTTTCTGCCAACTGTAAAAGGCATTGTTATTCCCTTGAAGGGACAGATGTCGGCTATCAGAATTACAAGCAAAAGTGCTTTGGCAACTTTTGGCTGGATTGATCTGTAGTGGGCAGTGCAATGACTGGAGCGTGCAAGAATTAGACTCTGCCTATAACTCTTCTGGAAACCACTTTCTTGACATGATGTAAAAAGCTGAATGCACACGTTAAATAGGAGCACAAAGAAACCCTTTTTAGTTTGCAGTGGCCTGCCGATTACGTGTTCAATTTGTCATTTTATGCCCCCACACGCTGCAACATTAATGCCTGTATGTTAAAAGCCACTAAAGAACATGTAATGAACAAGTCACAATTACAACATTTGATTCAAGTTGTAAGCATCTCTGTACTGGCTAGGTCCACCACCGAACCGTCCTATACCGCTCCTTTGACTGGGCAGTCAGGAACCGGCTTGTCAAGAGAGTTGTGGTGGCCTACGTAGACATTAGGGAGATGTACATCATCAACGAGAATGGCATACCTGAAACCCTGACCTCTGACCAGATCAAGCAGCGAGCTAGGGGTAAAAAGTGAGTGAGCTTTTCTAATAACTTGATTTGAAAAAATGCTGTTTCATGCTGCTTTTTTGCAAAAATATGTGATATGAACCTGTACTTCAATATAAAAGGGGTCTGAGTCTTTAGTTGAAGACAGTTCTTTACTTTGCCTGCATACAGGGGTGGTGCCTTTAGAACTGCATGTGCTCGCTCTGTAGCTGTGCAAAAAGCCATTAGCAAAGTCCAGTTGAAGCTCATATTGGAGCAACGAAAGAAGTCAGGCACGCGCCACTTGGGGCTGATGGTCTGCCGGAAAATGAGAGGTGCAGAGGGCGCAAGGAGAGCTCCAGATGTCGTAAAAGCCTTCAAAACCGCATGGCCATACATCACTCCCCCTGAAGGTCCCTGTCCAAGGTATAATTTTGTTGACCGCCATCTCACTCACGGTAGTCAATTCCTCAGAAACAAGTTTCTTACATTCGAAGCAGCACTTTGTACTATGAATGGTGCTTTGCATTTTCCTTCTGATTAGGAAGCACCCAGTTCGAGGGTACGAAGCTCTTTTAGTTTTTTTTGTTCTACAAATCTGCTTCTAACCTTCAAAGCAAAGAATCCTTATATTTCCTAAATGCTTTGCCCCCCCCTAGTTCAAAGCTTCAAACTGGTTTCTTACTACGAACAGTGCTTCTACAAAGGTGTCTCGTACTACGAACAGTAGTGCGCGGGGAGTGGCTGAGGTAATATTCCTCAAAGCATTCATAAGAACCAAGATGGGCTCCTCAACTTTGAAAATCAGTAATAAACTAAGTGCTATCAACAATTGATATGTGAGGTTGAGCGCAATGTGGTTTCTCTCTTTTTCCTATCGATAATCTACCGCTTCATTGTTACATTTAAAGGTTAAGATAGCTGAATACACGCGCTCCACATAACTGGCCACTATGGATGCGTCTGACCAGCCTACCAGACCTCTCCCTTCTTTCCCCCGGCCTTTCAGTAATTTGTACGCGCTGTCGGCAGGACTCCGTACTAGTGCGCTTAGGCCCAGATAAGAGGCGTGTTGTACACAGTTGACCATCGCCACATAATTGTTAACAACCACACACACGCATACACACACACACACCACACATACACACACACACACCACGCACACACATACACACATACATACATACATAGGGGAGGCCAATTCCATATGTCCGTATATACGGCGTATAAACGGTACGCCGTATATACGTACGTACTTGGGTGGATGCCCGCCGTATCCGTATTTGTATGCTGTAGACGTGTTTTTGGCTTACCGTATATGTACGCCGTATGTACAATATATAACCGTATTTGACCGTATATGGCCGTGTGTGGCCTTCAAATGTGTGGTCTAAAGTAGACTTTTAAAACACCTTCCCTTTTCTAGAGATCTAATTGCTCCATTTCTAACTATAATTGTTATGACAGAAATGTAGACAATGGGTTTTCAGGAGGAACTGGTAGTGCAGGAAGTGGGTCATCACCAGCTACAGCATCAGAGGAAGCTGGTGTGGAGGATGCATGCAGAAGAATGCTGGAAGGGGAGCACTGTGGGTGCAGCCAGAGAAGAGAAATGCGCACACACACAGACACACACACACACACACACGCACACACACACACAAACAAACGCACACACACACACACACACACACACACACACGCACGAACACACACAGACACACACACACACGCGCACACACGAACACGCATGCAGATGCACACGCACACACACGCACGCAGTCACACACACACACTTACACCTCAACACAAAATCACAAGCAAGCATTCACATAAGCGTTAGTGCTTCCTGCTCATCTAGCTGATGTGAGCTATGCGCTAAATGAGCCCACAAGCTGGAGGATGGGACCAGAAAGGTTGCCTCAGCCAATTACAGGCGCATTGTTTGGCTTAGCCTCATGCAGCCCCATTCCTTGTAAGCGCAGCACGTAGGATGCTGTCAGCTCATGTTACCTGCTGTATTGAGTGCAACTGGTCAGTTATGGCAACGTCTTCATCGAGGCATGGAATTGCATAATCTTGGCAAAAGCACAGATGACTGCTACCATCCTTTATAAGAAGATTGGTTAAATGATAGCTGGAGGGCAAGCACAGAGGTTATGACACTGCTTCATGAAATCATTACTCATAAAATCAGACTTCAATGAGGCATGTGAAGGGTTCCAGTCTTAATGCTATTTGATGGGCTTTATTTGGTGTACAGACACAAAGGAAGTACTCTCTGCCCTTTGAGTACCTTTGAGCCAGCGTAGCTCCCCAACCTTTCACTTCTTGGACACAAATTATTGGGTCATGCGGACACAGCTCTTCAAGAGCTACAAATGACCCCTCTAAATTTTAATTCTGAGCACATTGATTTTCCTAATATACGGTAGTACGGACATACGGCGTATATACGGGTATATATGGCATATATACAGTATATGGCAATCCCATATACAATTCTGGCCGAACCTACACATACATACACACGCACGCACACACACGCACACACACACACACACACACACGCATGCGCGTGCACAAACACACACACACATAAACACATATACACACACATGCACTTGCACACACACACACACACACACATGCACACACACACACACATGCACACACACACACACCACACACATACATACACTCGCACACACACATACATACACTCGCACACACACATACATACACACGCACACACACATACACACACGCACGCGCGCGCACACACACACATACACACACACACACACACACACGCACGCACGCACACACATGCACTTGCACACACACACACAAACACACACACAGACACACACACATGCACTCACATACACACACACTTGCACACACACATGCACTTGCACACACACACATACACAAACACACACTCACGCACGTATGAGTGTAAGCACATAGGCAGGCAGGCAGGCAGGCAGACAGGCAGGCAGGCAGGCTTACAGAGGGCAGAAGCTTAGTTAGTACTATGAGAGCCCTCGTTTGTACCAATGGATAGCCTTGCTTCTTACTAAGAATGATGGAATTGGAGGGCAGAATCCTTGGTTAGTATTACAGATACCCTCATTCGTACCAATGAATAGCCTTTTTTCTTACTAAGAACCTTATAAATCGTAGTACGAAACTAGTTCAAATGAAGTCATCGTTAGAAGTGAATTAGTCCATATAATATTTTTCAAGTCAAGCCTTCTCTGTTCGTAGTACAAAGTGCTGCTTCAAATGTAAGAAGCCTGGTTCTTAGGACTTGACTTCCCTGAGTTTGTGCCAATAAGTAATAAGTTCTGATTTTATAACTCAATTTGCTGAAGAATAAAAAGAATTGCGGGCTTGGTGCAGGTGTGAAGCGCTCTGCGGAAGCTGCTCTCAAGCAAATGATAGGATTTCAGACAGCTTCCGTAAAGGGGACATAGACGTCGTTGCTGAGTGTGGCAAAGTCACAGAGGGCTACGACAACCACATGATCTGTGTCGTCACCTTCGCTGGGCCTGTAATGTAAGCCAAGCTCATGCTATTGAACATGGACAAGCAGCATTTTGTTTTAGGCATGTTTGGAAATAATTAGGCAAATAATACATCTTATGCTCACATGAATCACAAGTTTGCAAGTCAATTACTCCTTTGCACATGTTGCATATTTGTCGCCTTGCATGGTCAGGTAGCTGCTATCTTGGAACTGGATACTATCTTTGCCAAACCGCAGGCAGATTTGATGATGGCAATGCAGAAAATTAAACTAGTTTGATCAGAAGTACCAACTATGGAACAAGAGCAGATCTGACATGCTAGGGAAAGGATTAAATTTCAACTTTTTGTATAGGTCACCTGGGCGCCTGCTGCAGGCCATTGGCAGGGGAGTTCGTCTTGCAGTGGCTTACACTGGCAACCCAGATCACCCAGTGGAGTCGTACCACAACATAATCTCTAGGGACAGAGAAGTTTTTAGCAATTTTAATCCAATTGACGTGCGTGTTGGCCAGCCAGAAGGGAATGATGATTTGGAGCCTGAGCAGGTAATTGCTAGCTCTTCATCTCTTAGCATGTAACAACACGCATTTACTTTTGCTAAGCCTTGTTGCTCATTTCCACTCTCTTACCAGGTGTGCTTTGTGGTTGTACCCAGCTGCTTTGGCATGGAAGATGCGCTGAGGTCACTTGGGCATGAAGAGCAGATCAGGGTGCGGTAATCTGCATGGCTACTCCAGTTTGATTTGGATTACAAAGGGTTGATAGCTACTAAAATCCTGAGCAAACAGAAAGGTTTGACAACACATGTAAGTTAGGGCCTCCGCAGGAGGCTGCAAAAAAAAACAACCCTGACAGCAGGAGACATAAAAACAAAATCCCTGACAGTCACGTGCAACTGTTGGGCCTCCGGCCCAGCTTGACCCCCACCCTCCAGACTCCCCTTCCTGACCCCCCACACAAATAAAAAGGGTGTGAATCTCTGCTCAGAATTAAGCAGCTATCTGCCTGCACAGTTCTTATGCCAGATAATATATATTACCTAAAGAGTTATAGGGTAAAAACTGATATGCGCACGCTCTTTTTCAGCAGTGTATTAGTTTAGGTTATGAGTTGCTAGCAATCTTGAAGAGAGGCATTTAAGTGCATAAAAATGCAACTTACTGCAACTTTCTTGTGAATCCAGGTTTCTGTGCGCAGTAAAGTAGACAAAAAACCAAAAGGCAACAGCCAAGATGGCGACAACCCAGATGGCGACGATGGCGACAACCCAGATGGCGACAACCCAGATGGCGAGGATGACTCCGATTCAGACTCAGGCAGCGAAGCAAACGATGGCAAGATTAGGGTGCAAGATGTAGACTTCAACAGGTTACACTTTCAGGTGGGATTTCGATTGTCTTGTTATTGTAGTCTTTGCATGCATGCTCTGCCAACATTTACGTGCATATGTGTGTGTGTTTGTGTGTGTGTGTCTGCAAATGTGAATGTGTGCATTTGCGCGTTTTGTGCTTATTTGCTCATAAATGTGCGTGCCTGTGTGTGCATGCATTTGCGTCAATTTCATATAATATATTGGCTGATTCTTAGCGTTGACAATTTCAATTATTTTTGGCATTCCAAACCTTTTTATGAGCATTTGGACTATAATTACGGTACCAACCATAATCACTGTATAGTATGGTCCAATTTACGGCCGGTCAAAATTACAGTGTCCGTACAAGACAGTGCCAAGACAGTGTATTGAACGATTTTGACTGTAGTTTGGCCCAAAGAACATTCTTCCTTTACCATACTCACCAGCTTCCCTAAAAAATATATTGTTCAGACAACAGTGTAACCCCCCCCCTAGGAATACAGACCCCCCTGGCAGACCCCCTGAAAAAGTGGGTATGCTGTGAGATGCTCTTTGACCATTTTCACAGTTCAATCCCTAACAATTCACAGCAATGAATTCCTCACATCTGATGTATAATTTGGTTCAAAGATGCTATAGTGGCTGGACTGTGAACACAACGAACGAAGCGCCTGAAAATGGGGCGTCAAACAGCCCGTTTGAGCCCGTTGCTGTACCGTTTGGTTTGATTGTGTTACGCTGTGTAGCTTGGTTATAATTCATGACATCCTGCGTTGAAAGTACAGCAATTTGTGGTCTAAGTTATGAGATATTGTTGGAGAGATGGATGCCATATTTTGGGTGCCTAAACGAGGCTTTAGGCCCGTATAAGGCAAAAGTTCCAAATTATATAGACATAAAATGACCTTATAACACGGTTTTACACCGCCCCCTCCAAAAATAGATATTTATTTCACGACCATTTTACACAGTTTGATAACCGCCCCTTCCCAAAAACATTAATTAGGGTTGTGATGTAAAAAAGGTACAGTACGTAATGTTTGCTTTTGGGTTAATTACAAGGTGTAAGCAAGATGGAATGCAGTGATTGTCTTGACTTTCCACGCAAGCCTCCGCTGGGGCCCTCCCCCGAGCTGATGCAGCCCCAACCCAGCCTCAGGGTTGTTCATGGAAGCATTATGTGGCAGCACATGAAAGGAGCACGCTGGGGGGCAAAAATGGGAGGTTCTGGGGTATAGAGGCCTTTCTGAGATCATTTCTGCACTGGCAGTGCCAGCTTGGCACTGTAACGTACCATACACCGTACAGTGCACGGGCCTGATCATACGTATAATTAGAGTGAATTGAACACTTGGTGGTAGAACTTGTATCACAGTACTGTACATACAGGTTTTTGGTGCAAGGGATCCCGTATTAGAACAGCATAGAAAAAGTAAAGGTGCTACGCTGGTAGTATTAAATCGCATCATACGTATCATAGAGGGAACTGGCCAACCCAATATTGCTCATACAAGCTCACGTAGCAACCACACAAGCGTCACCCACACAGGGTTCCACCTAGGCACTACCCTTTTTGTCAGTGCACTACTGTTTTTGTTAGTGTGCAACTCGTGTTGTTAGTACACTTGGTTCATGTTCAGTGCTGTCCAAGCCAGCCGCAGCATTAAGCTGTGGGCTTGGGTATGTGCATCAGTCAAAAGCAGTGACAGCTGCCTGTACACTATTTGGTGCCTGTATGTGTACTTCACAAAATCACTATGGGGTGAAGGTGACCGGCCCTTGGCATCAGGCGGGCCTAAATATTGGCAGGGATTCCAAAAACATAGCACTGTAGACACTTCCCTAGAAAATGTACCTGACACCTGGTGGGTGTTTACCCACCCATTCTGTTGTATAAAATTCTTCCGCAACTTCTACGTATTGAGTTGCCCAAATAATTAGCAAAGCTTATCTGCAAGTATCTAGGATTTGTGAGGCCAGCCATTCAATCAAAGGGCAGCAATTGGGCACACATGCTGTTTCGCGCAACAGAACATACTACTGGATTTTGGGGCGAGAGATAATATGGCCTTTACACGGTCAAATACAAAGCATGCTCCATATGCCCCGAGCTCCAGCCCTGTAGCACTTTTCAATAGTTCCTGCCGTATGTGAACCAGAACTACGTTTTCCCGATGGTTTCCTTTTATTATACATTCCACCACTACTATTTGCAAGCTTTGGAGAATTACTGTGCTCTTCTCTCTGTTCAAGGCTCACATCCAGGGGGATAAAATCCTTCCTGGCATCCACAGTTGAAACAGCATGAAGTTCAGGAATTCGACTCAAGACCTGGTTCTTGCCAAAAGTTCTTTCATCAGTTTGTAATGAGAGTATTATTGCAATTTTGCCTTGCAGACGCTTTCTGGTGAAGATGCCCTGGATGTTCCAGACTTTCAATTGAGTGAGGGTGTGCAGCTAGATGAGCATGAGTTTGAACGCAACAGGGAAGCAAGCAAGGCAGCGAGGATGGCAGCACAAGGAGGCCATCGAGAGTCAATTGAGCAGTTGAGGCAGGAGAGTAACCAGCGTATTCAGCAGCTTCAGCAGAGCCAGCAGCAACAAGTTCAGCAGCTCCAGCAGAGCCAGCAGCTACAAGCTCAGCAGATTGAAACTATCCTAGACCGGATGCGGACATCGTCATAACAAGAGACTCCTGGTTTCATGGAAGCTTTATTTGATTTTGCCTGTCTCGGCTGCCTCAGCTTTGCCACGTTTTAAAAGACCTGGCTGTAAATGTCAGAGGGTCCCCTCTATGGAGCAACCTTCCTAGAAAGCTCATTTCTTTGCACAAACAACATTGCCGAACTGTTTTTTTACCCTACAACTTCACCATAGCAGACAAAAAAGCCCCAGGCATACACACACACACACACACAAACACACACACACACATGTATACACATACACATAGACACGCACACACATACACACACACCACATGGACACACATTCATACATTCACGTACACACACACACGCAAGCACAAGCACACGCAGACACAACACACACATACACACACAAAGGGTTTACAAAGGGGTTTGACGTTGAGCCAGGTCGTTAGGTCTATCGGCTTGCTGGGCACTGCCAGCCAACATATAAATATCCATTAATTTGGATAAAAAGGAACAAAGTTTGTTGTTTGGTTGAATTAGGAAGTCAGAAACATCTTAATTACTAATGTGATGAAGCATACCTCGAAATGGTTATAACTCGTTTGCAACAGTTTGAAGAGGAGCAAATAAACAATCAAACAGAAAACCATACTTCTTTCTTAGAGCACGGGCATCCTTGCAAAAAGATAAAGCATGCTTCTCATCTTGAATATCCTGGCAGTCACAATGATTACAAGAAAGAACTCTGTTTTGCCAAAGCCCAGATTCAACTCTCAAAGTATGCGCCCACAAGCTTAAGCGAAATCTGCTGATATTACGCATGACATGCTTAGAAAGATCAAGGTACAAATATTTAGGCACTCTAGCAGCAGGACCGGGCATAATCTATAAAAGGAGAAGCAAACCAAGCTTGATACGTGGTAAGTTTTCTAGGTAGCTCCCTGGAATCATTTCCTTCTACAGTCCTCCACAATTCTTGATGGCGAAAGTGCAAATCAGCAACAAGCTCATTCATGGGAATAGGCCTGCCTTCAGCAACTGCACGCGTATACTAGTCATTATTTTGCAAGCCTTGGAAAGCTTCAATGAATTGGGCAGTCCAGCAACCATTGTCCCTACCACGCAATACACAGTCACCTCTAAGTACCTTGCGAACAGTGTCACTGTTGCTGCTGAGCATGCTATTGTAGAATTGTATGGCAGCTCGAAACCAGTAAAATTGCACAGCCTCACGCCCACATTCTCTTAAAACTGCCCAGTTACAAGTTGTGCGCTTAACTCCTAAAATGCCTTGCAGATGAATAAGATGACATTTCTGTCCCACACTATCAAACTTTGCACCCTTTTTCATATAAGGCGTACCCCACACTTAGCTAGCATACATGCCAGCAGGAACTGCATAAATTTTAACAAACCACAACGAATGAGGCCTATCATTGAAAGCATGAGAACGCACAGATTCAAGTACTTTATAAGCTTCAGCCAGGAAAGGTTGCGAAGCCCTAGCAGCTGCCTCGTATAAATTAACTGTCTTAGTAAAATGCATGCCAAGATACTTATATGTGTCTTTGTTCACCAGCTCTTCGCCATTCAACATTAAAACAGGCAGGGTACCTTTACTATTAAAGCACACAACCTCTTG
>Ga0307947_1000377_pt1 | contig 30666 bp, 37 predicted proteins | sample OrgLakmetagen232_FD_201840 | JGI IMG/M metagenome (GOLD analysis project Ga0307947, IMG submission 201840) | Saline water microbial communities from Organic Lake, Antarctica - #232 | ecosystem: Environmental > Aquatic > Non-marine Saline and Alkaline > Saline | place: Antarctica: Organic Lake...
GTGGGAACCCTGCACCCTACCCCACACCAGGCAGAGCCCTCCCGCTCCTACGCTCGTGCTGCACGCTGCAGCAGCACCCCCCTGCCGGCTGCTGCTGCTGCCAATGCTGCTGCTGCTGCCACAAGCACTGGCAGGAAGCACGCTCGGAGCATGGCTCACTCTGGGGACACGCCAACCCCCAAGGCCCCCATGACGCGGCTGAAAGCTTTCCAGCAGGACCGTAGTGCTTCAGCTGAGGAGGAGCCTCAACCCTCGGGCACCACGATCCGTACGACGAGGCGTATGGTGGTGATGTGGGGAGTGAGGATGAGGATGAGGAGTGGGGGGATCTTGAAGAGGCAGAAGTGGGGCTTGATCAAACCCATAGGGATTGGCAGGAGAGGATGGAGAGGAAGAAGGGGAAGAAGGGGAAGAGCAAGGGATAGGAAGGTGGCCGTCTGAGCCTGGGCACAAGCTTAAGCTCTTGGTTTTAATGTGCATGGCATTGGGGGGCGCTCTGCTGATGCTAATATGCTAATGCAGAGCTGAAAATCACTGATGTTTGCAGCATGATTAAACTTCACGATATTGCTGTGCTCGTTGCTCCAAGCTCCTGTAAACAGAAATGAGAACAAGTGATGCTTTGGTTGTTACAGCACTTGCCTGGCTTTACTGTGCACAACATTCAGTTAGAGGAAATGAAGGCAAGAGCGGGCATGGAATCGCTGTGCTCGTTGCTCCAAGCTGCTCTGATTATGTGCGTGTGCTTTTAACTAGTGAAAACGTTCAGTGCATCTGGATGCAGTGTGACAAGAAAATGTTTGGGCTGGAGGAGGATGTGATTGTGGGTGCTGCGTACATCACCCCGCAAAGTCGTGATTTATTTCTGTCTTCATCAACTTTCCTAAGAGAACAATTCTTGCACTGACTGAGACCACTTTTCATACAACCATATGTTTCCTTTACGCTGGCTGATCCATGCCAGCAATGCCTATCAACCCGTCATTGGGCTGCCGGCTGCCCCCTTTGTAACCCTTTGTAAACCCTTAATTGATCCAGTCCTGTCGAAGAGGATGTAGTGATCTGACAAATAGTAGAAACAATGGGATGTCCCGTTTTGCGTTCTGCCACACCCAATAGACGCAGAACCACACAAATTCTCACCTGGATTAAAAAAATTGAAGAAGGTGGTTGGGAAGTAGATGCAGCACGTTACCAGTATAACTAAGGTTGTAATGTTGGGCAGCAGTAGTCAGATCATCTGAATCATTAGTTAATTCAGCATACATTTAAATCCCTCCAACATATAAGTCCTGTACTAATGCTTCTGCCATCCCTGCAAGTAACCAACACCTGCCTAACCAAAAAGTAACATGCAAAAAGACAAAAAGAAATTGTAAGGGTACAAGGTTGACTGCGCAAGGCAGACAAGTACACGCGTAGTATATCCACAAGGCTGACAAGTGATGATTTCATCCAAAAAGCAGTAATATACATCTCTTTATTTGCACATCCTGTATCATTGTTAGTACAAGTACATTTAGATCTCTTCTGTTTCATAGTCCTGTTGCTGCTGCGGGTTTGGGGCCTGCCGCTGCTGCTGCTGCTGCTGCTGTGGGTTTGGGGCCTGCCGCTGTGCTGCTACTTCCCCTTCAGCAGCAGCAGAAGCTGCACTTGTCAGATTCGCCACCAGGTTTGGCTTTGAAGATCCCGCCCCAGCTGAGTGCCCCCTGTACAGCAACAGGCAACCGGGTATGAAATTGCAGCAATGCATATAAATATTAACGATTATGTAAGAGCGCAAGCACTCCCCATTAAAAAGGAGCTGATTACTTAGTGGATGCTGTCAGACTCCTCTCGGTCAGGGGGAAAAGACCAACAAAACTTATTCCATACAGCCCCCCCCCCCCTTTAATCAGAAGAGTGCCTGCGTCTGCTCCCAGTGTGCGTTATGAATTTTAGATGCGACTGTGGCACAGGGGCATTGTTTTTGTACAGATGTAAATTCTCAAAAGTCTTGTAGGCAAAACAAAAAACAATCTTGATACAAATTTGCTAGCTTATGTGAATCTGGGCGGCAAGCACTCCAATTGTCACCGGCTAGGGCCATCGTGGTTCGTGGATACCTTTGAACATGTCATGCACGATTGAGCAGCAGTCCCTCTCCAAAATGAAGACCTCCATCTGTACTAGCTCCATGCCAAGGGTACCGGGCACCATGATAACAAACCTACGTCAACATGAAAGCTAATCAGAGCCAAAGATCACTGCTGATGTCTTCCCTCTCGTTTCTTGCTGCGATGCTTCTGAACAGCCTGAAACACCGAACAAAAAAGCGCTGTGATCAGCATACTCACTTTGGCATGGAATCTGCGGCCATGCGTGCTGCCTGAGCTGCTTGTTGGCCAGGCTTGGGCTGACCGTTGTTGTTTTGGCCTTGTAACTGGTCCTGGTCAAGCTGGTAGCTCTCAGCTAGCCTCATGCGAGTGCGCATTGCCTGGTGTGTGTGTATGTGTGTGTGCGTGTGTGTGTGTGGGTGTGGGGTATTTTGTAGGTTTTGACACAATTGTGAGTTTTGACACGTTGTGTGTTTAAAAGCACAAACAGGGAAGTGAGCTGGAATAACATTTCACAGATTTCATTCTCATTACAAATTGCACACACACAACAGCAAGTACATTGAATGTGCAACGAGCAAACACCGCTTTTGTTGCTGCCGAAATCAAACGTCGACGGCATCGACGGCAAGGAGGCACCCTGTGTATGCCGTGCACCATCATGTACCAAAACAGCGCACTGAGCCTATGCCTTGCATTCCTGTGACTTGTATTCATCCAGAACGTGCGACCAAACACATATTTACACAGACAGACAACTTACTTGCAACAGCTGTGTCCATGCCGTGCGTGCTGCACGCATGCGCTGCTTCTGTGCAGCTTCCTGCTTGGACGCCTCCCTCTCAAGGTATGCAGACACCACAGCTTGCTCATGCTCCTGAGCTCGTAAGCAGTGACAAGGACACAATTCAAACGTGTATGGTACAGTTTTGCAAGCATGCACAATGCACAAGTAGGTAACAGAGGACGTGAAAAACGGCAGTAGCTGGGGTATGATTGGTGATAAGACAGTGGTTTCCATTTGAGGTTCATAGGCATACACACAATTATCCATTTGAGGTTCATAGGCATACACAATTATTGGAGTTTGATCTGACTTTTACAAAACCGAAATGCTAAACTGAGACACAGCATGCTCAGTGGACTGCACAGGTTTGCTTATTCTAATCCCGCACAAGGCACTTTCTGAGCACTTTTAAAAAGCATTCTAGACGGATTGGCCAGTGATCATTAAAATGCTATGTGGCAAGTTTTGCTACAATAAGCTGCACGCGATGAACATGCCGCAAGTGACATACCTAGGGCTGGCCAAAACCATATACGTACACCGTATATGCTGTACATTTGGTGATTTCCCTGCAAAAAATACTGTACATACACTGTATATATTTATTATATAAATGGTTCTGGCCAACCCTAGACATACCAAGAAAAATAATCACCTCACAGATGACGATGCCCTCAAACATGGGATGGCTCCGTCCACCTGAAATATCAAACCCTGTCATTGCTGATGCGTAATCCACGTTCAAGGAGCGGCAAATGGGCTGCAGGCCCTTGAACTGCAGGTACAAACGAGCATACAATCAAGTAGGGAAAATGCAGGAAGTAGAGGTGGGAACGTGATCATGCTCGTGGAGCGGCTAATGGGCTGCATGGGCTGCGGGTCTGTGCATGGCAGGGATAGATACGCATATCCAAGCAGGAGGTAACAGCCAGACATGAACATACAGATGAAAGCTGCGGTTCTGTACACGGCGGGGACGAACACGCATACAAAAGCAGGAGGTGATAGCAAGGTTCAAACGGGCGGGTGGCAGTAAAATAGAAAGTGGTAGTAAGGTGTTAGATAGGAATACTTGTGTAGGTAGTAGCAAGAGGAACAACGTGGAGGTGGTGAGGAATAAACAAGGAACGCTGTGATTCAAGTCTAAGGTGCTGCCCGTGGGCTGCAGGTCATGAGGGGGGCAGGAGCGAGGAGCACACAACAATACAAGGGGCATGCTATTGCGCAGTGATGTAATGCACATCATGGTAGGAGCACCCAGCACATGTCATCAGGTGTACCCAAACCTCTATATGTGATAACTAGTACATTTCAGACCAAGCCTATTGATCCTCATTGACTCTATTTTCTTTAAGATGCGTGATTTTTACAGTACTCAGCACCAAAGAGGCGCCTGCCCCCCTTATGATAAGGGAGAAGCGCTTTCTTTCATATGCCTGGCGCTGCAGGGAGTGTGAATAGAGTTGGGCAAAGCCATATATATGTGGAGTATGCACGGTACTTTTAGCAGAGAGGTATCCATACACACAGTTTTATACAGTAGATATACGGTTCTGGCCAACCCTAATTATGAAGAGCTGAACATTCAAGGATACACCCTTTAATGACTACCGGCACAACTACTAGAGGTTAAACCATACAAGGCTCAAGTCGTGGCGGCCATTGAACATGTATGAATGGAAAGAATATGGATAAGCGCATGACAGGAGCTGCAGCTTTTTCTCCCTACAGAAGCAGCAAACAGATGCTTGTACTTAAAACACAAGCGCATACGCACCTACAAGCAAAAGCAATTCTCTGGAGTGCAGACGCAGACACAAAATGATGCAAATTTGCATTCACAAACACAAATACACACACGTACCAGCAAATGGACACACCCACGAGGTACGGACGCCACGTACGGAGGGACTTCTACAGAGCCTCGCTCATTGCGTGGCACCTGCACATACATGGTATCTTTACAGCTTCTCAATATTACTTTCACACCAGCATTTTTTCACAGGCAGAGCTTTGCACCTTGCTACCGCGTGTTCGTACAATATTGGACGTTGCTGCACATGTGAGAACTTCTCTACTGATACTGATTGCATGCATAAACAAACAGCCTTTTACCAACCCAGGTTCGTGTTTGCATTGGCTTGCTCTGGTGCCTTGGCATCATATGCTCATACAACAGTTTGCTATTTGCTACAACACAAAACACACGTGATAAACTCCACACTAATACCTTGCCGTCCTTGGCAGCCGCCACAAATGGGTCTGCCTGCCACTGTCCGTACAGCTTTGTGCTAGATGCATCGCTGCCGCCTCCTGCACCCTCTCCTGGAAACACAAGGAGTGACAACTCGACAAATGATGGCAGTGATTAGCGTCACTGCCACCACCCCCATCCACCCATGAAGGATTTTATAGAAGAGAAGGGGAACACCTACACAAGCAGAGGGACCACTCCCGTACCATTCTTGAGAAACTACGCAGTACAGGAACGCGTGGTTAGACAACATAGAACTTGCCGTGCTCAACTTGATTTTTAGATAGACACAGCAATCATGCCTGCGAGAACCAAGCACAGAGCTTTCAGCGTTTCAAGTTATAAATGCAAAAAAAAGTACGTGACCAACTTGCTAACGTCCCCTTCATCATGTTGGATACTTTTACCTAATTTGAAGACAAAAAGGCCAGAAAATATAAACACTCGTCTTCGACCGAGTACTGAGCACTCTTCTGCTCTTAGCCTACCTTTGATTAAACACGGAACAGATGGCTTTAAAACCTCCTGTTCCAGAGGCTTCAGACACTCTCCCTCTCACAATCTCAACTCTGTTTCCTTCTCCAGAGTGGCAGGCCTCCACAAAACCACTAGCACCCCCCCTATCCAAGAAAATAGAATACACTCTGACAGGATCAGCATACATGCTCTCACTTATGTTCTGTAATACACCCACCCTCTTTCAGGCAGCCCTCTGTCCCACAACAGCAGCACACTCCTCTCAATTCAATACACAAGTAACACTGCTCACGTACCACAAATCAAGAAAGACCAAACACATATACACAAACATGCACACAAGCACACACTAACACGCAAATATACACACTAGTGATACACACACGCGCACATACACATACACATACACAGACATGTACGCACATACACACGCACGCACACACACTCGCACACACCAAGACCAAACAACAAACAACACGCACCGTCCTGGGACGGCTGCTCCTCCTCCGCCCAATCACAAATGACATCACCCATCCCGTCCCTGGTCTCTTGCGCACCACTGCTGCCGCTACCTCCCCTGCCTCTTCCCCTACCAATGCTGCTGCTGCTGCTGCCACCAGCACCACCTCTGCCGTAGCTCCTGCAGAGGCAAAGCACAGAAGTTGATGCATTTCATCGCGTCACTGTGCACACAAACACGTTGGTTAGTAGTGTAGTTGGCTGGCAGAGGGGGCAAGCAGTAAGCTAAGTACAACCGGCCTAATATTGTGTGAACCCTGTAGTCTGCTCTGCTACCATTGCAACAAACCAAGAACCCCAACCTGCTCTGCTGCCATTGCAAAACAATGAAGCAAAGTAAACTAGAGCGGCCTTGACAGGTCCTCACAACATTACAGCAGTAAATAATATTGCATTCTTCTCTTACCTGCCACCCCACCCTCGTCCCCCTCTCGTCTCTTTGGGGGCAGGCTGTGCGCGCTTGGGCACAACTTTGGCGGGATGGTCTATCTCCGAATCACGGACCTACATGATCAGCAATAAAATAAAAATGTGCAAGGGGATCCATGTAGTAGAGAGGGAGACATGGCCTTGGACTGCTCCTCTTTTGATACAGTCCTTGTACAGAAAAGAGTGTAGAGTCTGATCATGCTCTTATAGACATCTTGGCTAATGGCGTAGGATCCTTTTGTCTATTCCAGCCTTCCAGGCTCGTGCACCACCATGTCGCCTGAACTTTTGCTCCTGTCATGTACCTTATGGGCCAGCTTACATGCTTACCGCCGATTTCAGCCACGTAACAGCTGCATAATCATCCAGCCACGTAACTGCTGCATAACCATCCAGCCACGTAACTGCTGTAAATAACTATCCAGCCAAGTGACTGCTGTAAATAACTATCCAGCAAAGCGACTGCTGTAAATAACCATCCAGCCACGTAACTGCTGTAAAACCATCCAGCCACGTAACTGCTGTAAATAACCATCCAGCCACGTAACTGCTGTAAATAACCATCCAGCCACGTAACTGCTGTTAGTAACCATCTAGATAATTCCAACCCTGGCTCCATTCCGTTTCCCCTCCCCCTCCTCTAGCTCCTGCCTTACCTCACCTTCCAACCTTCTCTCCGCCACCTGTCACTGGTGTGGAGCTCAGACAGGTCCTGTCGGGGGTAGTAGGCCTCCCCTTTGTGCAACCCCACTGGCAAGGTGTTTGGACGCATTGCCTGCAGACAGTAATTCCAAGAATTCAAGCAAGTTATTAGTGCAATAGCCGTGATAGAGGCAAAGGAGGTTGATATAGTGCGGCAGGCTCTCTGTAGGCAACTCTGCTGGCATGTTGTTAGGCACATCGCCTGGAGACAGAGAATGCACAAATACAAGGGGAACCTGATGCGACCAAAGAGAGATGTCCGTGCATTTGGCTGTGGGCATGTTAGGAACCTTTGCACGAAAGTCCGCTAACAACCTGTTCAGGTGTACAGTCAGGAGTTTAAATTCAAGGGTGTATGACATTGCACAAGAAGGGCTTCTCTGAGGAGCACGCAATAAGCTGGCAAATAATGAGCATTTAGAGCATTTAGGCAATTTAGGCAACACTCTAGCTGGTCAATTAGGATCTTGCCTGCACAACTCCTGACGAGCTAGCAATTACCAAAACCACAGTCAAGAGGAAGCAACACACAAACGTACACAAGACACATTCACACCTGCATGACGCCAAGGCAAATCAGGTCACTTATTGAAACGCAATCACATGGCACAAGTGCTAGTGTCCCTCCTAAATAGCACTTTTTTTCCTTCTGATTTTTGATTATTTCTGTTTTGATTAGAATATCCTGTGATGTAACAGGTGGTGTGCCACTTTAGCAGCAGATCTGATGTCCTATGATGTAACAGATGGTGTGCCACTTGATTCAGTTATTGCGCTGCAGTTGAGCGCGATGCAGCAAACGGGGTATGGAACAAACAGCATCAGATCCAGCTTAGTAAATTGGCGCCCAACACAGTGAAGGACATCTGACGCATTGATGCTGCTGAGCTTTAGAGAGGAGTCACAGGTCGCTATTTCCCGTGGCATGCTACATGGCCTGGCATTATTATTATTGGGAAATGGCTTATAATGTAGCAAAGTGTCTCCCAATGAAAATATTGGGACATGGCTTCACCTGGAACTTTCCAATATGGCGCTGCAGGACATACAGCGGGTGGGCCTTGAAGCCTTCAACGGATGTGGGCAGCCCCAGTCCAGCTTTTTCCTGCACGCAGCATCGAGCACACAGACAAGGTTATGCAGCGATGCACCACGGTACTGACCACAAAGTAGGCTCAAATCTGTCCTGCATGTTGAGCTGGTCCCTGAATGCAGCATCGAGCACATAGGACGATTTTTGTAGCAATACATCACAGTGGTGCCAGCATTGTGGGCCCAGATCTGTCCTGCATGTTCCCCATAAACAGTTTGAGCATTTGACCTCAAGAGCGCCTGGACAAGGCGGCTGACAGTAATAAGCGAGACAATTATATGAGCGAGACCAGGGGACATCGGCATTGGTCCTGGAAATTGTTCCCTTTTCTCAGGTAGTTCCCCTTTTTGCTGCGTGTGTAATACATTTTGTGTTAATTCCTGTTGAGGAAAACCTGAATGGTTTGCCCAGATCCTCCTGCTTGCAATACTTAATGCGCCTTAATGTGTTGGGGGCGACTTTGTATGATTTATGATTTACATGTCTAGGGAGTGACTTGGCAGCCTGCTTTACACCAACGCCTTCCCTTCCCCTTCTTCTACGCCACACATTCAACACCTTTGAGCATAAAAAATATAAACCCACGCCTGTTAAATCACACCTGGTGCTTCAGCTCTGCCTCTTCGCGCTTTGCACGCAGCGCTGCAGCTGCAGCAGCCCCTGCCTGATCACCCCGTGACTTTGTTGTTCCGCCTGCACCAAAATTTAGGTAGTAGCAGCATGATTTATCTCCTTTTAAAACCTGCACGAAAAGGTAGCCAGCACTTTATTCCCACTGCATTTTGGCATGAAGATAGGGTAGGAACCCCTTCCAGCTGAAGGTGCGCACCTTGGCTTAATAGGCAAGGGGTGAAATGTGACACATACTCAGCATAAGATGGTGGAGTAGTTTATGTTCCAGGGTGCGCAAAGCCATATGCACATATATGCAGCCAGAATTTATAGACGTAGCCACCCTCATTTGTATTGACGTGAACAGACTAGACTGGCAGGGCAAGAGGTCAACAGCTAAGCTTGGTGGTCCACGCACGCATCATGATGGGCAATGCCTGCACATGCTCACACACATGCACAGACTACACAACAGTGCACGCACCTCCTGACGCAGGCCCAGCGCTCCCTTCCTTTGGCTTGTCCTTCGCCTTTTGATGGCTATTAGGAGCTGAGGAGGATCCAACCCCTGCTCCTTTGTTGAACTCCTGCTGCTGCTGCTGCTGCTGCTGTTTTGGTTGCTGTACCACATTGCTCTGGTCTGGTGAAGTATCACCAGTAGAAGGTTGAGGCATGCCTAGTCCCTGTGGTGTCTGACCCCCGTTTTGCATCTTGTGGTGCTGCTGGCAATGCTGCTGCTGCTGCTGCTGCTGCGGGTGATGTTGAATAACTTCCTGCTCTTCTCCTAACGACGGCTGCTCCAGCTGTCCGTGATGTTGCTGCTGTTGCTGCTGCTGCTGTGCCTGGTCCGATTGCTGCTGCCTTTGCTCCTGCTTCTGCGGCTGTCCCTGCTGCTGCCTTTGCTGATCTGCATCCCTGTCCCATTTTGTAACCTTTGTGTGTGCTCCTCCTTCAACCGCAGCAGGCTGTGCATCTCGCATCTCCTCGTCCACATCATCGGTCAGATCAAACACCTCAACTGGAGGAGGAGGAGCAGCTGGGGCAGGGGCAGGATGCCGTCGGCCTGCGCCGGTGAAAGTGATGTCGAATGTTTGATGGCTGCTTCTCACCATTGGCGGTGCAACCATGTGCGTGCAGGAGAAGGCACTTGCGTCATTGTAACGTTTGTGACCGTGTTATTGTTGAGGTTTATATCGGAGGTCTTACACACCATTGGCAAGCCAACGCGAAGCTCAAGGATTTTGCTGATGTACTGCTTGAGGGCCCAGCAGCAGCTGCAGCAGCACTAGGAGGAACAGAGATGAGGGAGTGGGAGGCGAGAGACAGAAAGGCGAAAGCAGCCATGATGCTGGCTGTGGGGGAGGAGTACTTAGACCTGGTGGGAGATGCAGCGACAGCAAGGGGAGCATGGGTAGCCCTGGAGGAGGTAGATGTGGGGGAAAGCAAGGCACAAAGGAGGACCATAGCAGCAGAGTGGGCGGGAATTTAAGCGTTGGATGGAAAAGGGGCTCAGCGGGACAGCGAGCGGATACATAACTACGTGCAGCGGGTAAAAGGGATTGCGCGTAAGCGAAGGAACTGTGGAACGTTGGTCAGTGAGGCGGAGGTGCTGGATGCAGTCCTTGCGGGCTTGTATCCTCGCCACAATATGCTGCGGACGGTGCTGGAGAATGACAGCACAGCAACGCTTGCCTTGGCCCTGCCCAGGTTGATGAAGGATGAACAGAAGGTGTGGGGAGATGGAGAAGGAGAAGAGCAGGCTTTGCTCACATTTACAGGAGGACGGGGCAGGGGCCGGGGCAGGTCTCGCGGAGGACTGCTGGGTGGAAGACTCAGCAGCAGCAGCAACAGCAGCACCGTCTCATCAGCACACGCTTATGCGTCAGCAGCAGGGGGGAGGGGAGGTGCAGAAAGTAGGGGAAAGGGGAGGGGAAGGGTGGTGCCTGGTTGGAATGGGGTGGTGAAACCCCACATAGAGTGCTGGGGTTGTGGCCAGCTAGGACATTTTGGAGACAAGTGCCCTCAAGGGGAAGGGGCCCGTGCGTACATGGTGGGAGGAGAGGAGAAGGTGGAGGGAGAAGAGCTGGAATTTGCATTTATGCTGGATGGAGGGTGGGAGGACAGGTGGGAGGAGGCAATTCCAGGAATGGTGGAGGATGAGAAGGTGCACGAGCTGGAGGAGGCATACGCAGTTGGGGTGGAGGGGGGGAAGAGGATGGAGATGGAGTGGGTACTAGACTCAGCAGCAAACGCGTTGGCTTGCCAATGGTGTGTAAGACCTCCGATATAAACCTCAACAGTTATTGACAAGATTGCGCTCATGTCAAAAGCAAAGCAATGATACGCAATTGGCCATGCTCTGATGTCATTGGTGACAGTGACAGGACACAGGTGGCTGATCAATTATCAACAACAACATCGGATCACCCCTCAGCATTTCTTGGTGCTGAGGCAGGTGCTTGTCGCCTGGCACTTGAAATGAAAAGGTGACACCGTTGAGGGTGAAATGCTTACATTGACTGATCTGATCTGATCCGACTGGCAAACATAGAAGCAGCTTGGTTGTTAGGGGTACTTACACTGTGACAGCGCGTGGTCAGTTAAAACATCGGTTGAGGGTGTTTTAACTGACCACGTCTGTTAAAACACCCTCAACCGTCAGGACGGGTGACAATGGAACCGATGGTTTGCATTGAACATTAAACCGAAAGAGAATGTGGGTAATTGGTGTAGCCAGGCGGTGGTGAGTGGCCTGATTGGATTTTTAAAGTTTTGCGAGTAGCTTCAAACCTCGACCCTAGAGCAAAGGAACTCATGACCGGATGTCGATGGAAATTTGGTGGAGTTCAATTAGAACTATGTTGATCTGCCACAAGATTTAGGAATATATCTTGATCGAATTTTTCTCGACAAGTTTTCCGGCAACTTCTTAATTAATAGCACAATCAAACCTGCCCTGTCATGTGAGTCCTAAGCTGCCTGTTGGTAACAACCTCTGTTTCCTTGATCAATGATTGAGGTGTTACCATCACTTGTGTATATTTGTTCTAGATCACACAACTGTGTGTGCAATTATGTGCTATGTGAGCAATGATGTGACACGCTTAGGTGCATCGGCTTTCCAGGGTACATCAACGCTCACCCCAACAAATTGACTTGTGTGGCTAATAAGAGGCAGTGTAACAAATGGACTTGTGTGGCTATTGAGGGACAGTGTAACAAATGGACTTGTGTGGCTAATGAGGGACAGTGTAACAAATGGACTTGTGTGGCTAATGAGGGACAGTGTAGCAAATGGACTTGTGTGGCTAATGAGGTACAGTGTAACAAATGGACTTGCGTGGCTAATGAGGGACAGTGTAACAAATGGACTTGTGTGGCTAATGAGGGACAGTGTAACAAATGGACTTGAGTGACTAACGAGGGACAGTGTAACAAGATCTGGGCAGGCATTGAGGCCGCCTTGCAATGACTGGAAACTGAAATTCGCCAGAAAAATGTCATCAGCACCTTGGTAATACCACCACCTTACTATGTCTACTTGCCCGTATGCATACAACTTGCTTCAGATTCAGATGCACACACGTACACACACAAGCACGCGCAGCGCAGACACATACACAAAGGCATAGACACACGCACACGCACATGCATACATCAAGGCACATACAGACAAGCACACACAAAAACACAAACCTACCTATGGGATTCTGCTGTAGCTCCTGCTGTGTTGCAGCCCACCATGGCACGTCCCGCAGCCTTGTCACAGCAAGTGTGTTTGTGAGGTAGCGGGTCGTCACGTCTTTTGGAACACCATCTTCACAGGCAACCACGTATCCTGTGTAGGTGTGTAGGTGTGCGCGTAAGCATCCAAGGACATGTGCGTGCATTAGTGATAGGGTGCGTGTGAGACGACACACACAACTGGAGAAGCACGGTCTGATATACAACCGATATACAACTATGCACACAACTGATATAAAACTATGCACACAACTGATATACAACTGATATGCAGCTGGAGAAGCATGGTCTGCTAAGTTGCAAAACACACAGAGCATACCGTACAGACTTTATATCACCGCGCAAAAATATCGTTTTTTGCCCTGCGGGGTGACTGCGCGCACGAAAAAAAATCTATTTATTTTGGGGGTGCGGGATTGAAAAACGGGGATTTTTGGCGTATTTTGGAGCCTGTCAGGCAAAAATCCCTGTGCGGGGTTGGTGTAAATTAATTATTTCCAGGGTGCGGGGTTGATGCGGGAGTGTGAAACTAAAATATTTTTTTGGGGCTGCAGACTGAACCCAAGTCTGTACGGTACTCAATTCCTTGGTCGCCTCACTCACCTGCAGCGGCAGAATTCTTGCTTGAGGTTGCTGCGTGTGACTCCACCTTTTGAGGCCTGTGAGGATTGTGCATATGTGCATACGCTTGTGCGATGGTGCATGTGTGTGCACATGTAGAAATAAAACGGCCCCCATCAAGCTGTGTAATCAAATTAGGGCCGAAAGGCATACAGACATAAATGCTGATACACTTTGGTACCTGGTACGCCAGCGTGCACCTGACATCCATGCTCATGGACATACACACACATACACACAGGCACATACACACACATAAACACATACACACACACTTGTCCACCTCAACGCCAGTCACATCCATGTGCACCCAGCGTCCGTACTCAGGACTGCCACACACAAACACGCAAGCATTCTCATAGACAAACACACACACACCTGTCCACCTCAACGCCAATCACATCCACGTGCACCCAGCGTCCGTACTCAGAACTGCCACACACAAACACGCAAGCATTCTCATAGACAAACACACACACCTGTCCACCTCAACGCCAATCACATCCGCGTGCACCCAGCGTCCGTACTCAGGACTGCCACACACAAACACGCAAGCATTCTCATAGACAAATACACACACACCTGTCTACCTCAACACCAATCACATCCACGTGCACCCAGCGTCCGTACTCAGGACTGCCACACCACACCTCTGCCCAGCAGTTGGCAAAGTTGGGAGCTGCCACAACCACACCTCCGTTCTGGCCCTGCAGATCACAGATAACACCATACACATACGCAAACAGTTACAGATGAAATTACAAATAGAGCCACACAGTTACGGTGCATTGTATAATACGCATGCATGACACCATAGGCAGGACACAGGCGTCCATAATGCACACATACAAGGAGATGATTTTGAGACGCAACAGGCCATGGGTAATATGTTGATATGCACGCCACACGTCATGTACAAGACACTATACCATACACTACACCATACGCACAGGGCAGCCAGCACGCCAATATCCTGCTTGTTCTTAGTATCAATTAAGCAAACCCAGCCTGCAGATGACAAGCACAGGGCAAAGGTGCACAAAAAAGAGGACGCCAGTGGCCTATAGACACACACACACACAAACACACCAAAACACACACATACACACCAAACCTTGTGCACTCTTTACAACTAATTTCGTCCCCTGTACGTCAGCCCACGTGATCACGTGCGCACAAGCAAGATGAGGAAGTTGCACGCAATAAGTGGTTTTATTCTATGTCTGCATTTGCTTCCATGTTTGTAAACAAATCAACAATGCATCAGACGCGGTACGGCAGTTCCTACCCACCCACCCACCCACCTGCCCAGACGAGCCGCCAGCCTGGAATACACTGGCTGAAGACGTCATTGAAGACAATCGCCCCACACCAATGCCTCCCCCACTCTTCCCTGCCCCAGCAGCTGGTGCAGAGGAGTCACGCCTGTGATTAGGTTTGTATTCGTACGTGTGTGTATGTGTGCTGCATAAGTTTGTGCATAAGTGAGTGTCGTTACCGTCAAGCCAATCCTAAAGGTGTGTCTCTAACATGTGGGTAGGAGCCAACGTCATAGTACTCAGAACCTGTGTAAAATAGAGCAGCTAGTACCTCGAAGACAGCTTACATCATCATGGCCACTTGCAGCTGCCTTTGGCTACCTTAATTAATACCAAGTTCATACAAAATTGCTTTTCGACTTTTTACGAATCCAGCACTTGCTTCAGCACAAATCGACCCCTTAAAGCATTTTGCATATTGCCATACTGGTGTTCCCTTTCTATTTGTGGTGGCAAATGTTACGTTACTCAATACCTGAACGGTTACTTTTCCTTGAACAAAGGGGGAGTTCACTTCTGCCTGTTCATCTTACCCCACCTACCTTGGGGGCTGCTGCTGCTGCTGCCGGGCGGATTGCTCAGCCTCTGTTGCAAGAATGGCCATGCGTATCTGTCGCTCAAACTCGTCATCCCCACGCTTCTGCCTGCAGTTCAAAAGAAGTCAGGAGCAGGCTGGGCACTGCAGTACGTGTCAAAGTGCAAAGGTGCAGGCAGTAATCTGGAGCAAAGTACACAAGTGTGTGTGTGTGCGTGTGTGTGTGCGTGTGTGTGTGCCCTTGTGATAGGACATGCATGCTCATACGCTTGAACGTGTGCAATCCATATTTGCCCCACCCTCTCCTCACAAATGCATGTGCACACACACACTCACACACATACACACACACAAAAATAAACAAGACACACCCCTATCGGTTTGATCAGCGCTACCCACCTCTTCTCTGCCGCAGCCTCCGCCGAGTCCTGCCCATCACTACCCTCCCCTCCCTTCACAGCCCCACGTTTCTTGGACCCCCCAGCCCTCTTCCCCCTGCTCGGCCCATCCTTGCTGTCCCCTCTACCCCCAGCACTGCCACCCTGCTGTTGTTGTGCCTTGCCGCCACTACCGCTCCCACTACCCCCAGCCTTATCTTGCAAAAGGTCCTTTTGCATCTTTTGACTTCTCGTGTTCCCCCCACCCTTGCCTGCACCGCTGCTCTTGGACCCCTCTGCCTTCGCTCCTTTGCCGCCCATTCCTTGCTGCTGCTTCTGCATGTGCATGGTGCGACAGATCTTGCTTGTGTGTGACGAAGCTCTGACATCTGCACTAAAGAAGTCACACGCAAGTGGTGACGACAACAGTAAGTTGAACGATTGGGGTTTTGAGGCAGCTACACCAACTACCATGCATTCAAGACTGGATAGTACAGATTAGAATGACAAAGTAGGCCGCCTCCTGCCACGCACAAGGTGTACATGCTGATGCACAAATGTGTACGCAAATTCACCACTTGCGCGCAAACCGCGCAACAAGTGCACCCTCCTGCGTATGGCTGGTGAACATGTGCACCAGGAAATAGATGCATGACGAGGTGTGATAGTCTCTTATCCCCCTCCTTTGTAAAATCTTCAAGATGAGTACATTTTTGATCATTTCTTGATCCTGCGTATGGCTGGTGAGCATGTGCACCAGGAGAAAGATTCGTGAGGAGGAGTGGTAGCCTCTTATCCCCCCCCCCCCCTTTTGTAAAATCTGCATGATATGCACATGTTTAATCGTTTATTACAAATTTTATTTGTTCAGGTAGCGGTGACAAAGTGTGACATAATTGAGGGCCTCTCTTGGTGCCATCGTTCTTAGCATTCTCTGCCACGGCTCAACAACGCATCAAGACAACCCAAGGTTGGAAACCCTCACCTGCTGCTTTGGCTGGGCGGAGCCACGGTTGGCAGGGGCTTTGGTGGTGTTTATCACTTTGGGCGTTTTTTGCCATGGGCACAAAGGAGCACCGTCCAGCATCCTGCTCGATTGACGGTGGAGCAGTGCAGAAAAAGGGTACACCAAAGCAATGGTGGAGCAATGCTGGTGAAAAGGGAAACAAGTAGGAGGTGTCCATACATGTGCAGTCACACCCCCAGGTGATTTACTTCAGCGTTCCGTGGAAACATGCAAATGCCATACCTCAACACTCTCCAGCAACACACACACACAAACACAGGCCTTGTCCCCCCATGCATCACCACTTGAAATTTTGTCATGCACGCAAAACAAGCAGCAATTGATTGCACCCGACCAAAAGCGGGCCTCAGTGGCGTTTTGATATTATAATGTTATAATACATTCAAAACTCCGCTCCCCCTGAGCAGCAACACACAAGGTCCCACACGCGCTGAAACGTTGAAAAAGGGTAATCCGACAGATGCCATTTCTGTGCTTCGTGCGATACATATATCCATGTAACATTCCTCCCCCCTTGGCAACTCCGTCCTCGGAGTGGACTAGGCTCCCTGCTAGAGTTCCAGGTGGAGGGTCAACTCGACCACAGGTGCCATAGCGATTGATTAAACAAACACTTTGCATCCCAACTTGTCGACAATTACCGGGTCGGAAAACTGACTTTTTGCAACTACCAAGGTTCAAAGTCAAGACCTAAGGTCATCCGCGATTATTCGCGGTGGGTTACACTAAGGGTTCGATACCAATGAAACGTTGAAAAAGGGTAATCCGACAGATGCCATTTCTGTGCTTCGTGCGATACATATATCCACGTAACACGCGCAACCGCACCTGACAAAGCGGGCCTCAATGCCGTGTGCACGGATCATCCCCACAAACATCGCAACAACAGCCTCCTGCGTGCCTAACTGATTCCGCACAGCCCTCAGCACCTGCAAGATCACGCAAAGTGACTGCGTGCGTAACTGATTCTGCACGGCCCTGATTTTGCACGGTCCTCAGCACCTGCAAGCAAACGCAGAGCTATCATGCGTGCTTGCCACTGTAGATTGTTGCCTCACGCGCAAGCACAACCCACGTAAGCGAAGGCTGCCGTCTGTTCTCCAAGAAGCAAGGTATATGCCAAAAGGGAGAGGAGATGTGTGCAGGCATAAAGCGAAAACTATTCTCACTGTAGCCAAGGAAAAGGAGCCACTTTGGTACCGAATACCGTAAAAGATTTTACCACAAAAGAACAAACGTGAATCAAGGGTCGCTTTGAATTGCAGGCTTAACCTGAACGGCTCTTAAGGTGAGTTGGTGTCGGAGTGACAGGTGTACATGCCAAATTTGTGTGCATACTATGTGTGCATACTTTGCGTGAAACATGACCTGCACCTTTAAAGGCGGCAGAGGCACGAGAAAATCGCCTGGGCTCAGCTGCACAGCAGCGATCACAGCTCCACATTTGTAAGCATGCGAAAGAGGACAGCTACGAGCTAAGTTACAGGTTGCTCTACCCAGTCATAAAGTGGCTCAATTCCCTGATTTAATGTGGGAAGCACTGCCTGCGTAGTTTTTTCTTTGTTTGCTTGGTCGCACAGCCTGATTTGATGGTGAAATGTATAAGGGGCAGAAGAGAGGATACAAGGATGGTTTGGAACTTGGAGATTACCAGGAAATTACATGGCTGCGGAAAGCAAATAAGGCTACATATCCTCCTTTAATGAGCCTGCTGGCACACATACCTGGCCGTGGATGGTTGGGGCATCATACGGAAAATCATCCACGCGACCGTCTGAAGACGCCGGCGGTGGTGCGATTTGGAAGTGTTTCCGGAACCATGTGAGGAAGGGGAGCAGGCAGTTGATTGCCCGTTGCGTATCGTGGGCAGAGTCCAGGAGCGCGGAGGGAGAAGCTTCTAAATGGGAGAGCAGCAACGCCTGCAGAGGAGAAAAGAGGCATTGCATGCGTGGCAGTGCATACATGTGCAGTATCATACTATAAATGAGGCAGTGGCTCGTTGTCCTTATTAATGTGGGGAGTGATTCGGCACTGCCTGCGTAGCAATTTGTCTCTAAGAGCTTAAAGAGGCAGTGTGCATTTGAGGTAGAGGCGGTGTATGTGAGGTAGATGCAGAAGTGGTGTATGTAGCAGAGGCGGTCCGATTGTCTCAAGGGAAGGCTGACGGAGGGGCCCCTGCTAGTGTGAGCACTAGTCTGGAGTCTTTTCGGAGCTTACACCGACCACAAATCCTTTTGGCAAAGGCTGTGTAAATGGGCGCAAGGATCTCAGCAAATGCGGAGTTTTAATTCAGAGGACTCTAAATTGCTGGAGATCAGCCACGAAGATGAGAGGGGGTTGAGCGCGAAGCCAGCAACGCTGATTGCATCAAACTAAGCTGATTGCATCAAACAATGAGTAGGATATACCGATGGACCTGACAACGCCACTGCGGTACGAAGCAGGTAGCGACCCACCCTGCGTGACAATGTGCTTCAATATGATTCGGGAAGGGTCCCGTTGCCGCTCAAGGCAATGCCTGTCCGCCCCCAAACAATCTAAGTAAGCCAGCAGAGAAGACATGAAAAAATTAGGCAATAGATGGTGGGCAAACCTGCCCCATATTTTCATTTCGGTCAGAACCATACACAGTGACGATTGACGTATGTATGTGCGGTACTTTTTGCCAGAATATGCGACCAGATGCGGTATGCACATACAGTTCTGGCCAACCTGACATATATACATATATGCACAGAAGCTTGGCCAAGACCTAACCTTATCCTCACCTCCTTCCTTCCCTCATTCTCACATCCTTATTACAGAGGGTCCTTCCAATTTGAAGTCAGATGGAATGCAACGCAACTACGACATCTACCCGTTCCCTCCTCACCTGCACCTCTTCATCTTGCAACGCCTTGTCGTGGAACAACGCGCGTCCTACTAGGCACAGCACACTACTCCGGTGTATGGTGGCTGCAGCCTCTCGCGTTGCTTTTGTGACGGCCCTCTTGACCTTGATGTTGGCGTTCTTAGACTTTGCTTGACCTTGCTCAGGCTCGTCCACTGCGTGCAAGTGTGTGTTTACGAGGGTGTACATGTGCATGCTTATGTATGTGTGCAGTGCGTACGTGCACGTGTATATGTACAATTGCGTAAAGGTGGGTGTGCGTGCTTGCATGTGTAGGTGCGGGTGTGAGCGAGAGCATGTACGTGCGTGTGTATGTCTGTGTATTTGTGTGTGTGTATGCGTGTGGATGTGTGTGTATGTATGTGTATGTATGGTGTCTGGTGTATGTGTGTATGTGCGTGTGTATGTGCGTGTGTGTGCGTGTGTATGCGCGTGTACGTGCACTGTGTGTGTGTGTGGTGTGTGTGTGTGTACACTGTGCGTATGTGTGCACTTTATGCGTGTACGTGTGAGTGTATGTTTGTGCATGTGTGTGTGTGTGTGTGTGTGTGTGCGTGTGTGTGTATGTGTGTGCACTGTGTGTATGCACTGTGTGTGTGTGTGTGTGTGTGTGTGTGTGTGTGTGTGTGTGTGTGTGTGTGTGAGTGTGTGTGTGTGTGTGTGTGTGTGTGTGTGTGTGTGAGTGTGTGTGTGTGTGTGTGTGTGTGTGTGTGTGCGCGCGTGTGCGCGCTATGCTTTGGTTCAAAAAACTATCCCTATGTTACGCCCACAAACCTCCGAGCACAAGTTCCTCGTCGCTCTGGCCATCATGCGCTTCCAGGTCTTCTTCCTCCACACAGTCAGACAGATCTTCCCACTCAAATTCCTGCTCCATATTATATATAAAATTAATTCAATTTTCGATTGACATAAAATCAGCTACCTATTCAGCACGCAAAATGGAGCAGTACAACGAGGGAGGAGGACGGAGGACCACCAATGACAATGCCCAGGCATCAAACTCAACTGCTCAGCCCATCAACACGGTGGTTGGCTTCAGGGTGGAAGGAGCTGCCCCATCTCCTTCAATGGACGGCCTGCTTGCACACTCCTTGGCAGATGGAAGGAGCTCCTTCACAGGCGGAGGGGTGGGTAGAGTTAAACACCATGCCCTAATGTCGTATCGTAATGGTGCATCGCACACAGCCTACAAACAAATGTGGACGCATTGTTATGTACTATCGTACAGGGGTCACCAACGCCTGTCATCATTCCTCCTACCTTTGCAAGAGAGAGCCTCCATAGGGTTGAAAGCAGCAGGGAAAGCACGCCACAGGTATGAGTGCACACATGCACTTGGTTGCCCTTTCCACTTGCAATCCTGCATGCATGCGTTCACATTCATGTAGGGCATTCATGCAGTTTGATAAATGCGTGCAGGCGCTAGACGGAAACACTGCAGCCACCATGAGGTGCGCGAATTGCCTGCAAGTAATTGCTGCGCTCCCCTCCCTTGTGTGCCCACGTTCTGCATGGTTGCCGAAGCCTTGTTATAGACAGTGCAGGACTGGTGCCTGCTGCGTAAAAATGTTTGTACGTATCAGCTGTACGGGGCATGTCAAAATACACGCTCCATCCTGCATTTGCAAACACGCCTCACTCGTGCATTTGGTCTTCTTTTTGCAGTGCAAGCGTGACCACCCCGACCATAACAGGCAGTTTGCCCGTAGGTGAGCACCAACGGAGAATGCTTGCAGGCAAAATTTGCCACTAAGTCAGACCCTAGTTCGCCCTCTTAACAGACCAGACCATACTCTTTGATGAGGGTGTGCAGTTGTGTATGCGGACCGCACATTCCCTTTTATCATGGCTGGCATCATTTTGAACTGTAGCTATTAACCATGTCTTTAGGGTGTTGGCACTAACGTGGTCCATTGTCATTGTCAAGAACTATTAGCTTGCTAACACCACACACTGCTGCATCCCTGACATCTTAGTCATATTCACCTATATTTGCATTCACTGTCAAGCCCTTGAGCCCTCAAGCTAAGCCCTCAAACACTCAAGCATTTATGCATTGCCTGCCTCTTCGTTATTGGCCATCCTCTCATCCCATTTCTGTCCCCACACCCTCACCATCCAATGGCAGGCCATCACCCCACTTGTGTGTTATGTTTGCAAGTGCATGCATACTTGAAGTGTGTGTCGCTCCTACCACTCCTCAATTGAGTGGTAGGAGCGACAAACCCTTTTTCCTCCTCCACTCCCCCATCCTCTCCGTCCCTCTTCCCCCTACCTCTCTCCACCCACATGTCTCGCTGCTCCTGCAAGTAAAGCTGAGATAAAAAGTAATAAGTAAGACGCAGCTATTGCTACCTTCCTTCAGCAGCACATGCAACTGCCAAGAAGGGCAAGCGCTTTGCCTTGTGCTCAACCTTACTTGGCCACCTATAATGGTGCTGACCATTTCACTTGCCTCTTGTTAAGCCTCAAATTGATGCCTTGCTCAAATAAGAGGCATCAGTCCTGCGCCTGTCTTTGATTCCTATTCCTCCTTCACTGGTTATAAGTGTTGGCAGGGTGCGTGGGACGTATCTTCTTGCTGAAACATAATAAACAATCAATAACATTTCTTTGCCAATACGGGTAATCGCGTGCTTACCCTGCCCTTGGACCTTAGTTCCCGCATGCTCGTCAGTCAAAATACTTTTCTTTTTGCTGGCAAGCGCTAGTCTGCATTGCCAAGGCAGTCTAAACCCCCTCATCTTCCAGGAGCAGCTCAGCAATCAGCAGATACCAGCCTCTCCGCTGGCATCCCAGCATACGCTCGGCCCAAGTCCATCGATCTCCCAGTGGCTGAGGGGGTCCCTCTCACTCAGTCGCAGCCTCAGCTGTTAGGAGCTGCAAACCCCTTTGTGTCCTCCCCCTCCATTGCGCCATCTATCCCACCAGGTGTGTGTGTGTGTCTGTGTGTGTGCGTGCGTACAGCATGCGTGCATGTATTTGTATACGAGCACGTGCATTTGTGCATTGATATGAGGGTCCCTGTTAGATCAGACATTTGTTCATTCCCACATGCGCTTGCATGGCAGCACATGCAGTGCGCATGGTGTAAGCGTGGCACCATCTGTGCTTTGCCCATCCATAGTACGTGACACAAAAATAGTATTGCACACGTGCGCCTCTTTGGACAATTGTGCATAACTCTTTTTTATCCTGCGCTCGCTTTGCCTCCTACACAAACCACTGATGCATACCTCGCTCATGCTTGACCACCAACGCATACCCTTCCTCATGCCTACCCCATCCCTGCACGTTGCAATTGTCATATAGGTAGGATCTCCACACCTCCATATGTTCACCTCGTACTCCCACATATTTGCACGTTCTATCTCATTACCTTACCCCACCTTCCCTACAGCATCCATCTCACATCCTTGCCTCATGCTCGCATATTTGCATTCAATCTCAACACCTCAACCTTGCCCACAACGTTGACGCGCACACACACACACACACACGTAGGCACAAACACACACACGCACAGGTACAAACACATACACACACCTCATTCCAAACCTACTTACAGCGTTGGACGTAGGCAGGCCCCCAATTGGACCAGCCTCTCAGCCTTCCCTCGTGCCTCAGCCCCAGCCCCATGCCCCTGCTGCCTCAGGTACTGTGGGTGGGAAACCTTCTTCATTCCATGGCTTCCATCTAGGACCCCAACAGCAGCAGCAGCAGCAGCAGCAGCAGCAACATCACGCCCCGCCGCAACATGCATCAAAACCTACAGCGGGGCAGCAGCAGCAGCAGCAGCAGCAGCAGCAGCAGCAAGGGGGGGGTGCCCCACGGCCGCAGCAAAAGGAGATGAGTAAAGCGGAGCGTCGTGCAGTGCAGGAAGCACAGCGGGCGGCCAAGGCCTCTAAAGACCAGGTGTGTGTACCGTACCAAAATTTAATCATCCCGCACCCCAAAAAAAAATATTTAGTTTTGCAAATCCGCAACCAATCCGCACCCCCTTCAATAATTTATTATAATCCAATCCGCAGGCCATTCTTAAGCCATTCTCACCAATTTAGGCCACTTTCACCAATCCGCAGGCCTAAAATTATTTATTTAATTTTCTGTCCGCACTTAGCCGCACCCCTCAAAAACATTATTTTTGCGGGGTGATATAATTTTGGTACGGTATATGTTAAACGATGTTTTGTACGTGCTTCTCGGGGAAGGGAGATACGTTATTGTTTGGGTGTATATGGCTGGTATTTTTGCGTGTGTGTGTGTGTGTGTGTGTGTGTGTGTCTATGTGTGTGTGTGTGTGTGTGTGTGTGTATTAGGGGTTAGGGGATAATTTGTGTTTGTTTAGGTGCACGTGGCTGCGTGCTTTCTTTGTGTGAATGTGCACGTGCGTTTGTACGAATGTTGTAAAGAGGGTGCTCCGTATTATATATGCATATGCATGGGTAACTAGGGTGTATGATTTTGCTAGCCTGGCTTGACAAGCCTCGTCAATATAGGCTTTAGTTGGTGCATTACGGTTAGAAAACCACTTTCTGAAACTTTTGCGGATTGAGCAGGAAATTTTCTGGAGTTTACTATGATGATAAATAAATATCCTGAAGAGACCGGACTGAACAGAAATATAAGAAGTGTTTGGAGAATCTCTCATGGTGCATTGCCTGGACAGGCATACGCACAGCAGATTGGCAGGAAGTAAGTTCCATATAGTCTAAATAATATTAAATAACATTAAGGAAATAATGTACAGAATTGCTGCCCATTTGGGGGCGTCAAGGAATGAAAGTTTGACACTTCCTTTAACAAGACTGTGACATCATGATTTGCCATTTTTCGCGTTGACATTACAAAAAAGTACTTAATAGATTATACAAAAATTGTGGTCAATTTTCCCGTTTTTAGAAAATTTCAGGGAATTTCCCCTGATTTTCCCCCCAAAATGGACACCCTAGTTGCCGTCTAGGCTTTGACAGCAGTGACATCGAGCCTCAACTAGAGGCTGGCACACCCTTATATATGCAGCATAGGGCAGATGGTAATGCATCGTGTAATATTGGGCAAGGGATGGCTTCTGAAGTGAACGTGCCTTGCAGCACATGCTTTGGTCAATGGATCACATTTATGGCAGAAACGTCTTGTAATTGTTTCGTATTGGTCTCGTCAAGTTACGCGGTTTTCATAAGACGCGTTCCACCATAAGATGTACTACTTAATGCAAATGCCTTGAACGCGCTGGCACCGCGTCGCATATCGAGTAACCTGCTATGCAGTCACTACCGTACTGTGCTTGGTTGTTTTGCGAATAAATAAATAATTATTGATGCCCCTCGCTATAAGTCAGGCCGAAAAAAATTGTTTTTGCAGACCTCGCAAAACTTTGACTTTCCAGCGGGACGATTCCTGGATCCGTAAAGGACCCCCGTCGTATAAAGGGGCAACCATCATCATTATGGCCGAGTTGCACCCTGAGAAGCGGCCTTGGGAGCTTCTGAGGCTGACGAGCCCTGAGCAAGCTTGCAAGCACCTGCTGCTGACCAGCGATTATCTGTCCTGCCCCATTTGGACTTTGGGCAGTCTGCATGCACAGCCTTTTATGGGGGTTCAAGCTTCCCCAGGAGAGAAGCATGAGGGCAGGGATGCCTCAGGTGCAAGATCCTGGAGCACAGAGTGCTTGCATGCAGCAGGCAGCCATCCTCCAGCAGCAGCACAAGCAGCAGAAGCAGAAGCTTCCAGAGGCACCAGAAGAAGGGAGGGAAGCCCATTAACACCCCATTTCCTAACTTTTAAAGGACCTCGCAAGAGCTAAATGCTCGCAAATCAAATATTCTAATTATTTGGGCACCTCGCAAAAAGTAGGCCTTGCAATACTAAATGCGCAGTACGGTAATTAATTATGCTGTGTCCTGCCTCTGCTGTGTTGTGGGGGTGGCACAGGTGCTTGTAGCTTATAATAGGTAGCTTTGACGCAACAACGTGCTGTGCAGAGTTGGCTCCTCACGTTCGCTGCTATGCTGTGCTGTGCCGTGCAGGGAGGTGGTGGGGCCAAGAGCTTGAAGAGGGAAGGCAGCATGACTTCCTCCACGGGACGTGCACCAAGCGTAGCGAGCTCCGAGGGGCACTCGCAGCGTCACGAAGGGAAGGGCAGCGGCGCCAAAGCCACACCTAGCACGTGCGTGGGTCTGCCACGTTCTACTTACGTGTTATGGGTACCCATTATGTTATTATTAGGGTTGGCCATAACCGTATATACACACACACACACTATATGACCATATGTATGGTGATTTCACTGCTAAAAACACCATATGTACACCGTATATACGTATAAACACACAGTCCTGGCCCCCCCTAGTTATAATGGGTTATTATGTTATTATGGTTACCCATAATTTATGGGTACCCATGACCCGTAACACGGGTGGCCCATATGTTTCAATTGCGGCCCTTTTTTTTCACCCACCTGCATTGCACCCGCAGCAAGCTATTTCTGTTATTAGTATTTACTAGTATTAGGAGTCAATGCTGTGGCTGGATTGTTCTGTGGTGGGACTCGGACGTTGCTGGGCTTGTTGCTGTGGTTTGGTTGTATTGTGGCTGTTCCAATGGTTTGTTCACCATTCTTGTGCACACTTGGCAGCAATGTGGCATGCGTACCTGTGTGTGCGTGGCTGCTATGTCGTGCCAGGCAATCTGGCGCATGTGCCTGTGCACGAGCCACAAAGACCCCACCTTCCTACAGCTATGGGTTTATGTAGGGTTCGCCAAAACCGTATATATACACCAAGTGTGACCATATATATGGTGATTCCCCTGCCAAAAATGCCGTACATTCACCATACCGTAGGGCTGCTAAAGTATTGCGACTCCTACTTATTGCGAGGTGCCCAAATAATTAGCATAATTCATTTGCAAATATTTGGGCATTGCCCACAATTTTCTAATTTATTTTGCGTACTGAACATTGCGAGGTACCCAAATAATTAAATATTTACTTGCAATATTACCAGAAGCCCTACCGTATATATATGGTTTTGGCCAACCCTGGGTTTATCTCGTGGAGCAAGCATGTAGAGTAAGCTTATGCTGGAGCAAACTTGTGAAGCAAGTAAAAGGTTGGGATCTCGCTTGCTCCATCCTTTGAGTTTGAAGCTTTAAGGCTGAGCCAAAGTTAAGGTCCTTGCTGCGAGTCTGTGTGCTGCTTAGGGCTGTGTGCCACGCAAGAACAAACCTCATAAGCAAGCAAGGCTCTCAACCAAAAGAGGGCTTTGGCTCCCCTCAATTGACGAGGTATCAGAAACATGTAAATCCCAATCAGTCACACAAACAAGGACAGTGCGCCCTTCAACCTCTTGCCAATGCCCAGTTGTATAAAAATAACGTACTCCTGCTTACAAGATAGAGGGGTGTCCTTCTGCCAGTTGAAAAAAATGGCTGATGGGCCACTGGCTGGTCCAGACTACCGTCATGGTGTGTCAATCAGTCATGGTGTGTCATGGTGTGTCATTCAGACATGGGTGTCATTCATGCATGGTGTCATACATACACGGTCCAAACTAACGTCATGGTGTGTCATTCAGTCATGGTGTGTCATGGTGTGTCATTCAGACATGGGTGTCATTCATGCATGGTGTCATTCATACACGGTCCAAACTAACGTCATAATGTATCATGGTGTGTCATTCAGACATGGGTGTCATTCATTCATGGTACAAACTAACGTCATGGTGTGTCATTCAGTCACACCAAGGGTCTAGCTAGTACGCCCTGCTAACTAAGCATACATTTCTTGACCTCCCTGCAGGGGACAAAAAGGAGAAGACAAACGTGCACCCGCACATTCTGCTGGAGATGCTGCCGCTGCTGCCGCTGCTGCTGGGAAGGCAATAAAGAAGCAGCCCGTGGCGAAGGTGGTGTCGTTGAACTCCACTGAGCTATTTGCTCACTTGCAGCAGTACCAAAAGGTGAGAGGGGCCCGCCAAACCAAAGCTGTTAAATCTACTTTGTTTGGCCCGCGAGACTGTGGACAGGGAGTGTGAAGGGCTCCTGGTTTTGTGGCAACCCTGAATTTTGCAAGCACTTGGCCAATACCAGCGATGCCAGCAAGGTGAGAGGAGGCCGTTGTGGTTATTGTGGTCCTATACCTGAGCTCCGCAAGCAAGGGTCCAGGAGTAGCAGTGATAAAAGGTGCGTGATGCAAGGTTGAGAGGAAACTGATTGTTTTGTTAGTTGTTTCTGGGGGACGTTCTGAATGCCCTCTTAGTGTTGTGTGTGCAAACAAACGATTGCACACGATCGCAATGAATGGTATTCACGGGTGACGTTTTACTGAGTAGTGTGTTTGGTTACTATACAAGCTGAAATGATCGCCTGACTCTCATGTTGACGCCTGACTCTCATGTTGACGCCTGACTCTCATGTTGACGCTGACTCTCATGTTGAGGTCCATATCAAAAGACTTAGACAATAGGTATTAGCAAGCAGACGCCACTGGCAAGACACCATTGGCAAGCATGGCAAGACGCCATTAGCAAGCAAACACCATTGTCAAGCAGACGCGCTGGGTTGCCAATAGTGTTTTCTAAGTCCTCAGATATGTACCTCAACATCTCACCTTTAGAATGGCTTTAAATGGCACTCGCAACGGCATTGCTGCAAGGGAGAAGCAATCCATCCTACCTGTAACCTGTGTGTATGTGTGCACTGCACATGCTCGTGTGTACATTCATGGCATTCTCCAAAATTTGGAATGAAAAAGCTGCCGCCCGTAATGGGTGCACAAAGCTGTCGTCATGTTTTGAGTGTGTGGACGCATCAAGGCTGCCACCAGTGCAAAAAACCACTGTGCCAGCAACCAAGACAAGGAATGGTCTACTTGTTACAATGGCTACTTGCATGCCTGAATCAGTACACAATACAAGCTCGTCCCAGGGGTTTGCTCGAAGAGCAGGTCAGTGCCTACCACCTCTGCCACCCCCCCAGTAAGCCGCCTACCCACGAACACACACATACACATAAATTGACTGCCAAGCGCACGTTTATCAAAGGAGAAATCTGTGTGTGTCAGTGCTGAACTAAGATCAGGCAAAAGTAAGTATGAAGCAAATTTGCACTCCCTTGCAGGCCCCAGCATCCAGTCTGCTGTTTCACAAAGCACCATTCCCATGAACCCTTGCAGGCCCCAGCATCCAGTCTGCTGTCTCACAAAGCACCATTCCCATGAACCCTTGCAGGCCCCAGTTTCCAGTCTGCTGTCTCACAAAGCACCATTCCCATGAACCTTTACAGGCCTCAGTATCCAGTCTGCTGTCTCACAAAGCACCATTCCCATGAACCCTTGCAGGCCCCGGTATCCAGTCTGCTGTCTCACAAGGATGCCAGTCACATGAACCCTTGCAGGCCCCGGTATCCAGTCTGCTGTCTTACAAAGCGCCATTCCCATGCACCCTCGCAGGCCTCAGTATCCAGTCTGCTGTCTCACAAGGATGCCAGTCACATGCACCCAGCGGTGCTTCAGCTAGGCCTGCGCTACGCAGACGGCAGCATCAAGGGCGCCACTGCACGATGCCTAGCCATGCTTCATGCATTTTGCCAGGTATGCACACATGTGTGGACGATTGTATGTGTGGACGATTGTATGTGTGGACGATTGTATGTGTGGACGATTGTATGTGTGGACGATTGTATGTGTGGACGATTGTATGTGTGCGTGGTCGTGTGCATGGGCGTGTGCATAGTTGATGACGGAAGGCTGTATCCAGGGCGCCACTTCGTACTTCATACATTTTGCCAAGCGTGCATGTGTGCGTGCTTGTGTGCTTGTATGTACGTTTTGTGTTTGTGTGTGGGAAGGTGGGTGGGTGTCATAAGTGTGCCTGTCCTCACATCTGTCACCACTCTATACGTATCTCTGCCTTTATAACTTCAGATTGCATCTTTGTGAAACACACATACGTATAAAGGTGCACACGCACACACGTACACACACTTGCACACACGTGCACACATGCACATACACATGCTTCACCCTACAGGTGATCCAAGAATACGTCACCCCTCCTGGCAAATCCCTATCCCGCGATCTCACCCACCAACTCAACCTCATCATCGACCTGCTTGTGAAGTGCCGGCCACTGTCAGTGTCCATGGCAAACACCATCAGAAGGCTGAAGATGCGCATCCATAGCGTGAGTGATGCTTTCCTTTCATTCTTTCCACGCAACACCATGTGTTTGTGCATGTGTGTGTATATGTGTGTGTGTTGATCGCCCTTACTGTCATTGTTGGTTATCATGTGAACACCACAAGCACGCTTGTGCACCCACAGATAACTTGTCAGCTTCTTATGCCGTGCCTATCCCTTTAATGGGTCTTAAGCAGCAGCTCTGCTGACAATGCCAGCAGCAAATTCACTGATAGTGAGCTCTTTGCAGGTCTGGTGGTCAAGTCACACACACACACACACACACACACACACACACACACACACACACACACACATACACACACACAGGCCATGCGTCCACGTGAGACCAAATACAAAAACTAATAGATTTTCGTTTTTAGTTTGGAGAAAGATCTTTGGAATAATTTGAAATTCGTATACGGGGCGCTTCGACGGTGTGTTTTGTGAGCAGGAGGCTGTTATAAAAGAAATCCCTGACAGTCCTGTGTAAATTTTGGGCCTCCGGCCCTCAATGACCCCCCCCCTAACCTCCCTTCCTGAACCCCCACACTTATAGAAAGGGTGTCAATCTGTTCAGAATGTAAGCAGCTGTCTGCCTGCACAGTTCACTTGCCAGTTGAAGTATTACCTAAAGAGCTAAAGGGCAACAGCTGATATGCGCACGCTGTTGCACTGACCACCTGTTAAGTGCACAAATCCAACCAGAACCTTTGCCAAAGCACTTTTTTATTTCATTCATGCAACTTATGCATAATGCAATATGTGAACTGCAAGTTTGGAATTAATTGCTGGTATTTTGCCTGAACACACCCCCGCGGCCTACTCGGGGGCATTCCATGCATTTCTGTGACCAGGCACCCAGACCCCCCCCCTTAATCAAATCACCCGACAAAGGTGCCAATCGAACAGGCTTGAGCTGAGGAATCAAAATATACATTTAATCTTTTGTGAAAGTGGCCCAGTTAAAATCTGGAACACCCCCCCAAAATTCCCCGACTCCC
>Ga0307947_1000380_pt1 | contig 30596 bp, 26 predicted proteins | sample OrgLakmetagen232_FD_201840 | JGI IMG/M metagenome (GOLD analysis project Ga0307947, IMG submission 201840) | Saline water microbial communities from Organic Lake, Antarctica - #232 | ecosystem: Environmental > Aquatic > Non-marine Saline and Alkaline > Saline | place: Antarctica: Organic Lake...
CACACACACATAAACACATACACACACGTACAAACACAAACTCACACATATACACGCACACAAACACACACACACACACACAAACTCACACACGCACATATACACGCACACACAAACACACACACACACACACTCACGCACACAATTACTCACACCACACACGCAAACACACACACATGCACACACATGCACACACACATAAACACATACACACATGTACACACACAATCACACACACATATACACACACACAAGCACACTCTTACACACACACACACACACACACACACACACACACACACACACACACACACACACACTTACATACACATATGTACACACTCCTGCACTTGCAGGTGCAGGTCGGCTCCAAAATCCCAGACCAGGTAAACATATTTAAGGGCCCCTGATACACAGAGACCCTCAAAGATACTCAGCACCTTTTGCGCAATCCCTTCCGGTCTTGTTTCGTCTCAAACCGAGCCAAACTATAGCAGGCAACCATGTCTGTGACCCGCAGTTTTAATTATTGTTTGTTTTAACGTTTTCTAACGTGAGCGAACCGCTCCATGCTCTGTTTGGCTTCCTCTATCCTTCTCCACAAACAGTTTTTATCCCCCTCTGCATGTGTCATGCCGTCCTTCTTGACTGGTCGCAAGATCTATGTTGCCCATTAAGCTCTGTACAAACACACTGAACCATATAAACCACTCACACTGAAGACTGTACAAGACTTATGTGAAATCGTGTTTTGCATCTTGCAATCCTTGCTGCAACAAAAGTGTCTTTTTGTGTCGTCGCTTTGCACGTAACGCACCACACGTAACGCACCAAACACACAAATGCACAAAAGCACAAACCCACAAACCACACATAAAAACACACACATCTGCACCAGGTGGTGTACTATCTTGAGGGCGATGACAGTGCTCCAAAAGCTGCACCGCTGAGTGAGCTCGTTGCAGGGAAGAAGGCCGTGCTGTTTGGCCTACCAGGTGAAAGTTGTCGTGTGTGTGTGTGTGTGTGTGTGTGTGTGTGTGTGAGTGAGTGTGTGTGTGTGTGTATGTGGGCTTGTGTGTCTGTGCATGAGTGCATTTAAGCGTGTATGTATATGTCTGTATACACGTGTGCCTATGTTCACCTAAGTGCGTGCCTGCATTGCTTGTGCCTGTTCATGCATACGAATGTGCGCGCGTTCGTGAGTGTGCATATGTGTACGTTTCAGTGTCTGTATCTGTGTGTGTGCATGTGTGTGGTGTGTGGGGGGTAGTGCATGTGTGCGTGCCTGTATGTATGTATTGTTGTATACGTACGTCTGGCCAACTTCGCTTGCATGGTTGACCAGCACTCCAGAGCTCAGAACCCAAATCTAATTGAGACTTGCATCCATCCTGTATTACGTATAAGATATTTATAATATGGTCAGTCAGCAGCAGGTACACTCTCACACCTCTCCGACATTTGTTGCAATTACCTGCTTCACATGCTTCACCGAATATTAGTACGAGCATGCAGAATGCAGACGTGTTTAATTGGACATCACTTGTATCATGTTCTCTCGGTAGCACCGTTCCGACCAGAAAGAAATTAGCTTCCAGGCAGTGCTTTCGGTGTGCGCATGCTGGGAGGGCCTGAGAAGCCCAAAGCTTTATGCTTTCACAGCGTGGTGACCTAGCAACCGGTATGAACCCAAGGGGGCACCCTCCCGGACTCCGCCTAAGAAATGAGTTCGCAATTTGTGTGCTTGGTTTTCTGTCCTGCTGCGCTAAAGATTGATAGTTGACCAATTGTCATCAACCGCCAATGATTACAATGGTTACAATGGGGGGTGACCTTCAGCCAGATCGTTTGTTAGGGACCCGGCAAACAAACAGGTTGTTTGGCTGATCGGCTGCTGAAATTAATCGTCAAGGTGGTGAATAGTGTATACTCTCTAAGCATGAAGTGACTGTGCACTCAAACGGAAACACCCCCGCGCTTTGGGAACCGCATGAGCAAACGTCACACACACACACGCGCACACACACACACATGTATGCCTCCTTTGCAGGCGCGTTCACCACGGTGTGCAGCTCCAAGCACGTCCCAGAGTGAGTGCCTCCATGGTTTATGTTATTTGGGTTGACCAGAACCATACATATATATGTATATGTATGTTCGGTGTACATACGGTATTTTTAGCAGGGAAATCAACATATATATATATGGTGCATAACATACGGTTCTGGCCAACCCTGCATATTATAGTTGACTCTATATCGGGGGCGTGTGTTCCTTCCATTAAACCATGAGTTTATTGCGAGCAACAGTTGCAGTGTGACCGTTTTCTGCATGATCAATGCATTCCCTTGCCCCTTCCACTCCTTGTCTCATCCCCTCTTCATGCAAATCTCCTTACGTTATTTTATGCCACAATTTGCACAATGTTTTATTGAAATGCTGTTCACATGTCAATTTCCTTGTTTCGCTTCAAGTGTAGAGTGTGCAGCTGTGCATGTCAAATATGTTATTAAGGCTGGCTTCGCCACTATACCTAAAACTTATCCTTTTTTTGGGAGTTAATATCGATAAATGCATAAAAGATTTGATCTCACCAACCCTGTTCATTCATCCAGCAAGTTGGCGAGTAGGCACTCATTATTTATTTAAATTACCTAGCATGTGTTTCTACACCAATCTCAGATCAAGAAATTTACGCACATACCAGGGATGGGTCGTACGGCGTATTCGTAAAATACGCCGTATGGTATTTAAAGCGTGTTTTACCATTTTGAACAAATTGGACCGTATTATACGATTGCAAAGTTTGCCGTTTTTTGCCGTTTTTGGCCTTTTCAGGCAATTTCCGCCCCAACAACGGTCTTTCATTGAGCTTCCAGTACTAATATATAACATATTAATGACACATAATATATTGGAAAAGAATTGGGAACGTTTGGGTGAATTTGGGGCGAATCGGGTCCATTTTGGGTCAAGAATCGGCATTCCCAAATTGCATAAAATGCGATACACGTGTTGCGTATTTAATGCGTATTGTACAGTATTGAACGTCTCTAAGGTCTGTATGACCCATTCCTGGCATATACTATAATGATGCTCGGCTCTGGCCACCCCTGATCAACCGGCAATACGTTTTGCGTACCCAGGACCTGCAGGCTGCAGCCAGAAATCGGCAATCTAAAGTCAAAGTAATGCGAGGCCCAAATTTTATTAATTTTTTTGTGTGATCAACCGGCAATACATTGCGCACCGACCTCAAAAGACCTTGGCCTGGAAATAACAGGCCTCATCTCTTGGCCTGTTCATTGATGCTATCCCCTCCACCTCTAGCAACTCAGTCATAAACAGTGTTTTGCTTGCTTGCATATTTCCGCACCACCTGGACGTGTGCCGCTCACACCTTTGCACCGCTTCATACCTATTCTCCTGCCATTTTTTATCCTGCTTTGTCCCTCAGGTACGCTTCAAAGGCAGCAGAGCTGAAGGCGGCGGGGGTGGATCTCATCGCGTGCCTGTCTGTGAACGACCCGTGAGTTTTTTGCTACTTTATGAGTGTTGTGGCCTTGTTTTAATCCAGGCGTGCCATTTGTACGTAGAGTAGGCAGAAACAGTTGACTTTGCTACATGCAGAAACTGAATAGCTTGAAAAGAGTAGATATGCAATTTTGTCCCGGTCGTTTCCGCCATGATATACCCTGACTAAAACCTGTTCTCCCTCTTTCTGGTGCTTGGGCGTCGATCAATGGTTCAAGAAAGCATGCATACATTTGGTGCACCTACTGGCGTGCAATCTCACGCACACCCACACTGACTCATGGGTAGAACCCTGTTTAAGAACAAAACAGAGGAAGAAGGTCTGGAAAGTGATTCTAGATGCTGTTTATAGTAGGGTTGGCCTGAACCCTAATATAAACACCACATATGATCACGTATTTGGTGATTTCCCTGCCACCATATTCTATACACCGTATATATCATATGGTTCTGGCCAACCCTATGATATACGGCATTAAGGTTGCACAGAGGAAGGTTTTCGGCTGAAAGCTTCATTTAATGGCTGTGTTGCAGAACACTGCACATCCTTAAGAACAAACCAGATTTGTTGCTACACCGAAATTCACTTGCTGCCCCTATTTGTGCTGTGGCATCAAGAATTGAACTGCTAAGGGTGCAGCTAGAATAAATCCATCAAGCTGGTCTTGGCTAGAATTAATCCATCAAATTGGTCTTGGCTAGAATAAAACCAACAAACTGGTCTTGGCTAGAATAAATCCATCAAACTCAGATGCGTCCACATGCCTGACAGCACTCAATTCAATTGCCCCCATACTCCTGCAGCTTTGTCATGCGTGCCTGGGCTACAAGCATGGGTGTCGACACAAAGGAAGTCAAGATGCTGGCAGACTCTGAAGCATCCCTGCACACTGCCATGGGTGAGTTGACAAAGTCATAGCCTAGGTGGGTTCCGAGGTCTATTATATCAAGTCGTCCTCCTGTGTGAATAGGGTTGGCCAGATCCATATATATACGGTGTATATACGGTATTTTTGACAGGGACATCACCAAATATACGGTCATAAACGATGTAAATGTACGGTTTTGGGAAACCCTATGTGTGAAGTATTAGACTGCTGACCGTGCTGCATTCCTATGGCAATGCATAAACAAATCAATGGAAACCCTGGGTAACTGTCATCTTTTTCAGAAGTCTCAGTCCATTGGTTTGGTGCTTCCGTACGCTTTTTGGCGCCTCGTACAGCGCTAATGAGAAGATGGAAATTTTTGCGCCTCGTACAGCGCTAAAGAAAAGATGGAAATTTTGGCGCCTCGTACAGCGCTAATGAGAAGATGGAAATGAGTCCAAAGTTAGCATAGCACCCCCTGCAACGAGTGGCAAATGAAAGCACAAAGATGCTGGCTTTATTCTGCTTCAAGAGCATCCACACCCGACAGCAGCGATGTGTTTTTCGTGCGTAAGCGAGTCACAAGCCTTAATCCTGCAGTACTGTGGCTACCTGCCCGGTGCCCTCCTGGATTATCCTGCAAGGAGGGTGATGCGCTGCACTTGCTTAGCTACATTCGCCTTGCTCAAAGCTCGTGCAGGAATCTCATTTTCAAACAAGCGCTTACTCAACTTCAGTCTGCACCTTGATATCCTATGTTCTTGACTTGCAATGTTGTCCTCTTACCTTTTGTCAAAATTTGGGCAGCATTAGGTTTAGACTTAGGTTAAGGTCTGCAAGGTAAAAGTCAAACTGATAAAAATGAAGATGTTGCTAGGCTTGAGTAGACGGACCACTGACAGCTTTACATCGTTGTGCCTGCAGCACACCTTCAGTCCAGATCTGTCTCTTAACCATGCCTTCAAGTTCAAGGCCTGAACAGTCCATGCCATCAGTCTGTTGCTCAACAGCAGGACATATGTCTCGTGGCCCGTCGGTTTGTTGCTCAACAGCAGGACATATGCCTCGTGGCCCGTCGGTTTGTTGCTCAACAGCAGGACATATGTCTCGTGGCCCGTCAATTTGTTGCTCAACAGCAGGACCTGCGTCTCATGGTGCTTACATTTCTCCTGCACCTCACGCCTTGCTTCCTTTAGGTCTGGACCAGTACATGCCAGCATTGGGCAAACGTGCGATTCGGTACTCAATCTACTGTGAGGACGGCGTTGTGAAGGTGCGTGGTTTTCCTTCATTAATGTGGAGAGTGGTTTTTTCACTGCCTGTGTGCGTGGATCCATGTGACCTTTGTTTACAGAGTTTACAGAGTAAGCCATCCGTCAAAACGTGCGACTGCTAGACAGTGACCTTTGTTACACCGGCATCACTGGATAGAAGCCTCTGTCCACCTTTTCTGTAGTCCGCGTTTTAGTATCATCTGCACCTTTCACATCGTCGTCATTTGCTGCCGGATGTGTTTTGAATTGCACTATGGCTTGAATCAATGCTTTGACTGCAGGTCCTTAACATAGAGGAGCCTGGAGGGATGAGTTACAAAGTCAGTGGTCCATCTCACATGCTCGAGGATCTGAAGGCACTGAAGCCCTAGATTAAGCATGCTCAGATCTTCAGCTCGTGGTGTAGCGTGTCTAGGAAAGATTTGATCCATTTGTAACTATTGTGTACCAAAGTTTGAATTAATTTCTTGCAACGAGGGCATCCTTTTTGGTGAGCACATACCCCTTATGGCAAATTGTGTGTATATATATATATATATATATATATGTGTGTATATATATATATATATATATATATATATATATATATATATAACATCTGATACTATCACATTGATAGAGGAGTGCTTTTGATTGGAATTGTTATGGACTCATTTGGATTTCAGGCAAGGTTACAGATTTACGGGTTGAGCCATCAGTCCAAACGTGCGACTACTAGGCTGCGTATGGAAACAGTGTAAAAAGAAAAATATCAATGATGGAGTTGATATTTGAATTTCAGAAAAGGTTGAAAGGTTACATCGCTGTTTGTGCCTCTAAGGCACCTAAGCGGAAACCTATCAAAAGCCTTCAACCAAAAACCTCATCAAACAGAAGGTGTGTTGATGAGTTTAAGAAGTTAAAGAAATGTACATGCGGATGTTCCCCGTACAAAATTGATTCTGGCCAGAGGACACATAATTGACTACATGCTCGGACTTATGTGTTTTGCAGCTTGCTGAAACCTACTAATTACCCAATTTGGATGATCGCGCCTACTAACCCTACTATAAAGCGACTGGTAGATACCCTCTCAGTTTTCTAACAGAGTTTACAAATTTATAGGATACTCTCTCAACATTATAACAAGTTGCAAGGCCCAACAAAAACGAAGATTCATGCAGTGTTCTGTATCGGCCTTCAGTCAAAATGTGCACTCTTGTCGGTGAGCTGTGATGGTATACCTGCTGAGGCAGCAGCGTGGCTTGAAGATGGTTCTTGCGTATGTGACCAATGTCCTGGTGAAGATGAACATGTTCAGAACGAGGTGCATGCTCTTTTATTTTGCCAAGACCATCGAGTTTGTGAGCTGAGGAAACATTTTTCCTTTCTGTTTACACCTTTTTTGAGGACTTTTCAGCAGCCCAACCCTTTTTGCTGCAGCAGGTCGACAACCAACTTGTTCATGATTTCCTTTCTCAGCAGAACAATCGACCTTTTCTATTTCTTTCTTAGCTTATGGATTTATTTGTGGCTGGCCGAGACCAGTCAGCAGCCGATCAGCCAAACAACCTGGCTGAAGGTCACCCCCCATTGTAACCATTGTATACCTGCTGAAGACTCCTTAAAAACTGGTCAAAAACATCCAACAACATCATATCATCTTCCTGACAGAAACCACAACTAATGAGCGACTTGAATATAATCTTCAGATTCCTGCCCCACCATGTCAGCGCAGTGAGTGAAGCACTGTGATGAGTTGTGAAAGTCTACGTGCGGGCGGCAGGATGAAAGGAAAGAGCGTGTAGCATTTTTGCTAGCCAGCACAAATTGGAAGGACATTGTTTTGTGTTCTGCCCCACCCAATGGTTGCTTTGCATCCATGCAACACAATGTCCCGTCTAAAGATACGGCACGGAGGAAATGCAGAATCCAGTCCTGAAAAATAGAGCAAAGAAAGGACAGAAGAAGCAAAAAAGCAAGCATCACCAATATGCTTAAATATATACACCATCACAAATGTTCATCAAAATGTGCGGGATGCTGGTTTAGTAACATTCCAGAAACGAATAGCAAATTGAAGCAAGTAGCATGTTCCAAAGCTGCTTTGCAAGTCGTCATGATAGTTTGTAGAATAATTGCCGCAGTTCACCCACAGTTTTATACACTGAGTCTTTAAGGCATGTGCATTTGTACCATAAGATCACATTGCAGATTTGTGCGCAACACAAACCATTAGTACTAATGATTATAACCTTTTGGTGCCAACGCAATCCATTTCACCATAGGATTGCGTTACAAAATCGTGCGCAACAATTGAAGGCTGCACAACAAATGGGTATTCACTCCTCTCTAAATGATGGGTCCGGTCAGGTTGCCACCCTAGGAATGGCTATCATCATGCTCAACCACCCAGAGTTTTGTCGTGCTAACACAATAGCTCAGATTACAAAAAAACAACCAAGAACCAGTGGATAAGAGAAAATCGTCCATAGTCGACATTCCTCGATGCAAAATTCGTTCATTTCTTAGAAATCATGCAAGCTAAACACTTCCTATTGCACTGTATATGCACTTTCTATTGCACTGCATAGGCACACCACACAGACCCACCATCACACACCAACATAGCCACCAAGATGCAGGATCAGGCATGTTCAGGAATTCCAAATGCGTCTTCAAACTCAAAGCAACTCTTATTTGCAAAACTGTGCCACTCCCGCGTATAGTTTGGCTTGTTCATGCGGAACTCAGCAAGGTAGTCTGACACCTTGATCCATGTGCGGTGGTCCACAAGGGAGGGCTGGTACTTCAGAAGCCGAGCGTACTCTACAAACAGTGTCAGTGACATCATGTGCCAGTCAACACTGCTGTGTGATGAGATTCAGGTGCGGCGAAAAAAAGAAAGAATCTGTTTTTAACTTAGATCTTGCTCAGGTCTTGCAGATAGGGCAGCGCCTACGCACAGACAGATTTGCAGGCTTTCAGAAACTGTGTGCGGGTGACGTCTAGAGAAGCTAATTCAGAGCCCCACCACCATTCTGCATCTCATTTAAGCCCTGCCTCATTCCCACCTTGGGTATTTACATAATTCGAGACTGCCTTGTGTTCACCAACGTCTCTTGCTCTGCCGCTTGTGAGGAAAAGTTCCTTCTTTTGTCAGACCCAGGATTGTGGTCAAGGATTCCTTCTGTGTATGTGCAAATGTGCTAACACTCAAGTAGACAGAGCGCGCACCTCGGAACAGTGTCAGCCAGTAGCACCGCAGAGCCTGCTTATTCAGCACCTCCTTGACGAAGGCCTGCAAGTAATAAGGCCAGTGAGAATTCATTTTATTATAGACCACGCAAGTTCTATAGCCATAAGCGTCGCAGAGCCTGCTTATTCAGCACCTTCTAGACGAAGGCCTGCAAGTAATAAGGCCAGTGAGAATTCATTTTTATATAGACCACGCAAGTTTTATAGCCATAAGCGTCGCAGAGCCTGCTTACTCAGCACCTCCTTGACAAAGGCCTGCGACTATTGAAGGCCGGTGAGAAGCATTGTTTAGTCAAAACACGCAAAACCTACAGCAAGCAGTGTGAGCCTGTAAGAGTACAATGTGTGTGGGGGGGGGAGGGGATGTGTGTGCGTGTCTGTGTGTGTGTGTGTATGTAGCTCATGAGCAGTGTCAGCCTACAAGAGTGCAATGGATGATCAACGTGTCTTTGGGAGAGGCTTACAAACATCATGAATCATGAAGCCGTATAAACATCATGAATCACATCATGAATCATGAAGCCTTATAAACATCATGAATCATGAAGCCTTATAAACATCATGAATCACATCATGAATCATGAAGCCTTATAAACATCATGAATCACATCATGAATCGTGAAGCCTTATAAACATCATGAATCAAGAAGCAGCAGCAAGACCCAAGGCCAGCAGGGAACAGTGTCAGCCATGTTAATAGAAATCAGAGCAGTGCACGCATCTGTGGCAGAGGATTGCAGTCATGAGGGAGCAGCAATTGCATGGAGGCTTCAAACATAGAAAGCATAAAATGTACACCATTGACATGCTATGGAACCTACATACACACATACGTGATATGTTTTATATACACATGGATCTGGCCGCCTTACACATGCTGCATCCCTACCCAAGCAATGCGCACGGTTGATTTTTTTATTGAACAGCTTCCTTGTTTTTCCCTGTGCGTGAGTGTTTGCATACTAACCACATATACAGGCCTGACAACCATTTCATTACAGATCTACTGCCATTTCATTACAGATCTACTGACATTTCATCATCTACTACCTTTTCATGACAGATCTACTACCATTTTATTACCTGAGCATTGCGCGCTATTTGCTGAGCAGCCTCCTGATTAGCCTCCATCCATGTCAGCGCATCCAACGCCTCTTGAGGCCGTTGAAACCTGGCATTTTGAGAACGCAGAATAAGCACTACCGTTTTGTGACTTGATTATTATAGGTGTGGGGAGGCTAATCAGGCTAAGGGCGAGCATAAGCAGCATGCCAAAATGTCAATAATGCGGTTTGTACGTTGGCCTATGAACATGTGGTTGCTTAAGGGCGGTTGCAAGAGCTCAGCACCAAGCGGTGACCAGGTGAAAAGGAAAAAGAAAAAAAGAAAAACACGGAAAGTGTAAACATCGTAGGCAGGTTCAAGGAAATTTAAGGCCAGTTTCGGATTTCCTTGAATTTTCGTGAAAAAAGAAAAGGACATCCGAAGTCGTTGGGATTAACAATGGTAGAAACATCAAGACACAATCCAGAGTCTGTAGAAACGGTGAGATTATGAGAAAACCTTTTGATTTTTTAATCAAACATCTATTCCTTTTTGTGTGCATCGTAAGACGCAGCAGGCGAGGGATTTATTACCAAGGAAATGATAAGATAGAGGAACAAGGCAATAAATTAAATTAAATCTTGCGTGACACACGCCCCGATTTTCGAACACAGCTGTAGAATCTCAGAACCGTTGTAAAAAAATTTAACCAAGAGGTATCTAAAGAAGTGGAACAAGACAGAGGGGTCAGCAAAGAAGGCCAAAGTGGCCACGAAAAGGGATTCTGATGAACTTTGTAGCTGGGCCTCAAGAAATAGTAAAATTTTTAACATGAGTTAAGAGCGAGTTTTGAAGACCGAGGTAATAAAAGGCGGAGAAAAAACAAAGATACACAGATAGCAGCAAGAGTTATACAGCAGCACATCACTTTGCTGCACTGCAAGAGCACTGCAAGGGAGAAATGGAAGTGTTCACACCAAGACTCAGCAGTTTTCAAAGTGGCTGCTTTACTTGACGCTTTTTGAAAGCAGTACAGGCAGGCCGTCTACTTATTTACTCACATGGAAACCGTAGGTGCCGATTAAGAAGAGGGGGTTACCACTAGAAAGCACAGAATTCGATGAATGGCAATCTTGACACTGATTCAAACAAAAACAGTACTTTGCACTTTATACACAAGGAGCACAGAAGAGACACGAAAGACTCTGAACGAGAAGACAAATTAAGACTTGCCTTTGTCTTTGCTCACAAAAAGGCCATAGGAACCCACTAGCGCAAAGAAACTTTGAGAAACTGAATATGAAGACCGGGGTTTCCACAGCGACATAATGAAGAATCAGCCTCTTACAAGGATGGGCAACCAAGACTGTGAGTTTTGTACAGACACCGTAACTGTGAGTTTCATACAGACACCAAAAACAAGCAGCTTTGCACATAGCAAAAACAAGTTCACAACAGTAAGTTCACAACAGTACGTTCACAACAGTACCCGCAAAACTCACCAAAAGGGGACGTAGTGCTCAAATGGCCGGAGCTGCATCTGATAAAAGGACCTGTAGCCACTCTGCTCTACCATAAGAGGCGAGCCCAGGGCCAGGAGCTTCTCCAGCTTTGAACTGCAGGACGGACAGCAGTAAGCAGAGAAGAAAATGCTGGTTTTGTGACACTGTTTCCAGGCATGTAGTGCGGCGCAGATGTCAGAACAGACGTGATCAATCAGATGTGATCAATTGTCAGAACAGACGCGATCAATCGGACAAAATCAATCAGACGTGATCAAATTGTCAGAACAGACGTGATCAATTGTTAGAACGAGATCAATTGTTGAGGCTTGCTTTGCTGCTGAGTGGCAGGCCTGAGGCGAGGAGCCTCTCCAGCTTTGAAACGAGGCAGGCAAAAAAGAGGCGCAGGTGATTGGATCCAAAACATGCAGCATTGTAGCAGCCTCTGTCCTTGCGAAAAAAGCAAAGGGCGGCGCGCTTGGAACGTTCACGCAAACGTGCAATGCTCGTTCACCTGAAAGTGATGCCATCCACGAATATGAGGTACTTGTACTTTCTCCACTCAGTGATGGGCGAATAGGGCAGGTCCTGTGTGCCATGGCAATGGGGAAGCCTGAGGATGTTAGTGCAGCACGCCTTATGCCAGCAGACGGATCTGGTGCACCTGATAACATCTGCTGTATATACGAGCACAGGAGGGAGATACGCGTGCACAACACACAGCACTTGAGCGCACATACACACACACACCTACACACACATACACACACACACACACAAACACACACACACACACACCTACACACACTATTCACGCACATTTATGAAGGGTGAACTCGCACACGCACCCTGACATCAACGCGTGGATCTTGCAATGACCTGCTCCATTGTGTAAACCATCTCCTAGGGGTCTTGATTCCGTTCCTGCACACCACCAACCCGCCCACGTTGTGAGACGCAGTGAGACGCATTCACACCACCAACCCACCCACGTTGTGAGACGCATGTGAGACACATTCACACCACCAATCCGCCCACGTTGTGAGACGCATTCACACCACCAACCCGCCCACGTTATGAGACGCAATGAGACGCAATGAGACACAGTGAGACACAGTGAGACGCAGTGAGACGCAGTGAGACGTATGTGAGACGCATTCACACCACCAACCTGCTCACGTTGTGAGACGCATGTGAGACGCATTCACATCAGCAACCCGCCCACGTCGTGAGACGCAGTGAGACGCAATGAGACGCATGTGAGACGCATTCACACCACCAACCTGCCCACGTTGTGAGACGCATGTGAGACGCAGTGAGACACAGTGAGACGTTGCTAGACGCATGTGAGACGCATTCACACCACCAACCTGCCCACGTTGTGAGTGAGACGCATCGGCTTTGTTGCACAGACTGCTTGCAAAAGAAGGAAACTAGGCAGGGTTATACAGCGATACATTACGCTGGCAACAGGACTGTGAAGCAGCCCACCCCTGTGGGACTAGGCAGGGTTCTACAACGATACATTACGCTGGCACCAGGACTGTGAAGCAGCCCACCCCTGTGGGACTGTGACCCCTGTGGGACTGTGAAGCAGCCCACCCCTGTGGTGTGCCCACCTCTGTGTTAGGTGGGAGCCAGGGCTCACAAAACGGTCCCATCGCCCAAGGCGAGCATACAGCTTTGGCTGTCGCTGCTCCCAAGGAGGATCGTAGGTGAAGTTGGTGTCCACAAAGGATAGGAAGCGCTTGGAGTAGTGAAGCTCGTACAGCTGCCTGTGTGTGTGCATGTGCGTATGTGTTTAGGCGTGGGTGTGCACGTGTGCGTGTGTGTGTGTGCGTGTGTGTGTTGTGTGTGCAAGTATTGGTGGTGATGTGTGCAAGTAGAATCGAAGGCTGTGTGTGAGGCCTGAGATGGTATGTGAAGTTGGTGTCAATGAATACGTACAAATTATCTTCAAACTACCCAGATACCTGAGTGCGCACACATATTATGTTGTAGAACAATAGTAAAACTACAAAAATAGCTGAGTACGCATACGTATAATGAGGTAAACATAATTTAAGCTGCACTGATACCTGAGTGCGCATGCATATAACGTGGTAAAAAAAACTACAAAAATACCTGAACGCGCATACATATAATTAGGTTAAAAATAATTTAGGCTGCGCAGATAGTTATATGCGCGTGCATATAACGTGGTACAAAGAAACACCTAAACGCGCATACATATAATTAGGTTAAAAATAATTTAAGCTGCGCAGATAGCTGAGTGCGCATGCATATAACGTGGTAAAATGTGTGCCCGTGAAGGGGAGATGGAGGATGCATCCTGCTCCTTTGCTTAAAGCGTAGTCGCTAGTAAGTCCCAGCTTGCCGACCTTTTGATATCTATTTATTGTTCCTTCCTATTGATTTTTCCTTTCACTCCGGAGGAGCTACCATACCAAAGCGGGCTCCCTCCATCCCTTGTTGACGTGAGGGATGCTTACGCTGCTGAGTACAAGGGACCGTTAATCTTTGAGACACTGATCCAGGTACAGAGGGAGTGCCAATGCATTGCGATGCGTCGTTTATTGTTTTTTGTGTTTTTTCTTTTTCTGTGATGCGTCTAAACACATGCTTTTGACCCGTCTCAGAGGGCTGGTGTGTTTTGTGGCGCACTGTGATTCCATTTTTCTGCAGCTTCTCTGTGACACTCAAAGGGCTGGTGTGTTTTGTGGCGCACTTAAATTCCATTTCCGCAGCTTCTTTTTGACACTCAGAGGGCTGGTGTGTTTTGTGGCGCACTGTGATTCCATTCCCGCAGCTTCTCTGTGACACTCAGAGGGCTGGTGTGTTTTGTGGCGCACTAAAATTCCATCTCCGCAGTTTTTCTGTGACACTCAGAGGGCTGGTGTGTTTTGTGGCACACTGTGATTGCACACTCTGAATCTATTTCCGCAGCTCCTCCCACTTACCAAACAGGTACCAAGATGTTCGGGTTCTCAAAGCTCCTGCAGTATCTGAACTGGGGCAGCCAGCTCATCTCCTTATCCACTGGGGAGTCTGCAGTAAACACGGGAGGCACGTCATTGGTTGCGAGTACCTGTGTGTGTATGTGTGTTTGTGTGTGTGTATGTGAGTGTGTGTGTGTGTTTGCGTGTGTGTATGTGTGTGTGTGAATGTGTGTTCGTGTGTTTGTATAGCACATATTGAGACAAGGCGAGTGTATTTTTGTGAGTTGTGAGTGTCAAGCACAATTGTTTGGGGCACTAGCTCGTATACCAATCAACAAAAGCAATACAGCTCGGTCAAATGTGCTGCATTCGCAATTTTGTGTGACAAAGCGTGACTCCACCAGAATGGACGGAATTGCATCAGAGAGGTCCGCATGTGCGTGATGTGGTGATGTGGTGATGTGTGATGTGTGCTAAAATATGCCTTGAGCAAAAAACAACTGGCTTGTCCTCTTTTCTTTGGTGGAGAAGTTTTACAGTACCCAAATTGACTTCTTTTCCTTCATTAAGGTGGGGAGTGGCTTTCAATGCCTGCAGTGTTTTTCTTTTTTCCATTTCGTTATAGGGCTGGCTAGAATCCTAAGTACACACTCACACACATACACACACACAACACACACACACACTTCACACCAGCATACAAACACACACACACACATACACACACACAAGGAAAGAAGAACTATGCAGGCAGTGGAAATTGCTCGCCACATTTATTAAGGAGCAGTACATTGGCCTTATTTACGGACGAACTTCCTGCCACAATCCACTCACAAAATCAATGTCAGGGAGGTCTGCTCCATTCCGGCGAGCCAGGTCTTGGAAAATCTCCATGTAAATGATGGCCTCCTTTGCGTGGTGCTTGGGAACATGCGCCTATGTGTGTGTGTTTGTATGCTGGTGTGAAGTGTGTGTGTGTGCGTGTGTGTGTATGTGTGTGTGTGTGTGTTATTTGTTCATGACCGGTGACACTGATTGTGTTTTTTGATACAAAGACAAATGAAACCCTTTTTTAAAGGATCTCTGCACGGCTTTTTACATTCCTTTTGCCGTGTGCAACTGGGAATGGGGTGGGACGATGGCTACTAGCTGTGATAAAAGCGCTACTAGCTGTGATAGAAGCGCTACTAGCTGTGATAAAGAGCGCTACTAGCTGTGATAGAAGTGTAACAGGTGCAGGTGGCCACACCCAAACAGTCAACTTTTTAGGGTGTTGCGCTGGGGCCAAGACGTGCCATTTTAATAAATACAGAGAATGCAGTCGTGTTGTGGTGTTTTGTTGCTCAACTGTGTGTTGTAAAACCTCCTAATAACTCTGGGTCAGGACAACTTTCAGTTTCACACAGCAGCTGTCAAAAAATTCGCATCAACAGACCGCAGCAGACAGAGCAACTGCTCTCCAACCGACAGCTGTCTAAAAATTTGCATCAACCAGCAGCCACAGACAGAACTACTCTTACTCCAGGCCCACCAAACAGTCTAAAGAAAAGGAAAACTACGCAGGCAGTGAAAACCACTCCCCACATTGCTTCAGGAAAAGAAAGCCACTTTGGTACTGAGTACCGTAAAACTCCTTTACCAGCAGACAAAAAAGGCCCAGTCAGAGAGGTCCAACAGAGTACCAGAAGGAAGAAAGAAAACAATCTGCATCGACCAGCAGCCACTGACAGAAATACTCTTACTCCAGGCCCACCAAACAGCTCCTGCTCCCCACGCACAAAAACCCTGCTTAAGGTGCAAGCGCAAAAACGCAGCACCTTCAGCCGATTGAAGAGACATGCAACACGTTCGACTCACCAAGTTTGCGTTCTTGAACAGGAACACTTCCCCTTTGCGAAAGGAGACTCCTATGCCTGGGTACCTGAGCAATGCATTTGGTACGGTAATGCATTGACTATTGCGTGGTGCTATGACTGTTGCTGACATGCCACAGTTCACATTGTGAATGGCCTGACAAGACAGGTGCAAGTAAGCACAGAGATCAATAATACCAATAACCAAACAAGCTTTACATATGACATATAGCTGTATTTGCGTCAGGTTCGTCGTTTCAAACGTCCTCGGAAATTATAAGAGCCCAACCTTGGTGGAAGGAGCAGGAGGAGAAAACCAGAGGTGGTCTGTGAGGATAAGGAAAACCATTTGCCTCCCACCCCCAAAATTATTCTGATGCCAGCACGTTCTGAAATCAGCAACGGAAAAAACAAGGTATAGGCTTCAGCCTTCCTCAGATATTTTTTAAGCACTAGTATGTATAGCGTACGTAAAGAATATCACCGCCCCTAATTTTATTTTTGTGTGGGGGGGAATTGATCGAAGTAATTCTTGTGAAACTTCTACGTTAGAAAGGGGGGCGGTGTATACATGTACGTACGGTTAATCACAAAGGTATACATGTACGTACGGTTTAGAACAAAGGTATACATGTACGTACGGTTTATCACAAAGGTACGGTTATCACAAAGGTATATATGTACGTACGGTTTATCACAAAGGTATATATGTACGTACGGTTTATCACAAAGGTACGGTTATCACAAAGGTATATATGCACGTACGGTTTAGCACGAAGGTATAGAGCAGCAACTGGGGCTGTTTTTCTGTTTCCTTAGAATGTAATTATGTTTTGCTACCAACATCAATCCGCAAGCTGACCAGACCTGCACTTCACCATAGGCAGGTTCTTGCAAGGCCTTTGGTACAGCAACTAGTACCTGTATACGTATAAACATGCAATACACAATCATGCATTGTATAAATTACAAGGTTTTACATCACATAATGCAGCCACACGATGGTTGCAAGGGATGTACCATTGTGTGACACCAAAATAAGCGAGGAATGTACCATTGTGTGACACCAAAATAAGTGAGGGATGTACCATTGTGTGACCCCAAATTAAGTGAGGGATGTACCATTGTGTGACACCAAAATAAGTGAGGGATGTACCATTGTGTGACACCAAAATAAGTGAGGGATGTACCATTGTGTGACACCAAGATCAGCGAGGGAGTTGGCCAGATCTGTGCTTGGACACAAGCAGGCACTTGCAACACCTTTGGTACAACAAGTACCTGTGCACACATTGTATAAAACCTATACTCATATATGTTTTACATACTCAGATCTCATACATGTTGTACATACTCATATATTATATAATGCAGTCACACAAGGGTTGCGAGGGTTATATCATTTTGTGGCATCAAGATCAGCGAGAGGGTTGGCCAGATCTGTGCTGCACCAGAGTCGCACCTGTATACACCAGTGCCAACGGTTCGATAAAGTTCGTGAAAGTTTGCGAACCCTCAAACTGTTCGAAGAATTCGATGTGCAATTTTGAGAAACAGGCCCTTGGGCTCCTTCTCCCACCTTCAAATCTTTGTCGAACTTTGACCGAACTCCGAACGGCACTTTTCAAAATCGTTAAAATGCGTAAAAGTTCGCAAACCCGAATTTTTGGCCGAACCTCGAACTGAACAACACTGTTTGTGACCATTGTTGCACATTATACTCTTGTGACCATTGTATATACCCTTCTTGTGACCATTGTATATTATACTATGTACTTTGTACCTTTGTAATTTTGTACAACGGTGATTATTAAGAGAGAGAGAGAGAGAGAGAGAGAGAGAGAGAGAGAGAATTACAATTACAGCACAGACTGTTACAGTGATTCGCTTGTGTACGCTTCTGCGTGACATTGTCATCTTCAAGAGACAAATGTCCTGAGCAATCAGCAATCAGGGCTCCATCCCCTCTCTCTCGCACTCTTGAGTAAGGCCATAAGAGGAAATTTGAACACGGGTAGAGATCTGGTATAGTCCCCTCACAGCTGGCATGGACGAGGTGGGGGAGGCGACATGGAGTTAAAAGTTACAAGTAGGGTTGACCACATCTGATCAATTTTCCATAAATGTACACTGTTCCATAGATTACACTGTATATAATACTCCTTATGTGACCATAAGCACTTGGAGGTTCACCAGCCAGAAAATCGTGCAAAGACCGTACACAAGGCCACCGGCCCACTCTAGTCCTTGGTCGTATATATTAGGCCCTCACATACAAGCCGCAACTAGCTGGTCACACAGGGGCACACAAGCACATGCGCATAGCGCCAGTCGTGATTGTCATTGCAAGTCAAACCCTGCGCCTGCTTCTTGCACAGCTCTTTGGGCCCCCTATACCTGATGCTCTACATCCCTCCACTCTTCACTGTGTACATAATTGCTTTTTACCCCTTCTTACTTCACTTTCGCAAAGGGATCACTTTCGTGAAGGGAAGTTATCTCACCACACCGGCCTTTCAACTAACCTCACTCACCTCCTGTCCATCGTCCACCGGTCGCTGCTGGCTTTCACCTGCTCCCACTTTATGCCCCTATGTGCGTATGTGTGTGTATGTTTATATACGGATGCATATTTATAACTAAATGTGCAATGTGTACATAGCTTAAACCGTGTCACGTGGCTCACGACACTTGTGCATTGCGTGCTCCACATCAATCACACACACATACAACACACACAAATACATACATGCAGCCACACATATAATCACACGCACCTGCTCCACGGTTGCAAGTCTGTCCAGATGGAGGGAAGGAAGTCCTTGGAATACTTTGCACAGTAGTGTGGCAGAGGGGGGGGCTGCTCCGTTGCTGCTCCCGCATCTGTCGCTGCTTGATCTGTCGCTGATCCTCCTGGTACTGCTGCTCCTGGTTCCGACGAGGACGCCTGGCTGTCAATAGATGCAACTTTGCAGCACAGCAGGGCCAGCACGAGCAGCGCGGCGGGAGGAGCAGAAGCAAATAAGCCCTTGCGTCTGCCTCTGCTCCTGGTCATGCCTTGCTCCTCCACTGTAGCATACATCCGGAAAGAGTTGTTTCCTCCATCACCTGAACGCCAAATGTGCATGTGTGGATCCACGAGTTCATTCGTGTGTGTGTGTGTGTGTGTGTGTGTGTGTGTGTGTGTGTGTGTGTGTGTGTGTGTGTGTGTGTGTGTGTGTGTGTGTGTGTGTGCGCTTGATGTGCATGTGTGTGCACATAGGTATGTGTGTGTATGTAAATGAGTGTGTTTGTGCGTGCGTGCGTTGCGTAAATGTGTGTGAGTGTGAGGTGTGTGTGTGTATGTGTGTGTGTGTGAGTGTGTGTGCACGCGCATTATTGGCAGACCTTTTGCCCGGAAATTTTATATCTAATATGAGAATTAAGTCAGACGAATTTCTAAAACTAGATTTAAAACATAGTGATCCAGTCAATGTGGATGCCGCAATTTTAGTGAGTGTTCCCTTCAACAGCTGCTTGGCAAGCCTGAGGTGGATGGCACATTGAGAGAACTGTTTTTCCTGGTTGTCCGCAGGCTCTGATGTTCAAACCGTGATAAGACTGACACGATGGTAAGACTTGCACATGCTCCGCAAGCATCATGACAATGCATGCTCTTAAACACCATTACAATGCATGCTCTCAAACACACACACACACACACACACACACACACACACACACACACACACACACACACACACACACACACATGTATTCACATACACGCGCAATCGTACGCACGTACGCATGCACACGTAAACACGCAGACACACACATATGTATCCACACACGCACGCAAATGTACGCATGCACACGTAAACACGCAGACGCACACACATAAACACTTGCACACACACACACACACACACACACACACACACACACACACACATACACACACACATACACACACATGCACATATATTCACACACGCACATGCACATGTGCATGGATGCATGCACACAGACGTTTGCTCGCACACATGTACACGTAATCACGCACGCACATACACACACACACAAGTATGCACATTTGCAGCGCATATGTAGACAGGTGTACACCATATGCATGCAGGCATTCTCGTTTGGAAGCTTCGGGGCTTCCAGTCAACCTGCAAGTAGCGGAGGGCTTTTTGGGTCTTCCACTCCCGCGTTTGGTGCAACCAGCACACCTGCGTTTGGTGCATCATCTGCCCCTTCTTTTGGAGGCTTTGGAGGAGCATCAAGCACACCCGCATTTGGAGCATCAAGCACGCCTGCATTCGGAGCATCAAGCACGCCGGCATTTGGTGCCACCAGCACACCTGCGTTTGGTGCGTCTTCTGCCCCCTCTTTCGGAGGCTTTGGCGGGGCCTCAAGCACGCCCGCATTTGGTGCCCCTTCAAGCACACCCTCCTTGTTCGGAGGACAATCCAGCGCCCCCTCCCTCTTTGGGAGTCAACCCACACCGTCCTTGTTTGGCGGAGCCAGTGCACCCCCCCCCGCATCCTCCTCCTCGTTTTTCTCCTTCCCTGGGCAGCAGCAGCAGCAGCAGCAGCAGCCACAGAGTAATGCCTTGGCCCTCCCTGGTCAGCAACAACAGCAGCAGCAGCAGCAGCAGCAGCTGATAACGTACACTACCAAGTACGAGGACCTCCCCCCGGACAGGCAGCAGGAGCTGCTTGCGATACAGTGAGCGTTACTTTTGATTTTGGCATGGTGCAACTGTGTGTGATTGTGCAGGCGCAAGGTTAGCAACTACCGAGGAACACCCATTCAGTCATATTGTGATTATTGTACAACAAGAGAGAGCGACAGGTACAGAACAGGTACACGCATGAGCATGTGCAGAATGAGATGAGCGACTACAGAAAGGAACAGTTACAGATGCATGAGCATGTGAAGAATGAGATGAGCGACTACGGAGAGGAACAGTTACAGATGCATGAGCATGTGCAGAATGAGATGAGCGACTACGGAGAGTAGCAGTTACAGATGCATGAGCATGTGCAGAATGAGGTGAGCGACTACAGAAAGGAACAGTTACAAATGCATGAGCATGTGCAGAATGAGGTTAGTGACTGCAAAAAGCAACACTTCCCATAACAGAGAGGTTCATTCACGCATAACTGCAGTTTTTTTTACCTTTGCATAAAGGTTCACACGCACGTATTTGCACAGGCGCGAGATTAGCAATTATAGAGAGGACTGTGAAAAACTGGAGCGGGACCAGCGCCTGCACGACTCGGTGGCCTTAAAACGGGTGAGTGTAAGCATTTGTGTGTGAATGTGTATCTTTGTGTGTGTGTGTGAGCGCACTTTGATTTGGTTCGTTTTGTTATGCTGCGATATCACCTCTGGCTGCGATTTCACCTCTGGCGTCAATACAGATGGTGAGGGCCCTGACAGCACTCAAGCACACAGCGTATACAGGTGCACACACAAAGGCACACACACACACACACACACACATACACACACAAAGGTACACACACACGCACACATACACACACAGAGCATGGAGGAGGAGACCAGCGGCTTGAAGCAGATCTTGCAGGGCATGGCCAACTCGGTGAAAGCGGACGATGACGCCCTGGCCGATTTTCGGGAAGTGAGTTTTAAGGGTTACATCCAAAACATATTTCAGCACATGATTCCTTAATTCAAAATTTTGTTGTCTGATCAAATCCTTTGTATCTTTGTACGTTAGTACCCTTGAATCAGAATACTGGTGAGAGCTGTTCTCTCTCTCCATCTCCCTCTGCCTCTCCCTCTCTCCCTCTCCCTCTCCCCCTCTCTCTCTCTCTCTCTCTCTTTCTCTCTCTCTCTCTCTCTCTCTCTCTCTCTCTCTCTCTCTCTCTCTCTCTCTCTCTCTTTCTCGCTCTCTCGCTCTCTTTCTGTGTGTGTGACATGGTTTTTGGCATGACAAGTAGATGTACTACAAATGCTGATCAGGTGGAATCTCTTCTGTCAGGTTTGGGTGACCTGGCCGGTTACTAAGTTGCTCATGCAAATGTTAATGTTTGAGCATTTGTCAACATATTACGTTAAGTGTGACAATGATGCCCTCATCCACTTTATGCATTTATAGAGCCCGTTTTGATTGGGGCCAGCAATTGAGGTCAGCAACGACGTTGGCTCTTTCATGTTGATGCGCACCCAAGGCATACATGCTGTAGCTTTGAACCGTCAAAACAGCCAAGAATGCCTCAGCTGGCTGGGCCCGGAGGCTGCTGTACAATTGTGTGCAGCCTCCTCTATCACTACCTCTTGCACTAATGTCTTCCCTGTTCCTTGCGTGCGCACACATACGCACACACACTCACATACACGCTCATATAGAGACACGCGAGCGCACACACATACGCACACGCACACACACATGCACACGCACGCACACACACACGCGCACACACACACACACACACACACACACACACGTAAACACACAAAAACGCAGAAAGTGATGCAGCTTCTGCGCTCGACAGAGAGTGCCGTGCGCACGTTCCAGCGGTCTAAGCTGTGGCGAGATGCACCGCAGCAGTACAAAGGTGTGAGAGCAAAGGACTGAAATATATGCCGTGCACACTTTTTGCAAGCCTGAGTTGCAAGTGTGTGTGTGTATTGGTGCAAGAAAGGGGCAAGACCTTTGACAGATTGGATAAAATGTGTGCACACGCAAACTTGTGTTCAATAACAAACCCATGTGCAAGTTCAGGCATGTCTTTTTATTCATGTATTCACACCTGTGTGTGTGTGTGTGTGTCGGTGTGTGGGCGTGTGTGTAGGTGGGTGGGTGGGTGGGTGTGTATACTGCTGTGGTGCATGCCACCAAAGCTTAGACCCCTGTGCCTGTTTAAGCAGGCCAAATCGTGCCCCCTCAAGTCCAAGAGCTGCTGTCCTCTCCCGTCGTCCTCCCCTCTCCCTACTTAGAGCAAGCTGTACTGGGATTCCAGGACACGCTGGCCACGTACAGGTGGGTAGGCCACGTCTGGATTTTTCTTTTTGAACCTAGAGCAAGATGTGCCAGCATTCCAGGACACTCTAGTTACGTACAGTAAATAGTTACGTAGGCTGCATCTAGAGTTTTCCTCTTGGACCTGATGTTAGGATTCCAGGTTACTGGCGTTACTGGCCACATAATGTGACATAATGTGACATAGTGTGGCATAGTGTGACATAGTGTGACATAATGTGACATAATGTGACATAATGTGACATAGTATGACATAATGTGACATAATGTGACATAGTGTGACATAATGTGACATAATGTGACATAATGTGACATAGTGTGACATAATGTGACATAATGTGACATAATGTGACATAGTGTGACATAATGTGACATAATGGTGCGTAGGCTACATCTGTGTGCGCTTGTCTTGAAATGAAGCGAACCATAGAGCGTGCAAGCTACACGAGTTCAATACTTCTGTGCTCCTCATAGACCCCTCTGCCCCCACAGACGAGTGTACAGCTTGTGATGCATGCTATGTCATGTTGCAGTGTGCACCTAAATGCAGGCGAGTGGGTTCCACCACTCAAACAAAACAAACAGATCAGCCTTACAGAGCAAAGCTGTCACGCAAGCTTGGCTGCATCCTTTCAGTTTGTCCTCATGTGCTGCCTGGAGCGGCTGCTCCCAGCAGAAAATGCGCATGTGTGTGTTTGTGCGTGTGCGTGTGCGTGTGTGTGTGTCTGTGCCTGTTTTTATATATGTGTGTGCGCGCGTGTGTGTGTTTGCGTGTGTATGTGTGTGTGTGTGTGCGCGCGCTGTGAGTGTGTATGTGAGCGTGCCAGGTGCCCATGAAACAACCGAGTGCATTAGCGGACGCAAGAAAATTATACGCTTGCACATAATTTCTCTACCCTGAAAATGCACTGATAATTGCTTTTGTCCTGCAAAGGCAAGTGGTGAAGAACTGGAGCAGCTGGTCCCTAAAATCAGCTTTGGAATGGCGGGTGTACATTCATATGCTTCCTGCTTGCAAATACAATCCATAATTTGATGTGCTATGTCGGCTCAGACAAGAAAGGGGTGAGGGGACTGGAGCAGGTGCGCACAGCGGACCCCTGAGCATTCATTGGCAGGCATGCTCTCTGAGCATTCATTGGCAGGCATGCTCTCTTGCGCACACAGGGAGTTTTGAATTCGTGTACACGCTGAAGCAGGTTTCCCTATGTTGGTCAGATACATATATATATATATATACGGTGCATTTGCGATGATGTTTTTGGCAGGGAAGTCACTAGAGGTACAATTATATACAGTGTGTATATATATGTGCAATTCTGACCAACCCTCGGTATTTCCTAAGACCAATGCCGCAGTGGCAGACATACGGATGCTTTCAGCTCTCAAATAAGACACGCTCAGTAAAACGCACATTTTATACTTTATGCTTTGATGGCGCAGGCAAGTGGTGGGGGAGCTGGAGCAGGTGCTCCCAGCGGACCCCTCTGCTCTGGCCGGACTGGACGAGAGCCAAGCACTGCATGCCCTGCCCACCACTGTGTCGTACATGCACGACTACTTTGTGCACGTGGCCGCCCAAATGGAGCAGCTGCACAACATGGTGGGTGGGTCAGAGTGGCGAAGGAAGCGCAGGGAAAGCTGCGTGCGGGAGCAAGCAGTGCAAGTAGAAAGGTGCATGTGTGTGTGCGTGTGTGTTTGTGTGTGGTGTGGCTCATGCATAGCATGCACAACAGCGCTGCGTGCCCACCGCTGTGTTCTGCGAGCACCACTGCTTGTGCGAGTGCTGTGTTCGACAACCACCACTGCTTGTGCACGTGCTGTGTTCTACAAGCACCACTGCTTGTGCGCGTGCTGTGTTCTACAAGCACCACTGCTTGTGCGCGTGCTGTGTTCTACAAGCGCCACTGCTTGTGCGCGTGCTGTGTTCTACGAGCACCACTGCTTGTGCGCGTGCTGTGTTCTACAAGCACCACTGCTTGTGCACGTGCTGTGTTCTACAAGCACCACTGCTTGTGCACGTGCTGTGTTCTGCAAGCACAACTGCTTGTGCGCGTGCTGTGTTCTGCAAGCACAACTGCTTGTGCGCGTGCTGTGTTCTACAAGCACCACTGCTTGTGCACGTAACCGCCCAGGTGCAGCAGCTGCACATCTTGGTGGGTGGTGTTTGGGTGTGTGTCTTGGTCGATGAAAGGATGCTTTGCTTGTGATACAAATTAAGGGTTGGCCATTTTCCAGTGCATGGTCACAATTATGCCTTGTCCGAAACAATTGTATTACTCATGATGAAAAATACATAAGTGGTGTTTTTTGTCAGTACACATTTGCACATTTTCACTTACACTTACATACACGAAACAAGCACACATACGTGTCAAACACATATGCACATATACACATACACGCACACACAAGCGTACAAGCACACTCCTGTGCACACAACACACACACACACATATACACACACACACACACACATACATTTGCGCAGGTGGTGCGCTCCAAAGACGTCTTCCTTGAACAGCGCCGAGCCAGCGGTGACATGACAAATCCCTTCCAGGTCAAATGATATAATGAATAATATATAATATATAATAGAGTATCCAAAACAAATAGGTAGAAAGTACACTAGCTCAGCGGAGTTCAAAATTGCGTGTTAGAGCCTCCTCCCCCCCACACACAGGTCACCACATTGCTCCCTTTTATTGTCGTGTGTGCTGGCACGAATGTAAGATCTTGCAAACCCTACCTGCAAACACGAATGTCATGCTGGCACGAATGTAAGATCTTGCAAACCCTACCTGCTGAAAACACAATTGCTTGTCCAGCATTGGCTGACACACACACACACATACACACACACAAGCACACACACAGATGATGCATGCAGCTGTCACAATTTATAATTGTTACTGTCCCCCCCAAACCTGCACCCGAAGGCCCCTTACTTCAGAGACCACCACACACAATCAGCAAGAAAAGACGTGCACCTACAAGCACATGTACAATGCACCCTTTCTCTTTCACACAAGCGCGCGCACACACACACACACGTAACACACCACTGTGTACAACACACACACATGCGCGCACACACACACATACACACACGCACACACACACCGCAGGACTCACGCCGCCTGCAGCACTTGAGTGTTCCTAGCAAGGCAGTCGTGATACCCCCTGCCTATGGACACCATCCCCCTCAGCACCAGCTGCAGCAGCAACCACACTCAGGTCGGCACTGCATTGCTATTACAGTCATTACTGTATTTTTAAATTTAAATGTACCCTACTTTTTAAATGTACCTCCGGCTATTGTACATGTAGGCTCTCCGATGTTGATTTGGCTAGTTACTGTCGCAGTGTATCATTGCAAGGAAAAGCACAGAAAAGCTACGCAGGCAGCGACAAGTGTGGGAGCGTCGCTAGCGATGCTGAAAATTGGCGAAGCCCATCACGCGCGCAACGTGTGCATGCATACATATGCATGCGTGTGTGTGAGTGTGCGTGTGAGTGTCCGTGTGTGTGTGCACGTGTGTGTGCCTGTGTGTTTGGGCATTTGTACGTGTGTGTGTGTTTGTGTTTGTATGTGTGTGCGCATGTGCGTGTGTGTATAAGTTTGTGCGCGTGCGCATGCATGTGAGTGTATGTGTGTGTGTGTGTGTGTGTGTGCACGCGTGTGTGTGTGCCTGTGTGTGTGCCTTACTGCCCCACAGATGCTGCAGTGGTGTGCATGACGCTGTGCTGGAGCAATCGAAATTAGTATTAATTAGTATTACTTGATTCTGCTTGCATGGTCAACCGTGAACTTTGCAGTTGGAACACAACAAAGGACCCCTGACGCAGCATTTGCAGCCAGTGAAGTGTGCTGATGGATACTGCACCATCAGGAAGTGGTCCGGGGGCCTGGCTGAGGAATCCTGGGCAGCTTCCCGGGGCTTTCAAACACAAAACTTGTTTCTAAAACTTTGCACACGGCACCTCAGGTTCCCAGATATCATCTGGCCCGGTACGAGTTTTGCTTAGGAGCATATGTTGAGTCTCAGCCCAGGAGGTGCCCTGGGTGGGCCTGGGGAGGAGGTCTGGACCCCCAAAAAATCAAAAATTTGCTCTACATCTTCACACACCGCACCCCAGGGTCCCAGAATTTATATGACGCGTTACAAGTTTTGGTTAGGAGCCTATGTCGAATTTCAGCCCGTGGGGTGGCCTGGGTGGGCCTGGGGAGGCTTGCGTGAAGTGTGGTGTGAAGTAGACAACGCTAGGGCTCACGCCCCCACGAAGGGGGCTTCGCCAAACACCACTCCCCACATAAATTAAGAGAACTGCAAACTCTTTTGCGCCCTTTTACAACATTCTTCGTTTTAAAGGATTTGCATCGCTTGCAAAGGGACCGGTGCGAATTGACTGGTGGAGTCCCTGGGTTTGGGTTTTAATTACCATACCTTGTTCATTTCACCCCCCGTAATTGATGTTTTTCAAGGGGGAGGTGATCAGAGCTCGGCGTCTATTGATTTTTGAGGGGGCGGTTGGTGTAAAACAGTTTATAACATTTCGATTAATATTATACCGATTTTTCAGTGGCTTTCAAGGCGTGTAGTGGCGTGGTTGGGCCTACAACAACTGGTTGGGCCTACAACAACTGGTTGGGCTTGTAGTGGCATGGTTGGGCCTACAACAAAAGTTGTTTGGCTAGGTGCAAGAATTCAACTTCCTAGCTGTGATAAATTATGAAAATAGGCCCAAGAGAACATGAAAGCGATAACTGTAGAATATAGGAAAGTATATTGTTTTGCCGAGGGGGATGGTGAGTCCGGTAGCGTACGGTTTATGCTAAATAACGTTTCATGCTCAGACGCCTATTTGTGCTTACCTCTACATACGTATGTGTTTCAAGAGGCCTTCCTTGCTCAAACTGGAAAAAGACAAGAAGGCCTCGCAAAGGCCTGCTTCGAGTTAAACCAGTGTTGTCGTGTTGGGGCTTTATATAACACTTTGACTTTGTACATATACCCATACGGCACTACGGTGTGCAAATTATTATTATTATTATATTATTATTATTATTATTCCAGGGATGTGTAACTTGTTTGCTTGGTACGTTCACAGTAAAACGCGTTAGATACGATTAGGCGTATTTTACGAATACGCCTTATGACACATCCCTAATTCAAACACACACACACACACACAAACACACACACACACATGCACACATGCACACGCACAGGAGGTGCAGCATCCCCTTACGGACAGCCGCATGCCTTGCCGGCTCCAGGTGCGCTCGTGCGTATGTATGTATTTGCGCGTGCTCGTCCAGTCTGTACGTACGTGTGTGTGTTGTTCACGGGCATCCAGTGTGTTAGTGTGTGTGTTCTCCATGGGCATCCAGTGCGTATGTAAGTGTGTGTGTGTGCGTTGTTTACGGGCATCCAGTGTGTATGTGTGTGTTAACAGGCATTCATTGTGTATGTCTGTAAGCGTGTGTGTGCGTTGTTCACGGGCTTAGCAGCTGGCTCTGCTCCAGACACATCACGGAAGCAGCCATGATCCAGAAGCAGTAACCTGCACACTCCAGGCTTGATCTCCAGGCTTGATCCAGGCTTGATCCAGACACATCACGGAAGCAGCCACGATCCAGAGGCAGTAACCTGCACACTTTGCTACGAATTGTGAATTCACTACAAATGGCTGCTATGTCTGCCTTTGTTTATGAACTTCACTCACACACACACGCACACACACACGCACACACACACACACACACACACACACACAAACACACACACACACACACACACACACACACACACACGCGCGCGTATACACACACCACAACGCACAGGCACACACACATACACACACCACACAAAGAACGCGCCCACACACAAACACACAGGCCAGTACAACACACCACCAGGGTCCACCACGCCTGCCCCTTTTGCTCCCGCATCTCCCTTTGGCGCTGCTACTCCAACCTCAGGGGACCGCAGGCAGGCCTCCAAAGGGAGGCGCAGATAGGAGTGTGACGCATTTGGTGCCCTGTGTCTTGGTGGTATTTGTGTCTACTGTTTATGTGCAACCTCGGACACGCTTACGAGAAGCAGCTAGACTGCAATTATACGGACCCTGGCTCTGTATTGAAGGCTTGCATGTGATTGCGAGACATGAGGCACGTCTATGAAAGGCAGTGCAGATATAAATGGTTGCGCTGCGTTGGAGGGCTTTCCTTTGTGTTGGGGAAGAGGGGGGGAGCAGGCAGGCCTTTCTCGCCGTTGAAAGTAGCTAGGACCGCGACTGGCTTGGTGCTCTGTATTGTTGCTTGCAATTGTGTACGTATGTAGGTGTGCACTTTTTAAAAAGTGCATTTGGTGTTGGAAACTTCCAAACACAACTCTGCATTTTCACTGACGTGTGGACACAACTTATTTCGGACATTTGCGGGTTTTATTGCGAGCGCTTAGGGTATGGCTGTGGCTGTTATTGCTGCTAGCTCTGCACGTGAGATGTGTCAGATCAAATCACTGTCAGCAATTTATTAGACTCAGCACATCATCAGCCCCTACTAAAAAACCAACTAACTGATTGCCACATGGTTGGTCACTACCACCGTGCTAGGATTGTAGATAAGACTGATTCCAACATGGCTTCTACCTTTCAACCTCAATTTGCAGCAACGGCAAAGATCGAGCAAGCCAGATGCATCATAACTACTCCAACCCAGCAACCACGCCCCAAACAAAACCTTACAACACATATCAAACAGGTCTGCCAATAATGCAGGAGAGCTGTCCCCTCCCCAGCAGATAGGCTCCGCCAATCCAAATCCTTTGGCTAAGAGACCAAGAGGCATACCACCAAACAAACGCAATACACACTTGATCAAAATCAAATACCGTACGAACACTTCTCCGATCCAGCAAGAAAAAAAGGCAAAATAACTGCCATGCCCCATGGTGATGATGCTTCTGGCGGGGTGGTGTTTTGCTTTGCTGGTAGAGGAGCGGCATATTGCGTACTTTTTTCGTGCGCAACAAAAATTATACAGATGAGACGAGACATTCAATACAATCCCCACAAATATCTGAGCAATACTTCTGGTGGTGTGCAGAATTCTGCATCTCAACCACCTGATCCCCACTGAAAAGCTCCTCTTATTTTATTCTCCAGTTGGAAAAATAAAAAATAAAAATAGAGTCACTGTACTCGTTGCAGTGACTCTCTCAATTTTTGTCGGGTCTGGCGACCTGTGTTGGTTATGCATGGTTATCAGGAGACCAGCCTCGCCGTCTCCTCTTCACGTGGCCCTCGCGAGGGGTGTCTGCGCCAGCGGGCTCTGCGGGT
>Ga0307947_1000381_pt1 | contig 30591 bp, 22 predicted proteins | sample OrgLakmetagen232_FD_201840 | JGI IMG/M metagenome (GOLD analysis project Ga0307947, IMG submission 201840) | Saline water microbial communities from Organic Lake, Antarctica - #232 | ecosystem: Environmental > Aquatic > Non-marine Saline and Alkaline > Saline | place: Antarctica: Organic Lake...
CACACACACACACACACACACGCACACACACACACACACACACACACACACACTGCTGGCAGCAGAGCCTCACACACACACACACACACACACACACACACTCTGATCAAAGCTTGCATGCAGGAGCACCTCAAGATCTCTGGCAAAGCACAAAGATTGTATGGCAAACAACACATTCAGGAATATTACTACCAGTAAATGCCCTTGACAACAAACTTGTACTTGTTATGTAATCGATTCAGGAGGTTTCTCTGTGTATATGAGCAGCAACGTTGGGTGTCTACTTTGTTCAAACTTTCCACCTAATTATTTTCACATTCTAGAGCCCCGTAAGCTTTACGTGCACGGCCTTGTACAGACGTTGGACTCATCTGCCAGCATGATACTGGGCACCTAGAGGGCCTTAGAAAACCTGTCACTCCTCACCGCCATCATGTTTATGAAGTTTAAACGGTATGTTTTATCAACTGATGAATTTCTCCCTCAATCCTACGCGCTACAGGTGAACACAGCAGAGCCTCCAGCAGGTACAGCGGGGGAGGAGGACACGTGAGGGGCCATGAGAGCAACGCCCTCAGTATGGACCTTAAAGACACAGGGCTGTCCGCATCTGACCAAAGTGGGGACATAAGTGGGGCCGTTGATTTTGAGGAGACTGCTGAGTTTGCTTAAAGACGACAGCGCTCGCTTTTTTTACCCTTGGAACATTCCTCAAGAAGAAAAGAAAAGAACTTGATAGTGTTAAGAACACTGCCTCTCACTAGTTGGTATGTAAGTGACAATGCTTTTATACTTCTAGGGTATTATTTCTTATTGAAACGGCTTTTACTGCTACCTAGATGTTGGTTGCTCGATTCCCCGCAATAGCACAAAAGCAACGGAGGTGAAAGAAAATGGGCTCTTAGGATGGCAGGGGTAATTGAGGGAAACTGGAACATTCCAGCATTGCCAGCAACTAGCAGAGCCACCAGCCTGTGTGAGCACTGACCGACACATCTCAGCAAGAACATCACCTGACATCCACGCCATAGAGATTTAGATTTACATGGAAGGACCTTCTGCCAGACTGTTCGGCGCATTGGCCTGTGATTGCCCCTTACACACGACATCGCGTTCCTACTGGAGTGCCTTCCTCAAGCCTGGACAGCATCTTCACCCAGCCCCCTCCATCCAGCCCCATCGTCCCACAACACAGACATTGATCTGCTTGTAAACCATACTAGGTGGCTGCCCCACACCTTCCCTCAGCAGCAGCCCCGTCAAGGCCAGCAACACCAACACGACGAACTGAAACCAGCACCAAGTCCTCTCAGCCTCAGCTCCCCCACCTGTCCGGAATATACAGCGCCAAATTTCCTCATGCAGCAAAATAACTAAAAGAAAACTGACACTTGGCGGGAGGAAAGGTGCCTGTCACCCATACACCCTGTGCCTGAGAGAGGGCATAGTATACCTGTATTGTATCAATGCCTGGACATGCAAGGCACTTTCCTCTGGATCCTGAGACCCCTCAAGCACCAGGGCCATTCAGCTCGAACGACAACCCTGAATTCAGCATCTTTCCCCCCGCCTAGTGACAAGGGGTTACAAGGATGGCCTACAGCCCGAGACTCTGGCTGATGGCAAGTGACAAGCAGTTTTTTAGCTATTGCATCAGGAGCCTAAAAATATATATATCCCTGAAAGTCACGTGTCAATTTTGGGCCTCCGACCCAAAATGACCCCCCCCCAACCTCCCTTTCTGCCCCCCCAAACTTATAAAAAGGGTGTCAATCTGCTCAGAATGTAAGCAGCCATCTGCCTGCACAGTTCTCTCGTTATCTCACTTACTTATTTTTACCTGAAGAGTTATAAGGCAAAAGTTGATATGCGCACGCTCTTGCTCTGACCACCTGTTTAGTGCACAAATCCAGCAACCAAAACCTTTGCCAAAGCACTTTTCTACTTCAATCATGCAATTTGTGCATAATGCAATGCGTGAACTGCAAGTTTGGAATCCTTGAACACACCCCACGGCCTACTTGGGGACATTCCGTGCATTTCTATGACCAGGCGGGTGGGTGCCGATCGACTGGGCTTGAGCTAATAATTCCAAAATTACATTGAATATTCTGTGAAAGTGGCCCAGTAAATTTCTGGAAAAACCCCCAACATTTCCCGACCCCCCTTTTGACCATCTCAGAATCGACTCATTAATATACCAATCGATATCTCTCGACGTCAGAGTTCCGAATATGTAATTTATATTTCATTTGATCCATGACGTCAAAAAGTTGTGTATACAGGCTCCTGATTGCATACTCAAAATTCGTTACCGTGCCCAATTTTCAGTTTTTGAACAAAACAAAGTTAGTTGAGAACCGCCATAACAGGCAACGAGTTGAGAAATGTTATATTTTTGCAGTACAATTTTTAATTTTAAAAGGTTTAAACATTTTAATTGCCTGCAATGTCAACGACCACGACTACACTGCACGAGCAATCCTACACGAGAGAGGTAACACACTTATGACAAATTTCCCTGGGTCCGATGATGGCATTATTCCCTGCTTGGTCATCACGGTCTCCCGCGCAATCTGCCCCTGCAGTACAAGCCGACCCTACAGCACCCTCCGCCACGAGATTTGGAGAGGGTGATCCCCAATCCTGGTGCGGACCGTTCTTGTTTCAGAGGCAGCGAGCGTGCGATCAGATCACCTGCCAATTATGATTGAGCCTGCTTACGCATTCCTTCTGCTTATTACGTGTATAATCGTGTTTCCTTTCAGGCTTGCCACGCGCGAACAGATGCATCTCTCGTGAGGTCAGCGTTGGCAATGATTATAGATAGGAGCAGTTTTCCAGCTCGTTCCAATTATGTCTGCGATGCTTACCTCCTCACCATCTGCTATACATCGTTGTGCCCTCAATTACAGAAGCCTTCGGGCACTCCCAACTCTCCCCCCAATGCCACGCCCATCCAACAGCACGTCCTGTGGTTTGACTTGTGAGTCCGTTTGCAGCTTAGTTATTACTGCTGGCACCCACAAGTTCCCATTAGCTGTGTTTGCTTATCTTGCTCATCACTGAAAGGACTTGCAATTCCATGCAATCAGTGACCCCGTGCACTGCGTGCAATTTCTGTGTCAGTGATGGCGATGGTGTTATCTACCCTTGGGATACCTACAACGGCTTTCGCAAGTTGGGCTTTGGCTGGATCACCTCCGCCCTTGCGCTTGCCGTGATCCATGGCACCTTCTCCATCCCCACGCAGGTGTTGTGACTTTGTCGGTGATATTGCTGTGATGATGGACCTTGCTTGTTGTCCACTGCACTGTTTTTGAAACTGAACTGGGATGGTCCTGGGATGTGGAAAGGGCTTATGCGTTTATAAATTTCACAGTTTTGGCTATACCCCAAATGCTCCATTTATGGCTTAAAGACACAGGAGACAAAAAGTCAATGATTTTTGAGTACCTGTTTTCCTGAATGTGTTCTAGCCCATCAAGGAACGTCCCTAAGAAATTTCAGAGCACTGCCTGGGAAGTAAGCAGTTAAATTCTTCAGCATAGTTTGAGTTATAAACTAACAAGTCAACACTCTCTTGTGTGTATGCAGGGCTGGCTGCTCAGCCCCTTGCTGCCTATTAACATCAACAAGATGCACCGCACCAAGCACGGGTCTGATTCTGAGGTAAGGATTAGCTGGCGAGAATTTGAGGCAGGCTGCAACAAACAGAGTGTAAATCTGAAATTCTGGGAACCATTTGTGTGTACGGGAGGCGAAGGCATTCACTTCAGCTGAAAGCTGTATATGTACAGCAAACTGCCATTTCTATTGCGATTAAATCATGGACAGGCACCAAGAGAGGCACCACGAGAGTTCTCATGTAAAAGGCGCTTGTGTATGAGGCAAGGGCTCGGATTTTTTGTCTTCACAATCACCCCCGTGCAAATTTGCATACAAGATCCAAATCACTTCCAAGTCAAACTCTGTTCACAGGTGTACGACACTGAGGGCCGCTTTGTGCCAGAGAAGTTCGAGGAAATCTTCAGCAAATATGACCGTGACAATAAGGGTGAGCTGCTTTGCGTTGCTGTCACAAGCAGAATGCTGTCAATGCCGTGAACATTGCTTTAATTCATCATGCCGTAACAAATTGAGGCCGCCTCGTTACTGGCCGCTGTGACACCAACCAACACAGTGAGTAACGAGTGAGCCTTGGTTTATCACGGCAAACTCTCATGACTCCTGTGTAGTGTAGGTACACATTCACGTTTGAGCATCACGCGTTCAATTCCTGCTTACTTGTGCAGGTGGGCTGAACTTGCGTGACATCCAGGAGATGGTGTACTCAAACATGAACGTGATGGACCCCACAGGTCTGATTATCCAGTGTGCTTGTTGCGATTTATCACCACCAAGACTGAGTTCTCTCCATGGAAGTTGCACTGAGTTAAAACTGCTGCAAGCATCACTGGCAATGCTAAGATGCATCTGAGCAACACATAACATGTAATTACCTGTATATACTCTTTTCTTTATTTTGAGGGTGTTACATACGGGAGATAGCAAACCTACTACGCTGAAAAAAGTCAAGTAACAGAAAGAGGGGCCACAACCCACGTGCAGGGTGGATTGCGGAAAGACTGGAATGGTGGACACTGCTGTGGCTGGCAAAGGATGAGAATGGCGTGGTGAGTGATGTTGATGCCACCTTTTGCCTTGCTCCATACCAGTAAGTGTTGTCCCTGTACAAAGAGTGTGACTACCATTCTTACTAGTATCGATGTTATACAAGTCAACAGACAATGGCATTGGACATTATGCCTGTGTAAAGGCAGGTGTGTTTTTTGTCTCGCTTGCTGCTGTGATTTGTGTGCTTGATGCACCATGCTGTCACCCTCTCTATTATACCTGGCAACTTTTCTTGTTGATTTCTTTTTTCCTTCGGATCTCTTTGTTGTTTTGTTTCATTTGCCATCTAGCCCTCTTATTCTCTTCCATCACCTGCCTTAATAAAATGAATGTCGTGCAGGTGAGCAAGGAGAAGGTCCGAGCCCAGTATGATGGAAGCCTGTGGGGTACGTGTGTTTCTTTGTCTATTTGTTTGCGTTGCATCTGCAGTTGCTAACTGCAATTGGAGTAATGCCAGCTCCAAGTGCTAAGCCAATGTACTGTTGTGTGTTTCGCTTGTCAGAACATGTTATTAACAGTAAACACACAGATATTGCCTTCAACTTATTTTGCGTTCTTTCCTACTTTTGTGCCCTGCAGAGTTGATTGCTGCTGATGTTGAGAAGAAGCGAGCTGGCTCACGAGCTCCAGCCAGGGTCTACAATGAGATCAAGTCAGACGCAAAATTGGCGGCAGAAAAGCTTTCCAACAACTGAGCAATGATTGTAGCTGCAGCGGTGATTCGCTCAAACAGTGAAGGCAGCAGCTGGTGCAGCTTACAACGTGATTGTTGTTATTCATTGAATGTTTAGGCTTACTAATAGCACAGTGTGTCATTGGAGGTTTCTTCAGAAATTTTTCTTCTGGTGCTGTGGACCTGTTGATTGTGCAGCGAAAAAGGCAATATGGGAAAGGCTTGAAGTAGGAGTGTCAGTTAGATAAATAGAGGCACGCATAGAGCAAAGTCAAAAATGCCCTAAATATTAAATCCAGATAAAGGACAAAGCGCTACATGCAAGACAGTGGACATCCACTCATTGTTCAATTTCAGATTTATTACACAGGAGATAATCACTAAAAAGCCAATTAAAATGTACCATAAATTTGAAGTGAGCCAATAAAAGTCACATTTTAAAATGCAGACGTGCGGCCCAATTTGTATTCTGTGTATTCAAGTTACATCATTTTCATCCAGGTTATACTTTAGCACGAGACTCAGCCCACTCAATTTGCTCAGTGACATTTCGTAACCAATATTTGTGATCCTTTTTTATCAGGTATAAAGTGTGACTGTTAGAAGCATTTGGGCAGATAGCAAACTTCAGCCACTTCCCACCGAGTTTCAAAAGCACGAAAAGACCATCTCTCAACCTATCCTGCCAAACACATTTATATGTAGATCTTCTATGGTTGTTATACTCACACTCTTGCGTACACTAACAAACCATCACATTCTCCTCCCTCATAATTTGACTCTGCAATACCTGCCGACCGTGCAGCACCCTCCGCCACAAGATTTGGAGAAGTTCATCCCTGATCCTGTACAAATTTCAACTTATCTCGTTTATTTCAGAGGTGGCGAGCGTGCATGCGATGCCTTGCAATCAGATCACCCGCCAATTGTGATTAAGCTAGCACATTTATTTGCCTACATAACAATCCCTTTCAGGCTTGCCACGCGCACGCAAACAGATGCATCTCTTGTGAGGTCAGTATTAGCAGTGATTAAAGCAAGGATCAGTTCCCCTCTTCGTTCCAATTATAATTGCTGGCCTCATCATCGGAAAATTCTGCCACGGGTTATAGCATATAAAGTCGTTATGTACCCACAATTACAGAAGCCGGAGGACACCCCCAGCTCTCCCCCCCCAAAGATACGCCAATACAACAGCACGTTCCGTGGTTAGACTTGTGATGAGTCCGTATACAGCTTATTAATTACTGCTTAATCATGCTGGCTGTGTTATCACTACCAGCACAGTCTTTTCTTTTTCTTGTTCTTTTTCTTTTACTGCTGGCAACCGCTCGTTCCCATGTCCTGTGGTTTGTGGTATGCCTCGTGCATGAGCGCCATTCACAGCAAAACCAATTGCTGGCGGCGGCACCCAACAATTTCTCGTTATCTAGATGTTGCCCTTGAGCTATCTGCTCACCCAAAAGGTCTTGACCATCAGCTTGTAATGACAGACCCTGTATAGGTTGTAAAACTTAAGCATTAACGAATTCGTCTCGTGCCAACACGACACTGGACTAAACACATTTTATAATATATAAATTATTTACTGTAATACCGACATTTACCATGCAATCTCTCGCCTGCGGCAAATGCAAGGGTTTGGCAATCCCCCCACCTAGGAAAACAGGTGCGTGAATGCAAATGTGCGTATATGCAAATTGTCACGATTTTTTTGGATTTATACGGTTCATAAGCATGAATGCAAGCTTGTGTATCTACAAACACACACACACACACACACACACACACACACACACACACACACACACACACACACACACACACACACACACACACACACACACACACACACACGCACACGCACGCACGCACACGCACAAACACACACACACACACATACACACATACACACACACGCACATAGAAACACACACACACACACACACACACGTACACACACACACAAAAAAAACACACACATACACACACATATACACACACACGCACACTACACACACATGCTTGCGGATGGATGCCCATGCAAATATTGTGCACACCCTCTCCCTGCGGCAGGGTGTGTAGCACCGAGACTCGTCCCACACCGGAAGGTGTCCACCCCTGCAGCCTTCAACATAGCAGATATCTGTGAGCAGTCCTCCTTCCAGATTCCCGCCATCGCTGCCATAGTTCTGCCTGTGATGGGTTTGGCAGGGTGAGTCTCACTGCGCAATGGGCAGCATGCATGCAAGGAGAAAATATCACCCGCATAAACTCCTGCTTGTCAAATGCTCAAAGAGCTTAGGGTTTAGTCCTCAGTGTCAGACTTGTGCCCGCCACCCTTGTGTGCGTGTCGCAGATTCAAGCTGAGCCTGTACAGCCAAAAAGAGGTCATAAATGCGCGTATGCTGGGCAACTTTGTGCCTGATGAGTGCAGAAACATCATTCAGATGAATGGGACAACACGGTATGAGGCAGAGCTTGCTTGGTTTGGGCGCCACACAAAGCTGCTGCTGCTGCTCTGCTAAGCCCGTCCAACACTTTTCCTGCTTCCATCATCCATCGCAGAGACATTTTTTACTACCCGAAATCCTCGATTCAAATTGCAGTTTACGGAAACAATGTAAAGCCAGGTAAGGTCTTCTTCCTTTGATCCTGCATCGCTCCACCCAATTTTTTTGCTGCGACAGATAAGTTCCTCGTAGGAGTTTTCTACAAACAACAAGATGTGGCACCAGGTCCCCTAAAAAGTTCATTCCTAGAGGCTGCATGTAATTATGTAGGGCTGGCAAAGACGGTACATAGATTCACCGTACATGACCGTTTGTATGGTGAATTTTCTGCTAACAGTACGGTATGCTCAAATGTATGGATTTGGCCAACCCTACAAGCATGTCCAGGAGGAACGAATTGCTTGCATGTTCACTAAGGTTGGCCAGAACAGCATATGTACACCATATATTTGGTGATTTCTCTGCCAAACATACCGTATGGGTATATACAGATATACACCATGAAGGTATATACGGTGTATATATAGGGTTGGCCAGAACCGTACATGGGATTCCCATATACTGTATGTACGCCGTATATGACCGTATATACGCCGTATTTCCGTATACCGTTCGTTCACGATCAGTTCGTGACCACACTTTCAAATAATTAATTAAATTTTCGATTTCAGTTCGTGAGGGAGTCTGGGGATTAATTTTTGAGTTCGAGGGCACTTCGGGAGGGCCCTGTCGGAATTAGTTTTTGAATTTGAGAGCCCCCTGTGAATACTGCCTGTGCACTGCTACTGCTGCTAGTTATGGCTGAAGCTGTGGCTGAGGCTTCAAGAACCCGGCCAGGGGGTTCACACTGGCGTGCTTGGAGCCCATTTCGATTTTCACCCTCAAAACCACTATAAATATTTAATTTATCACTTCGAAGTCAGTTCGGAGAGGCCTCCAAGAATTAATAAAAAATTTCGTTTTCTGGCCAAATAATTAATTAATTTCCGAAGTGATCGTAAACAAACGGTATATCGTATATAGGAGAAAATTGACTCACTCAGAATTAATTCATAGGGGGTTCATTTTGTAGCTCTTGAAGTGCTGAGCACGCATGAACCAATCATTGATACCCAAAAAGTGAATGGTTAGGGAGGTAGGCTTGCTTCAAGCCATAAAGGCCAAAAAAGGCCCTTTTCAGTGCATAAGGGAGTTCAACTACCATAACCACCAATAAAACTAATTATTAATGCAAAACATGCATCAATAGAAAAGGTAAGCAAAGAAATAGCTCAGGAAAAAGAGGTTCGAGAAAAGAAAATTGACCAAAAAGAGCAAAAATATTGCTGTTGCTGGGAATCGAACCCTGCACCACCTGCAAATACGGTCCATATACGGAGGTTTAAACCGTACATACGGCGTATATACGGTCGGCCTAAACCCATTACGGTCATACGGTTACGGAACCGGTGGCTCAGTGTCATATACGGTACCGGATATTATACGGTACCGGATATACGGCGTACCGAGGATACGGTGTATATGCGGTCATACGGTTTGGGCCAACCCTATATACACCTATATACACGGCTCTGGTATATACACCTAAAAGGCTCTGGCCAACTTAATGTTCACGGTTCTGGCCAACCTAATGTTCACGGTTCGTGGAGATGGCCATCAACACAAAGGTACACCACCTATAGCCTTTGGCCATCAACACCACCTATAGCCTTTGGCCATCAATACCACCTATAGCCTTTGGCCATCAACACCACCTATAGCCTTTGGCCATCAATACCACCTATAGCCTGTGGCCATCAACACCACCTATAGCCTTTGGCCATCAATACCACCTATAGCCTGTGGCCATCAACGCCACCTATAGCCTTTGGTCATCAATACCACCTATAGCCTTTGGCCATCAACACCACCTATAGCCTTTGGCCATCAATACCACCTATAGCCTTTGGCCATCAACACCACCTATAGCCTTTGGCCATCAACACAAAGGTACACCACCTATAGCCTTTTGAGCGTGTTAATCTCACCCTCATTCCCGCCTCCTTTCTTCCACCAACCTCATCTCATTGCCACACAACACTCATAGCTCACGTCCCTCACATCAAACCTTGCCACAGGAATATTCGAGCAAGCAGGAATGCAGACCTCATCTCATTGCCACACAACACTCATAGCTCACGTCCTTCACATCAACCTTGCCACAGGACTGTTCAAACGAGCAGGAATGCAGACCTCATGTCATTCCATTCCCACACCAAACCTATATCGAACGTCCCTCACATCAAACCTTGCCACAGGACTGTTCCAACCAGCAGGAATGCAGACCTCATCTCATTGCCACACAACACTCATAGCTCACGTTCCCCACATCAAACCCCGCCACAGGACTGTTCGAACGAGCAGGAATGCAAGCAGGCACGCCCACCGTATCCTTTAAGAAGAGCTGCTCCTCCTTAAACTCTGTACCGAATTCAAGTGTAGACGCAATCGCGTGCTTGGGAGGCATTACAGACAGCGAGCCACAGCTGCAAAAATCGATTCTCACGGTAAGGAAAGCGGACTCGGTTGACAAACATCAGGTCAGACAGAATGAACTGACCAATAAAAGAAGAAAAGGAAAGGAAATGCTACGCAGGCAATAGTCCGCTCTCCACAGCAAATAGGGAAATGGAGCCACTTTATTACTGAGTACCATAAAGCTTCTCCAACACAGGAGATTAATACAAAAAAGAATTAATAAGGAAATTGAGCCACTTTATAGCTGAGTACCGTAAAGCTTCTCCAACACAGGAGGTTTATACAAAAAAGAATCAAAATTGTGAGGAGCAACCATGCATTGAATGTTATCTGTCACCGAAAGCTCTACCTCTGTTCTTGCACCGCCACCTTCCCTCTAACACTGGCACAGTACAATTGTGCTTGCAAAAATGATTGCAACCCTTCCCTTTCCCTGCAGTGATTCGATTTGGTAGAAAAATGACACCTATTCCCCCTTGGTCAGTGTGAGGAGTGGTCCCTCTACACATTGCCTGCTCTGATCTTTTTCTTTTTCCCTGTGCAAAACTCGTCTTTGTTCTCGTAATTGTGATGTTGCTGCTCAGGGAGCAGTTTCGGGTTCAGGTTGTGAGGGGCCTGAAGGGGCGGGCGGGGAAGGGTGCAAGGCTGCCAACGAGCGTGTGCCCTGACTTAGTGACCGTGTACCACACCAAAATGCAATAAATTGTTATATTTCGCATTGCTTCGGTCTCCCACTGTAACGCGTCTCACGTCTGTTGCTGTCCACCCAGGAAGCTGCCCGTGTGCTGAAGCCAGGCGCTCCCTTCATCTTCATAGAGCCAGGTGTGCATTTCACCGCATGGTTACAGGTTACAGTGTGGTTGTGGTGTTGATGCTGCTGAGTAAAAAGGTCTCTTTACATTTCTTTGAGCCAGGTGTGCATTTCACTGCATAGTTGCAAGTTACAGTGCGGCTTAGTCAGTGCTCAGTACATATTGAAGGATTGATTGGAGTTTTAAGGGATTGATCGGAGTTTTGAAGGATTGATCGGAGCTCAGTCACATCAGTCACAGAGAAAGGTTTGATCGGAGTTTGCTGCAGTTGCAAGTTAAAGTGCGGCTTGGTATATATATAACATATTAGAGGATTGATCGGAGTTTGCTGCAGTTGCAAGTTAAAGTGCGGCTTGGTATACATATAACATATTAGAGGACTGAACGGAGTTTGCTGCAGTTGCAAATTAAAGTGCGGATTGGTATATATATAACATATTAGAGGACTGAACGGAGTTTGCTGCAGTTGCAAATCAACGTGCGGCTTGGTATATATATAACATATTAGAGGACTGAACGGAGTTTGCTGCAGTTGCAAGTTAAAGTGCGGCTTGGTATATGTATAACATATTAGAGGACTGAACGGAGTTTGCTGCAAGTTTGCATTTTAGGCGCCTGTAAATGCACACAAATGCTCATTGCCAAGAGAAAAGACAATGAAAGAAAGAGGACTGGTTCCAGTCAAGGTCATACAATAGATGGTGCGAGGTTGCCGAGTATTCAGTGAGAGTGTGAGAGTATTCAGTGAGAGTATACAGTGAGAGTATTCAGTGAGAGTATTCAGTGAGAGTATTCGTGAGAGTATTTAGTGAGAGTATTCAGTGAGAGTGTGAGAGTATTCAGTAAGGTGTTCCTTGCAAGGAACGAGAGCTGACGAGCTGATAAATGGTGATCGCGCAAACTCTTTACACATCAGGTTTTGCGTCTTGCTGTTAAGTTGTGATGTTGCTTCATCTTTTTTTTGATCGCCTTAAAGCTCAACTGCCCACTGAGGTGCTGATGCTATGTTGTCAAAATTGTAGTTGGTAGTACCACACATTCACCTGCATCCACTCACATTCAACAAAGTGCCCCAGGCCCAACCTTGATGCCATCTCTAATTACTACCTCGTCCAATAAAATCCTCAAGCACATCCCCTGTTTAAATGGTCTCGCTAACAGTGCCTTCCAGTAGCTTCATTGGTGTGTATACTGCTTTATTCCATGCAAGCAGTGAGCAGACAATTAGCATATGCAATATGTTACCTCTGTCCTGTCCACCTCTGTGGCGTCTAATAATTCGTGCTTTCCTTTGTGATGGTGTGCGTTTCTCTGTAATGGTGTGCTTTCTTCTGTACTTGCTATCCTACTTTGTTGCTACCAGTGTGTGTCTTTGTGTGCAAGTACTGAGCGGACTATCCACGTAACTTCATCTACCAGTGTGTCTCTCTGTGTGAAACTACTGAGCAGACTATCCACGTAACATCATCTATCAGTGTGTCTCTTGGTGTGAAACTACCGAGCAGACTATCCACGTAACGTCATCTACCAGTGTGTGTCTTTGTGTGCAACTACTGAGCAGACTATCCATGTAACGTCCTCTCTTTCCTGTTCACCTCCGTGGTGTCTCTTTTTGCATTCTGTTGTCTGTAGTGGTCGGTCATGTCATACATGTTGTGTCTCTTCTTGTTGTCTGTTGTCTATAGTATTTATAGTATTTGGTCATGTCATTCATCCAGATTTTTGGATGATTGGTTGCTGACTGGTCTCGGCCAGCCACAAATAAATCCATAAGCTCGGAAATAAAGAGGAATTATAATATGTTATTACCGTCAATACACAATAATGTGTGCATATTTCCGTGGCGTCTCTTTTTTGTGTTCTGTTGTCTGTAATGATCGGTCATATGTTACTGCCGTCAATGCATGTTTATCATCATGTGCTGTTTTCGTAAATGCAGTGTCTGATGGAGCTTCTCCGCTGCGGCCTCTGTTATCCAACAGCCCAAACAGCGGGAAGGCTATATGTGAGTGGCTTATCTTCTTATGTCTGTTTGCAACTTAAAAAAGCCTACGGACTTGAGCAAAAGGGTTTAAAATGGTTTATTTATTTATTGCGACCCCTTTCCTTACATCTCCCTTGTCACTGCTGAGCTACTATGAAAAGGCCACTACAATGTGTGTTTGTGTCTAGCGTTCTAATTTTATTGCATCATGGGATGACGGTGTGTACATTACGAGTTGGGTTGGCCAGAACCATATATGTACGGTGTATATATGGTATTTATGGCTGAGAAATCACCAAATATACAATCATATACGGCGCATACATACGGTTCTGGCCAACCCTAGTTACAAGGATGTTCAGCGTTTTCTAGACGTTGTGCTTTACGGTGCCCCAATTCACTTTTCCTCTTTTCATCTGCAGCGCATCTATGCTGTACTTTTGGAAGCAAACAGCTTTGAAATGTGTGTTTCATGGGCACAAGCGATAATCAAAGGCTCTCGCCCCTCATCATTGCATGCTGCATGAAGACTGTCCATGCGCAAAAACCTCTTGCAGGTTAGAGAAAAAATATGTCTGCCTAGGCTTTGCCTGCCTTTCACGTCTTGGCCTGCATTTTGTTATGGTATATGATATGATATAGCCCTCACAATTTCTTTTACGTAACTAGTCTGCTGCTGCCTAGGCTTTGCCTGCCTTTCACGTCTCGGCCTGCATTTTGCTATGGTATATGATAAATTATAGCCCTCACAATCTCTTTTACGTAACTAGTTTGCTGCTGCCTAGGCTTTGCCTGCCTTTCACGTCTTGGCCTGCATTTTGTTATGGTATATGATATGATATAGCCCTCACAATCTCTTTTACGTAACTAGTTTGCTGCTGCCAAGGTTTTGCCTGCTCCTCGTGTCTTGTCCTGCATATTGTTTCGATATGCACCGCAGCCCTCTTAATTGTGTCTTGGCCTGCATTTTGTTTCAATACGCACCGCAGCCCTCTTAACTGTGTCTTGGCCTGCATTTTGTTTTGATATGCACCGCAGCCCTCCCAACTGTGTCTTGGCCTGCATTTCGTTTTAATATGAACCGCAGCCCTCCCAACTGTGTCTTGGCCTGCATTTTGTTTCGATATGCACCGCAGCCCTCCCAACTATGTCTTGGCCTGCATTTGGTTTCGATATGCACCGCAGCCCTCCCAACTGTGTCTTGGCCTGCATATTGTTTTGATATGCACCGCAGCCCTCCCAACTGTGTCTTGGCCTGCATATTGTTTTGATATGCACCGCAGCCCTCCCAACTGTGTCTTGGCCTGCAATTTGTTTCGATATGCACCGCAGCCCTCCCAACTATGTCTTGGCCTGCATTTTGTTTCGATATGCACCGCAGCCCTCCCAACTGTGTCTTGGCCTGCATTTTGTTTTGGTGCACCGCAGCCCTCCCAACCGTGTCTTGGTGTTCCCTTATATCAACCAAAACATTGAGAGGGTGCACCGCAGCCCTCCCAACCGTGTCTTGGTGTTCCCTTATATCAACCAAAACATTGAGAACGTGTGCCTCTGCTCAGTTCTTAGTGCAAAGTTTGATATATTGTAAGCGAGGTAAGGACTGTGTGGAGTGTAAAGGACTGGAGGGTCGCAAGTTTGTTGCTAGGTATGCTTGCACCTGTACTCTTTGTTATCAGAAGCTCAAATTTCGGGTGAAAGCCTGCTCCCTGCCACTTGAACCTGCAGCGTTGACGGCATTTGAGGATCTACTCAACGTGAAAGGCTTGGATGTCCTCCAGGTAATCAAACAGACACGACGTGGAATGCAGTAATTACCCAAGCCCTGACTTTTATGCAAGATTGTGCGTTACAAGAAAGTGGGATGCTCGCTTCTACCAGAGATTTCCTTGAGCGGTATCACATCCTTGTGGAAAATATTGATTCCAGATGTCGCGCTGCTGGATTTTTTTGGCTTTGTGTGGAAACTGTGCATTCATGTCTGCTCTGTATACTGGCCATTTTCAGTGCATGTCCTTTCTTTCAACTTTGCTTGCTGCGCTTCTTAGGTTGACATCGCACTGGAGGGATCAGACCCGCATGCAGTGGGGGTAGCAACCAAGAGCACGTCCCAAGTCACTGAGGGTCTAGGGCGTACAGAGAGAAGACAATTAGAGCGGCAGCTGGCGAAGAAGAAAAATAGAGGAGTGGCTGCAACTGCTGCAGAGGGGGGATCGCAATAACAAATGTTTTTTTCTCATGATGGCAGCTGTGCGCCAAAAGTGGTTGGTACAAGGGAGGTGGCCCTCTAGGTGTGCAAGCAGACGCCACCAGCTGTTTCGCATTTGTTTTGAAGACCTTAGGTTAAACGACGAATGCAATTCCGCCCCTAAAGGAAAAGATATGCAATCATCTACTGCACCTGCACTTGATACACAACCAAGAACATGCCGCTCAGTTCGGTTACTATATAATTGTCCCACCAATTCGCACCGTCTGCCTTCACAAGAAGCAATAGTATGTGTGCTCTTCTGCTGAAACACAGGCATTGCCAGAGAACCCTTAACACGGCTTTTGTCTACAAGGCACTGACCAGCAACAACAGCTCATGCAAAGATGCAAGAGCGACCATAACTCAAAACCTAGTGATTACAGATATGGAGAAACCTTGCTAACACAAACCAAACCAGATTTGACGCTTTATTTCAAGCAGGTTAAAGACAGGAATAATCCCAACACGATCAGCATGCAACAAGATGGAGCTTTGGACTGATGCGAATCGAGTTACTTCAACCCAGTAAATACTGCTCCTCCATATGGGTTGTGGCTTTGCAGTCATTTGTTGCTGCAGAACACAACAACATCCCTACCTAGCCATGCCTATAACGTTGACACCAAATGCGTTTTTTTTCTTCCATACTTTATTTGTATGATTGTCTACTGCCTTGTTAAACAAGCATGAATATTAGGTTGTGAAACGCTTACAGCAATGGGTGCATTCAAGTAACCTTGGCAGCCAAAATTGTCTTAACTCACTTCCTCAAGTCCCTGACCTTTTCTCTGTATGGGAACGATACTGGGCATGTCTGCATCTAATTATATGTGATAACTGATGGAGTAATCTTCTGCAAAGAGAACGTGTGTGAAGATGTAGTAGTTGGAACAAGAAGGCAAACGTAATTTTGAAGCTAGCAAAAAATCACCACCATTTCTGATGCCGCTGGGAAATCATATATCCGAGTATGTCATCAGCGCAAAGACAGAAGCATTCGAGATGGTTGCTCAAGCACCGCCTTCCACGCATTGTTAGCAAGGGCAAGCCCTGCGTAGTAAGAGAGATCTTTGCTTATGAATGCAATTTTGAATCTGTGCTGAGTAATATTAGATCAGGCAGCAAAAGTTTGGGCCCGTTCAAAAGAAGGAGGCAGGAAGGGTTGCTAGTCTGCTGCAAGCCTCACAGCTCTGACGACAGGCACTGACTGTTCACAGCTCTGACTGACAGGCACTGACTGTTCACAGCTCTGACTGACAGACACTGAATGTTCACAGCTCTGACGACAGGCAAAAAAACGACAGGCACTGAATGCTGACAAGCACTGACAGGCACTGACTGTTCACAGCTTTGACTGACAGGCACTGACTGTTCACAGCTCTGACTGACAGGCACTGAATGTTCACAGCTCTGACTGACAGGCACTGACTGTCCACAGCTCTGACTGACAGGCACTGACTGTTCACAGCTCTGACTGACAGGCACTTACTGTTCACAGCTCTGACTGACAGGCACAGACTGTTCACAGCTCTGACTGACAGACACTAAATGTTCACAGCTCTGACTGACAGGCACAGACTGTTCACAGCTCTGACTGACAGGCACTGACTGTTCACAGCTCTGACTGACAGGCACTGACTGTTCACAGCTCTGACTGACAGGCACTGACTGTTCACAGCTCTGACTGACAGGCACTTACTGTTCACAGCTCTGACTGACAGGCACAGACTGTTCACAGCTCTGACTGACAGACACTAAATGTTCACAGCTCTGACGACAGGCAAAAATAACGACAGGCACCGAATGTTGAGGCACATATCTAGGGTTGGCCAGAACCGTATATCTGCACCGTATATGACCGTATGTACCGTACATACCTATAAATATATGGTTCTGGCCAACCCTACACATACCAGATGACTTACACGCCATTGGCAAGCAAAGGCGCAACTTTTATTGACACCCAGATATGCAAGCTCAGGTTTTACTCACCAGCACCGTCCACGACACGATGATCCGCCCCCCACGATATTCCGAGGATACTGCTGGGCACACTACCAGGGCTATTTGTCCAGGGTGCCTGTACAAGCCGATTACATTGTATCTTAATGTAGCAGCAGTGGACAAAGTAGAGAGGCGGGCAGAAACACTCAAGTTGCCTGAAGCAGCAACCGACAGCCTAGCGCACACCTATAACTTCGTTCAAGGCGCTGAAATGATTATTACCCCTTCTGCACAAAGGAAGCTAGGAAGAAGTTAATCGCACCGTGTTCTGCATCCGGCCTAACGCCACAATTGCCACTTCCGGTGGAGCAACAAGGGGGTTTGCAAACAGCCCGCCTGGATTGTACAGTCAGAAAGAAGCAGTTGCAGCTGAAACACGTGTCATACCACGTGTTTTGTTGACGATGAAGTCAGTGATAGATAGAGAATGCCTGTTTGCAGTGAGACTGTCTGGGACAGCCCAATAGTTGGTAACAAAGTCACTTGGTTACATGTTGCATACATTCTTTCCTGACCATTATCAGTACATTCAATCTCCGATACACACCAATTGAGCCGATGTTGCTCACTGTGATTGTGCCACCCTCCAGATCACGAGGACCCAGTTTTGCCTGTGCTGCAGCTGCCTGGTTGTCAGACAGAGGGGGGGCAAGATTTACAAGGTTTACAAGGAAAGGCCTTCAGCCAAAGCGTGCAACTGCTAGCCTGCTCATAAAAAATATCAGTTCATGCAGAAAAAAGAGGGGGGGTAACAAATGAAAAAACTGAAATGCAATGGCTGCATGCATGGCTTGCGTGCTTTGTGCTCAAATACACTACCGTCCTCCAGTTTTGCAACGTTTGGGTTGCAGTTAAGACCATTTATAAAACTGCAAGTTTAATGAAACACCTTGCTTTTCAATGCACAGACTGGCACAGATCTACGTAGTAAAAAAGGCTGAAATAATAAAGCTCGTGGACTCACCTGCAGGCTGATAAGCTCATGAGCAATTTCCGGCACAGATTTGCTTTGAACCTGCACAGGCACGCAAACCACCTCAGCAAATGCATGTGTTGTTTGATAAAATTCTGTGCTGGCAGAGCCACTCCCCACATTAGACAGGAAAAGGAAGCCACAATGGTACTGAGCACCTTAGGAAATCCCTCTACCATAAGTAAGAAGATGGAAGAATTAAATGGGGATAAGAGGGTTACAGGCAAGGCGTGAAACCGGCAAGCAACTAATTTTGGGCCGACAATGGACATGTTCTTCTGAATCTGTATTCAGTGGTGCGCGGATGTGTGAATGCAGCGCGATTGTGAGGTCAGCTTTTAGTTAGACTTGTAGTTACACCCAGCTTGTGGTAATGCTGAGCTTGCAGTTACAATCACGCATGGTAGGAATTTTAGCTAGGTACACTCAGCATGGGAGGTACCCTGTGCTTAGGTACACTCAGCATGGAAGGTAAACTCAGCTTGGGTTCACTCAGCTTAGGTACACTCAGCTTAGATAACTCAGCTTAGGTGCACTCAGCGTAGGTACACTCAGCTTTAGATAACTCAGCATAGGAACACTCAGCTTAGATAACTCAGCTTAGGTGCACTCAGCGTAGGTAAACTCAGCTTGGGTTCACTCAGCTTGAGTGCACTCAGCTTAGGTAACTCAGCTTAGGTACACTCAGCTTAGGTACACTCAGCTTAGGTACACTCAGCTTAGGTGCACTCAGCTTAGGTAACTCAGCTTAGGTACACTCAGCTTAGGTTCACTCAGCTTAGGTGCACTCAGCTTAGGTAACTCAGCTTAGGTACACTCAGCTTAGATAACTCAGCTTAGGTACACTCAGCACGGTAGGTACACTCAGCTTGTTGTAATACATAGCTTGTCGTTACACTCAGCATGTCACGGTGAACTCCCACCTGTTTGACGTTTGGCACAACCAAGCCATATGGGGTGTTCATAGCGACACCTGCACACCATCAACAAGCGGTATAGGTCAAGGGATTTCACAGGCAAGAACGCACAACCAAGCCATGTGGGGTGGTCATAGCGACACCTGCACACCGTCAAAAGCGGTATTGTCAAGGGATTGTACAGGCAAGAGCAAGAGAAAGGGGCTAAGAAAATTTAGACAGAAGGCAGGAGTGGAAACAAGTCACACAAAGGGTGAACCCCAATGGTTGGGTTGCAGTGAAAGGGTATGACGCAACTCGTGTACAACGGAAGCGTGTAAAGTGCATCCTATTAAACTCGTGCACAAAGATAGGGTATGACGCAACTCGTGTTAAAAAGACGCGTAAAGTGAATCCTATTGAACTCGTGTACAAAGGAAGCGTGTAATGTGCATCCTATTACAAGGACAAGCAATCCTACTGCTCGTGCATCAAGTCAGATCGTTGCTGAAGAACAAGTTCTTCCCAGCAGCCACAATCCTAAATTCAAGCTTGTGCATTTCAAGCCTCCAATCACCAATATTGTGCTGGCTGTGCACAATGATGGCTGGCTCCGGTAGGTGTTTGTCACTACCCTCCTCGTGGGATTTCGCTTGAGCACCACTGCCACTGCCTTCACTCGTGAGAGGCAAGATGAGGCTAGAGTTGAGGAGGGCATGGTCGGGGTTGGACAGCATAACGGACAGTGCCTGGGTGGAATGTGAGAGGGAAAGCAGCAAATTCTGGCAGTATTTGTAGGTGACCGTGCTAGGATTCAATGTGGTGGAATGTGAAAGGGAAAGCAGCAAATTCTGGCAGTATTTGTAGGTGACCGTGCTAGGATTGAATGTGGTGAGGGGCCACTAACAACTGTAAGCTGAGCGCACAAGCGCGCCAAGAAGGTTACTCTGTTTAGATGTCAGGGAATGAAGCCAATTTAAAGATACAAGCACGGCTCAAGGTTGGGATTGTCTTGACAAGTACCTTGATCATGAGTGGCAGGAGAGTCAGTTTAGCGCCATGCATTTCTGGGCTGCCTTGTAGGGCTTGGCGCACAGCCAACAGGGCGCCCATATCAATCTGAATGCAGAAAGAAAAGAAAAGGATAACTACGCAGGCAGCAGAATGCAGAGATAAACACAGGGTTGGCACGGTGAAGTTTGAGCGAGGAAATTAATCCGGCTACAAATATCAGGGGGCAGTGTTGCACATCCGTCATCATGTTTCTAACGGCAAATGAAGTGACCCGGTACCAAAGTGGCTCCTTTTCCTTAATCAATGTGGGGAGTGGTTTTTCACTGCCTGCGTAGTTTTTTTTTTTCATGCAAAAAATGGAGACACGAGTCATCACACGTGCTTCGACGATCACGTGAACCAAATCAAGTTGATGTGCAACTACTCACACACCTGATCGTGCAAGTGAAAAACAGGCACGTGTGCGGAGGCGGTCATGACCTTGATCATCGCACGGCGGTAGCCTCTTGCTGGAATGAATGTGTCACTAGGAAAAGGCGGACGGGGGGGAGGAAGAGGGGAACAAGAAGGCAAAAAAGGAGTAGGAGCTGCTGCTGCTGCTGCTGCTGCTGCTGCTGCCACCGCTCTGCAGGTACAATGGAAGGAAAAGTGAAACTTTGCATGCATAAAGTGCGTGCTTGGTGCAAGAGGGCTGAAAATGACTTGTGCTCAAGCTCAAGCTGCTTTTAAGCGAAAAAGGTATGGGCCTACCCACGCAGGCAAAACATATAGATTAAGCACATGCTGCAATTGACAAAACAAAATTAGTGCTTTAGTTGCAGGCTCAAGGGCTGCCATTTATTTTAGTCAGGAGTCATGTTGTATGCATAAGATCCCTATGTGCGTGGAGTAAGTAAAAGCTACCAGAACAGCAAGCTTGTCACCTAATTTATATGCGTCACATCGTACTTATGCCCATCTATCTGTATGTGTTCCTTTGCCTTTTCACTTCGTTCTTCGAGTGGTGCTTGTTGAAGCACATATCGGAGGTCTTACACACCATTATTGGCAAGCAAACGCGTTGGCTTGCCAATGGTGTGAATGACCTCCGATATGTACCTCAACAGTGCTCTCTGTTCCTTGCACGCCCACCTTGTCACATCCTTGGCCAAGATACGCCCCTCAGGGCCAGATCCCTCAAAATGCACATGCTCGATGTCCAGCCCTATTGCACGCCACCTTGTCACATCCTCGGCCAAAATACGCCCCTCAGGGCCAGATCCCTCAAAATGCCCATGCTTTAGGTCCAGCCCTATTGCACGCCCACCTTGTTACAACCTCGGCCAAGATACGCCCCTCAGGGCCAGATCCCTCAAAATGCCCATGCTTGAGGTCTAGCCCTAGATCTCTGTTTCTTGCACGCCCACCTTGTCACATCCTCAGCCAAGATACGCCCCTCAGGGCCAGATCCCTCAAACTGCACATGCTTGAGGTCCAGCCCTAGATCCTGTGCTAATTGACGTACTGCTGGTGTGGCCTTGTTTCGGACCTTGCTCTCCTCCACATGACCCTCGGCAGGACCTGCAGCCTCATAGATGGCAATACAAAGGTAACACAACCAGGTTTATGGGATCCCTCCATGCTCATAGGTGGCAATACAATTGTAACACAACTAAAAGTATTATGCAATCCTTCCATACGCATAGATGGCGATACAATGGTAACAAAACTAGGTTTATGCAATCCCTTTAAGCAGTTTTCTTTTCAATTTGAAAGGGGTGGGCAATGCTATCATAGGCTCAGAGCAGCATTACACGTTCCGCCCTCTGTGCTTGCTAATCAAAACTTGTGATAACAATCAGGTCATGAAGTAGGTGTATGAAAAGGACAATCAGGTAATGTAATAACAATCAGGTCATGTATTGTGTAAGTGTATGAACAAGAAAACCATGCAGGCATCGGAAACCACTCCCCACATTAATGAAGGAAAAGAAGCCACGTTGGTAACGAGTTCCGTAAAGCTCCTCCACCGCAAGGCGTATGAAACGGATCGCTTCTACGAATGTTGCCATGTATGCTTTGTGGTTCGCCCACCTTGCAATGCCACTTCTTGGGGTCGGTTTGCCGGATCGTGTGCCACCATGCGCTCTTGGCGCCCTGCATCTGACGGGATCTCGAAATCCGCTAGGGGCTCTCCTACCTGCATCACAGTTCAGATGCTGTGTCATGCAAGTAGCTAGTTTAGGGTAGCATCAATCAGGCAAGGTTCTAGAATAAAAGCTATCCTCCCTTGGCTATCTTGGCGGTAAGCTGTGTTACAAACTTTCTTGTGTTCAGGGAAGAATATGCAGATAGGCTGTCTTGGCAGTAAGCTGTGGGCCAAACTTTCTTGTGTTCAGGGAAGAGTGTGCAGATAGTAAGTGCACCTTGACGATGCTTCCTGGATCATGATGCAGCTTGCGCACAACGCCGCAATAAGGGCTGGTAATGTCAATCGACGCCTTGTCACTGCAAGTTAGGTGTCAATCAGTAACAATCAGTAACAATTAGTAACAATCAGTAACAATCAGTAGCAATCAGTAACAGTGATGTCAATCGACGCCTTGTCACTGCAAGTTAGGTGTCAATCAGTAACAATCAGTAACAATCAGTAACAGTAATGTCAATCGACGCCTTGTCACTGCGAGTTAGGTGTCAATCAGTCACAATCAATAAGAATCAGTAACAGTAATGTCAATCGACGCCTTGTCACTGCAAGTTAGGTGTCAATCAGTAACAATCAGTAACAATCAGTAACAATTAGTAACAATCAGTAACAATCAGTAACAATCAGTAGCAATCAGTAACAGTAATGTCAATCGACGCCTTGTCACTGCAAGTTAGGTATCAGGTTGGTTACAAAAAGGTGTGACACCACACACACGATCTGAACTTCTCTCATTCTCCACCGCACAACGCTAAAACCATCTGTTTGTGATAGGGCTCCTTGGTGCGCTTCTGAACATGAGCAAATTACACACCTCTGCACCGTGCATATCTGGTCGAATTCCTCTACAACGTCTCCCTCCTGTGAACATGTGCAAGAATGTGTGCACGCCGGGATATGCCTATCATGATGTTAGTGCTCGTAGCTGATTTCAACCCTGCACAACCGCAAGACCAATGTGAGCAGTGAACACGATTAGAAGATGACATGTGTATGTTGGTTGTTTTAAGATGCACGAGGGAGGCCTTTCGAGCTGCATCTAAACATCCAAGCGAGCCGCATCTGGTGAGATAGAAAGAAAATGAAAGCGTACCTTACAAGTCCATTCCATGAGCTCACACTCTGCAATCCCTTCGCCTGTCTGTAAAAAAAGAGCAGCGCGGACATGCATTCCTTTCCTTTCTCTCCAGGAAAGTACCACAATTCAGGTGATCTAGCGCTATTTGAGCATAACGATTTAAAATGCTTCAATGATAGAGATCTATAAGTATGAGTGAAGGGGCCAACACTAAGAAGAGCAAGCATGGGTGTATTCAGACGCTCGTACCTGGGCGAGGGGGAAAGAGAAAATCTCTGAACCTCCTGGACTGCAAATCTGAATACACGCGTTCATGGAGTTATAAGTTGGGTGCTGATGTTTAAATTGGTGTGAGGATAATTTGTCTCCCGCCATTTATCAAATAGCGGCGGTAAATCCTTGTTTGTTTTGCCGCGCATTTCTTACCCCCACGTGTGCACACAATATAGTTTGTTGTATTTTACACCTCAGGAAGTCTCACAATGATACACGCAGTTGCTATCAAAAGCTAGATCCAGCGCTGCAGCAGGACGAAATCATTTCCTAAACCTACCTCTGGCTCCCCCAGGGCCTCAGGTTCACGATGCAACACCGAATCTTCATGTTGCAAGGATGCATCTGATGAGTAGCTGAAGGTAGAGGGGAGACAGGGCGGCAGGGAATTACTGATGATGCTAGAATCGACGGCACGAGATTGACGAGGGAAACACGCCCATTCCTCTCCACTGTTTGAGTGTGGTGTGGCAATGTAGCTGTTGCTAAATGGAGAGGGACAGAAAAACTCTCTGTGTCGAGACAAGGAAACCAACGTCCTGCTTAATCGAGCATGAAAATTCATGATATTTACGGAATATAAATAAATTGAGAGCTGCATTTTGTTTGCCTAATTAGGGTTTCAAATAAAATCATTATTTAGCAAAGGAAATGAAAATGCACGCACCTGCACCTGCATTTGCTGCAAGAAATGCAGTTGCTTCTAGGCCCTTGCACTTGCTTCTGGGCCCTTCTGTGTTGCGCGTTGTGAGTTTTCCTCCCCTTGTTCCTGACGTGCTTGTCATTCTGTTGCCAATGGCGAGGACTTAGCGCTCATTGCGCACCGTACTTGCAGGGCCCAAGGCGAATATGTTCTGCGCGGGCAGCCCAAGAAAGGTACACGCACACATGCACACGTACACATGCACATACGTACACGTTCATACGCACTTGCGCACGCGCACTCCATGTGTGAGCAAATTACACACGCACACACACACACACACACAAATTGCACACGTACACGCCCTTTGCAGTGACCCCTTTACGGCCATTGACTTGATGATGGACACGCAAATGGGCTTCATGGACACTCAAATGAGACAGGTGAGGAGAAAATACGCTGGGTCGAGGGTGTTGAGTGCCTGAGTGTGTTTACCTTGCCAGTAAAAGCAGAAGGCCACAATTTGTGAGCTAAAGCTGCAATGGCTTGGAATGATAGGGACTGATTATGCCCCTAAACAGCTGTTAAGAGGCCGCACTAGGAGCGACCCCCGGTGACGGCGAGCAGAGTTTCGAAACTGAACAATACGAATGGCACATTTTTCTTGCCAATAGAGGGCGGTTGGGTGAGGACTCCCGAGGACACCAAGCCATTGGAGGCAATTTTAATCTAAGGACATGAGTCGTGCAATGTCCAACATTCTGCTGCCTCACTCTGTAATGAAGTAGATGTTGCATTACAGCACCGCAACGATTGCTCCTATCACCTCTGCAATGATGTTGCGGATAAGTACAGAGCGTCGTAATGTTTCTGTTCTCTATATTTAGGGTTGGCCAGAACCATATATATACGGTGCGTATATGGTATTTTTGGCAGGGAAATCACCATATATACGGTCATACACGGTGTATATATATACGGTCCTGGCCAACCCTATCTATATTCCTCTGTTATGGCCCCAGATGAACCGTGATGTAGACAGCATGATGGCGCAGGCGAGGCAAGTGGAGCAGGACGCGCAACGTGCAGCTTCAGGTGTGTAAGCTATGGAATGGTTCAGGGCTATTGATCAATTGTGTGTGTGTGTGTGTGTGTGTGTGTGTGTGGTGTGCAAACAATACTGGTGCAAACAATGATGGCAAAAATATGTACAATGGTGTTGCAGGACGGCCAACATGCGGCCTCAGGTGTGGAATGCGTGAGAGAGCCTACATTGCAGGCTGCAATATGATCTAGGCTAAAACAAAAAATTGCACTTTCAATCTGTGAATTTACACTACAATGTGAAACAGAAGCAACAGGACAAGCAAGTATGTTTTTGCATCAGCTGCTGAGTTCATGTTACGCAGGTTTTGTTTTTTTGTAATGCGGCAAAAGTAATATGCTACTTTATCACTCTTGCTGTTAGTCTGCTTCTCTGTTGTTTCCTTGGTCTGCGCACGTAACAGAATTGCGCCACGACCTGCAAATGGTCATAACTCATAACTGATCCATGACAATTTGACATTTTACCCTCAACTTCACCACCTCTAAAACTGCAGAGGCTCTACGCTATGAAAAGGTTAATGGCGACATCCGGATTCAAAGGTACTATTTGCCGTCGCTGTCGCATCTTTGTTTATTGTGTCACTAGCATGCTAGCATGCTATGCACCGGTTATTACAAGCACATTGTTCACGCGGTGGCAAATCACCAGGATTGACGGTATATACTGACCAGGGCTGTGCAATGACACCGTCAGAGCAATTTTGCACCGTAATTACGGTACGGTGGACGGTCCGTACCGTCAGAGCGTCAAAAGTGTCTACCGTCCAGACGGTTGAGGGGACCGTCCACTGTAATTACTGTGTAAACCCACTGTCAAGTGCTTTTTTGCTGTGAAAAGTTGAGACCAGGTTTCGAATCCTGGTCAAGATACAAACCTTTTGCTATTCTTTTTCCTTTCCTTTACCATTTATTATTACACCAATCGTTTGTTTGTGTAAATAACACACATGCAACATTTTGAAATGAGGGGAAAAGAGCCAAAATGGCCATTTTGGGTTCAAAAAGCCATCTTTTGGCCTTTTTGCAATGTTTTGACCGTACCGTCCCTCGTATCATCATGCACCGTCATGACGGTCCCTAAATTTCGAAATGACTGTCTGACACCGTCATATACGGCGTCCACCGTCAGACCGTATTTTGACGGACCGTACCGTCACGCCGTCATTGCACAGCCCTGATACTGACGGTATGAACATGCTCACACATTTCTTGAAATGTAGGGGGGAAGAGCAAGGGGGAAACTCTTACAGCTATTACCAGAGCATCTCCATCAGCAGTGGCCCAGGGTGAGTGTGTCCGGCTTCCAGGGAGGTTAACATGAAACGCCTCAATTGTTCAAAAATGGCTAAAAATCCCTAAATTCATACCTAAGCTCCTTCACCCTATGTCCATGATAAATTTTTGGCATCAGCAGCAATGCTGGCATCAGCAACAATTTATTGCGCACAGCGTGATGCTTTCAAACCCTGCGCAGAAATACACCTAATGTTGCTTGCCATTTGCCATTTTGCCATTTGGCACTGCGCCTTCTCAGGAAGATCTTAAGAAGTTTAAGCTCTGAACAAGACAATTACAAGTATGATTTTTGGTCTTTTTGCCATTCAAGGCGTGCTGGATTCCAAATTTTGTGCCCCTCCTTACTTCTTAAAAAAATTGATTTTAAAAGCTCTGGGCGAACACCCTGCTAATCAAACGGCAGTTGCTGCTCGCTGCTCCTCTCCGCTGCTCCTTTCATGTTGGCCATAACATCTGTTTCCAGAGAATAAATCAGTTGCTGACTATTTATTTCTTAATGTTTGGTGCTGGAACACACACAGCCTTTTCCCTTCTTCACGCTGTACAACATTTCCCCCTTTTTCCTAGTCCTTGGGCAGCTCACACTTTACCACAATTTGCCTTGACACTGCCTGCGGCAATTTTTGGCGCTGCAACGTGTCTATCCATATATTTGCATTTTTCCTGTCTTATGCTTTTGTTTGTGCTGCCACAAAACGCACGCATTTGTGCCAAATGATCCGTGCTGCAATGAGCAGCACATACATGCCTCTTATGTCATTTTATAGCTGGAACTATATTTCAAGCACATGCCCGCATAACTAGAGGTTCCCTGCTATATAAGCATTGTGTCTGTGTACGGTTTTGGCCAGCCTCGTACAAACAATGAGTACCATTCATCTCTTTGTTTTAATTCATTTATTCATGCTGCATGGTACGTGCGGTACATGCGCCCCAGTATACAAAGAATGGACATCAAATTGTATACCATCTACCATGCAACACTGCAGGTACTACTCGGCAGGCTCACACCAACAGCCCTTGCAGGCCACGGGCATATCTCCCCTTGTATTCATCGCAGCCATGCTTGCAGGGGCGTTTGCAACCCTTGCTGCTGCTTTTGCCAAAGGCTACAATTTAACAATGTAAGGGGTTGTGGTCAGGTCGCATGCTAGGAGTCCTTGCCTTATTTTCGTAAGTATCCTGCTCCACATGGCGGTTGTAAATATCTCTTTCTGTTTCTACGTCGCTTTTCCTGGGACCAAAATGGCCTGACCGACGGGCATTCTGCCCACGCCTCCTGCACTATGACAAGGGTGCAGATGACCAGATTGAAATCTCAAAGCTTAGGGGCACCACAATCATAAGGCAGCGCATGCGCTATATTTGGGACGCGCGTTGTTGAAAAAGACACGCTTTCCTACAAATGTCTCGCATGTGGCCAAAAGTGGCCTCATGCTCAAACAACACAGAATGTCAACGCTCTGCATGCAGTACATGCGCACAAATGGCCTCTTAACTGCAACCCTAACCTGACCACTTCTGTGACGCCACATACACCTCTCAAGCCCGTGCCTATCCCTCTCACGTCTGCGGCACCACTCAACGCATTCAGATATTCACCCAAGTACCGGCCCTTGCTCGTTCTCGCGTGGCCCTTCCTCTTCCCCTTCAGCAGCAGCTTCCGTACCCAATTTCTGTCAGCCATCAAGGTGGGTCTTCCCTGGCAATATATGAGGATTAAAACATGGCAATAAGAGGATGGTAATGAGAGAAATAAACAGCCAAAACATACGTGACAGATTAGCTCTGCTGTTCACAAAGTTAGCAATGTTGCAGATTGCAATGACAACCAGTGTTTTTTTTCCGTTTTGGAAAAGAAGCTATTGAGAATCTGACAGCGGAGTCATCCAGATGCGACATTACAATTTAAGTTTTCACTTTTTGCACGTACAGGGCGTGCGTGCACCCTTGCCAAGCAAGGAGCAGCAGCAGCAGAAGCAGGAGGACCAGAATGAGCAAAATTTATGAGATTTTGCGTGTACTTCCTTCTCTGGATTCGTTTCGCAGCAGATTTTGCGTGTACTTCCTTCTCTGGATTCGTTTCGCAGCACGCCCTTGGCTGATAATGTTGGAGTTTTAATAATATGACGAGTCGGCTACGCTCTGTACTTAGGCAAGGTTAATAACAAGAATTGCCGTGACATTTTTGTGTTTAATAGAAGTGTGTGTTTCATAAATAGCAGCTTTCTTACGCCAAGTTTTTGTGTATTGGAGTGTGGTTCTTAGAGTTAGCCCCTTTTTCCCCTCTCTCATTTCTCCCTCTTTTGTCCACGTCCTATATTACCGGTATTTCACTGTATCAAATATAAATTTCGATCGGATTTCGATGGGATCCTCTCGGGGCACGTTTTTTGCTTGCAGGTTTTAAAAATCTGAATAAAATCCGAATAGTCAATGGAGTGGTCCCCACTTGCTCCCACTGATGTTAAGGACATTGAGAAGTTCACAAAATTCAAGGCACTGCTTTACAAAGCAGTGAATGAGAAGCTTGCTCTGTCAGCACGCAGTCTCAGTGATACAGTAAATGCGTGTAACACAAAGGTACCAGGGGTCACGGTCAAACATGCTGCGTGCTTAGACGATTTGACCCAGCTCAACAACTGGCAACTCCTGCGCTCTTTCCCCCCTCACGCATGAGCATATTACGCACATGCACTCATCCACCTTTTGGACAGGGCTGTACGCCGCGAAGCTGCAGGCTTTACAGGGGAATGGTGACAGCAACCGCCTCCAAGGAAATGTTGGAGGGCAAGCCAAATGACGTACCCGTGAAGTGGTCAACCATCTCGGAGTTGTGTGCAGTAGGTGAGGAATATTACGCAGCATTGGTCAAGCTTCATGCATGATATTGGAGCAGGATAGGGCTTAGATCCAAGGATTTAGGAGACCTGTGTCTGCATGTGTGCATGAGTGTGTGCGTGCGTGCGTGCGTGCGTGCGTGCGTGCGTGCGTGTGTGCGTGCATGCGTGCATACGTGCGTGCGTGTGTGTGTGTGTGAGTTTGTGTGTGTGCATGTCAAGGCAGCATTACTTTGCATCCAATAAAGAGGGTGGGAGTAGCGAAATGTCATCATTAATAATCCATACTACTTCTACTCACCTTTTTGAATCTCTCTGAAACCCCCGCAATTACTTAGTGGTAGGGCAGGAGGCGTAAAAAAATCATGACAGTCACGTGTAAATTTTGGGCCTCCGACCCAAAATACCCCCCCCCAAACCCCCCACACTAATGAAAAAGTGTCAATCTGCTCAGAATTAGAGCCGCTAGAAACCTACACTCTTTTCATGGACTGACGAGCTACAGGGCAAAAACTGGTTTGCGCACGCTCTTGCACTGACCACCTGTTTAGTGCACAAATCCAGCCAAAAACTTTGCCAAAGCACTTTTTTACTTCATTCATGCAACTTATGCATAATGGAATGCGTAAACTGCGAGTTTGGAGTCAATTGCTGGTAATTTGCCTGAACACACTCCCGCGGCCCACTTGGGGACATTCCATGCATTTCTATGACCAGGCACCCAGACCCCACCCTTTAATCTAATCACACAACAAGGGTGCCAATCGACTGGGCTTGAGCTGAGGATTTCAAAAATACATTAAATATTTCGTGAAAGTGGCCCAGTAAAATTCTGGAGACCCCCCCCAAATTATCAGA
>Ga0307947_1000382_pt1 | contig 30546 bp, 33 predicted proteins | sample OrgLakmetagen232_FD_201840 | JGI IMG/M metagenome (GOLD analysis project Ga0307947, IMG submission 201840) | Saline water microbial communities from Organic Lake, Antarctica - #232 | ecosystem: Environmental > Aquatic > Non-marine Saline and Alkaline > Saline | place: Antarctica: Organic Lake...
AGGGAGGGCTCAAGCAGAGGAGAAAGCAAAAGGAAGCTGCTCAAGGAGACCCAGAACCAAAGAAAGGAAACCAGGAAAAAGAAAAAAACCCAAGTAGAGTACAGAGTTGAGGGAGCGCAGGACAGAAAACGCAGAAGAAAACCAGGAGGATGGAAGGAGACGCCAAACACACGAAAACGGGGGGGAGACGCATATAGTTGCAGTTGTACTGAGTACAGAGTCACTATTGCAGAACGTTCCTAGTGCAGGCTCCCACACACATGAATTAACTGTGTGCTGACAGATGCCAGTTTTGCCTTGCCACCTTTTTCCCAGGGCTTTGCCGCCGCGTTCGCAGCTGGAATCACCAAGACCCAGCTGGACAGTGTTGTGGGTATTCATCCAACATCTGCAGGTATGTCAACCATTGGCAAACCTGTTCCCCTCACCGCTTCAAATGGTAAAGAGCATCACAAAAGGGCTTCCTTACTATGATTGGATCTGTCTGTTTGTGCCAGTGCGGCGTTTTTCCAACCATATATACTGTATGGTTACAGTACAGTACAGTACAGAACCATAAGATACTGTTGAAAAAAAATACGAACCTATAAGTGCAGTTTGGCTGTATTTTGCCTTTTGCAAGGAAAAAAGAGATCCAGGGGTTAATTTCCAGTCAGAACTGCGTATTTTGCTTTTTGCCGTTTTTTGTATCACAACTGTATCATGATATCATGATACAATTTTAGCAAATTTAGCGCAGTAGTAATAACCCACTCCTTACATTAGCTTAGGGAATGGTGTCACTTTTGGTACCGGGCACTGGGTACGTAACCCTCCACATAAAAGAAAACTTAAAGGGAAATCACTGGGGATCAGGAGGCTTGCAGGCTTGGCCTGAAACCGGGCGCCTGATGAGAGCTGCTAACAGTACTTGCTGCGATCAAGGCAAGCGCTAGTTAGAACAACGCACACACAAGGCAGGAGGGGTATAGGATGTGGAATAAGATTGACGTACATAATTCTGTTGTCATTTTATTGACGTGCTGAATTATGTGACACAAACTTTATGAAACAGGTTTCATCCTAATTTTGTAAGCTTCAACAATCAATACCTGCCGCACTCAAAGCAAGCTGTGACAGGAAACAATGTGCTGCAGCTCGGGTGTGTGACATACTGGAAATGTGCGTCTGGTTGGACAAGTTTAGCAGCGTAGTCGATAGAATGTAAGTGTGATTTGTAATTGTACGGGCAAGGGCGTGTCTGAACAAGTATGGCATACTAGTTGACAGAGTGCATATGGAGGCTTGGATTCATTGGATTTACAAGAATTCAACAATTCACTTTCTTCCTTTACACAAACACCTACCATTTTTCTTGCTAGCTAGTTCTTTCTCAATGACCTGTACTACGAATTACGATTTCTTACATTTTATGTCCAATCTCATTGTATGCAGAGGAACTGGTTGGAATGAAAGGGCACCCAACACGCACAGTTGGAAAGAGGACCAGCAAGAAAGACGCGTAAAGGCTAACTCTGAGGTTTTAAAGAAAGTTGGATTGTAGTTTAATCAGACGTATTGCTGCCGGTACTTGTACTACTAGCCAATCCAATCAGACGTTTGATTAGGATACATCAATAGTTCAAGCAAGCCAAACATTATGCCATAATTGAATGATTTCGAAATTGACGATAATTTTGATTACCAGACACTTCACAGGATTTAGGCGGAGATGAATGGTAATGTGGACAATGCATTGACTTGTATTTTAGCTGATGTGCGCACTGCTTTGATGTTAGTATGTGTGTGTGCATGCAGGCAACTGTTGCTAATTATATGCCATTTTCGGTAGCAATCAAAGTTTTACTGCCTTACAAAGTGTTATAGACAAGATAAGACTCTACAGGGTGAATCATCACTAGAAGATAGATGTACATTAGGGCTAAGGAGAGATGAGTGCACAAAATATGCATACCTACGCTTTGTATCAAATATATTTCAAAACAGAGTTAAAAAAGACTGGGCATGTTAAAAATAACCTTTCAAACTTACTTATTGCGGCACAGATTGGATGCCAAACCTGGAGACCACACAAAAATATGGCACAAAATGAATGCTAAACCTAGAGTCTGTACCATACAGCAGACGCTTAAATACATCGAAAATGATTTTCAAGCAGTCATGACAATTGCCATAAACATTTTGACACATAATCTTCCTGTACATCGTGTATGAAGGTGACCATTGTCCCTTGCACCATCACGCGTTCTTTACACATCACACAGACTGTAGCCTCCAGCCTTTCTTGTGTCCCTGTAATGTCTCCACTTGTGTTTTGCCCCAAACAGGGGAGAAAGGGCAACCTGACCTGAAACCTACCTTTGCTCACACACACACACACAAATACACACACGTGTACTCTCACATACAATCTTTGCTCACACACACACACACACACACACAAATACACACACGTGTACTCTCACATACAATACACACATCAGTGCCTCATTCAAAACTCATATCATCAGGCGTCTTGCATCTCCTCATCTTCCCCTTGCTCTTTGGCAGCAGCACCATTTGCGTCACCATCAACTTTTCCATCCTCAGGTGCCCCCTGTTCCTCTCCGCCCTATGAATGGATAGCAAACACAGCAAGGATGAAACAAAGAAGCAACCGCATATCAAGCCAGGATCAGTGGCTGCCTTGAAAGCGGGGCAAGAGGACGACTTAGGGAAGAGGCTTAGTGCCTTTTGCTCCTATATTTTCTATAATAAACCGAACACCAATACGTGTGTGGGTGATGGGGAAAATATGCAGGCAGCAAAAGCCACTTCTGACGCTAAACAAGAGGAGGAAGCTATTTAAGTACCAAAACTATGGATCAGGTTCCTCCAAAAAAGTTATGCAAGAAGGGGGCCAAGGGACAGGTGTTATTGAGGCCATACAACAAAAGGAAAAGGCGGGATTAGAACAACGGAGAGCAATTAGAATTGTGGAGGAGCTCAGACAGCCTCCTACATCTTTGGGCAAACACCTGCAGCTCCATGTGTGACTTTAAATCAGGCCCTTGGCAGCAAGAGACACAGCCTTATACTGTAGGTAAACTCTGCGCCCAAGTTGAAAGCACTACTGCTGTCTGAAGGTCTTAAACACTGTTGAATACTCAGACAAAACAGGCAGAAAAAAACATACAGCTGTGCATCCTTCACACAACACTTCTTGGCACAACCAGCAGTGACGACTACCTGAACAAACTGTAAAGCGTCGGTCCTTTGAATTGCATACACTCGGCTGACTCGATGCGAATGGGCCACTCCGTACACCATGTCAGACTCGCCCACTATCTGCAGCGATGTACACGCAAGCAGTTGTGTGGTTAAGATCATTCAACAGCGCAATATTTGTTTGAGTTGTGCATGAGCAGTGATAAGGGTGCTGGGTCGGATAAGAGAAAAAGTGTATGTAGGTAAAAGAAGGCAGCGCATTTGCAACAAGTCTTGTCAGCACCAAACTTTTGCAAGCTGCGATAGTCCTTGCATACCCGTAAGTTCATTGAAACTATCAATTAATGACCGATGCGACTTCAGCCCAATGCAGCCTCAGGTAATTGAATTGTTTTGAGGTACTTCCCGTATTAAGTGAAGTAAAGTGGAAATCGCACCAGCCACGAAACATAGAGTAATTTCTCACAAAGGGACCATTGCCTCTTTTTACCTGAGGGTGGAAGGTGGTTATGATGAGCTTAAATGATGATTGTGTGATGAACTTATTACCTGAAGGTGGAGGGCGGTTATGATGAACTTGAATGATATTTTTTTGCTTAAACTTTTTACCTGAGGGTGGAAGGTGGTTATGATGAACTGCGCGGGGTTGCGTGGCTCATTGGCCTGCTTGCGCAGCATACGTGCTACTGTTGTACGGTACTGCAAGGGAGCAAAAATGCACAGGTGTGTGTGCGTGCGTGTGTGTGTGTGTGTGTGTGTGTGTGTGACAACTTGTGTGTGCATGTGTGCATGCGTTGTGGGTGGGGACAAAGTGCACGTTTTTCGTCTACATGTCCATTTGTGTGTTTGTGCTTATGTGTGCACTCGTGCGTGATGTTAACGTGTGGACGAGTGAATGTAAAGTGTCAAGGGGCTAGATCGCTCATGCTGCTGCATAATTTTACGTGTCATTCTACGATACCGAAACAAAAAGGTGTGTATGTGTGTGTGCGCTTATGTGTGGATAAGTGGCTGTGTGTTGAGATAAAGGCAGATGTGCTGCTTGATATGGGATGGTTCTACACACGTGTGCAGGTTAAAATAAGATATGACAACAAGCGTTATATTCCTGTGACATGCCACACATACCCAGCACCGTCATGCGTGTCATGTCCAATGCCAATCCTTAGATGCTGTACAAGAACGTGTGTGTGTGTGTGTGTGTGTGTGTGAGCTCAGCGTACCTGGGGATCCAAAGCTGCATCAATCTCGTCAAACAAGTAGAATGGGGCAGGGTCACAGCGCTGCATGTAGGTGTGCAGTAAATTGGTTTGTACAAGCGTCTGGTTGGTGTGCCTGGTAATGACACCTGAATATGGTGTCACAACTTGCCGTGACAGATTCATAGCTATTTGCCGTTCATAGTTATTCATAGTTATTTGCGTGTATAGGCACACAGCGCACATTTATCAACTTGAAGATGTGAGTGCATTGGTGCGCACGCTTAGAATTGCACAGAACCAGCTGACAATTATCAGAAACGCACATCATTGCCTTACGCGTAATTGCACCGGAGCCTTGCTTGCGCATGAGAGCTCACACACTCAAAAGCTTCTTTAAAATCAAATGATCAGATAACAACCCAAAACGATCTGGGGCACACAGACCTGGATCGCAAAGATCAGGGCAAGGGCCACGAGGGTTTTTTGGCCTCCGCTGAGCTGGCGCAGAGAGGCCGTCTCCCCACCACGTGTGAATGCCACTCGGACCTGCGAGCGTTGCGTAAACCAACCCACATATTGGACAACATATGCGCTGCAGGCACTGTCAAGATTCAGTCTGTCCGAACTGTTTTTTGGTGACTGATTTGCTTCTCCTGTCTATTGTGAGTGGCCTTTTTCGCAAGCATAGGTAAGAGGAAACCAGAATAGCTCAAACAGGGGGCGCAGGCAGTGAAACCAGCTCCTCACACAAGCAAGAAAAAGGCTACTTTGGTACCATGTACCGTAAGGTTCATTCACTGGATACAAGAATGGCTATACTCAACGGACGTCAATGCCAGAATGGGGGAATTAAAGCGCAGAAAGGAAGGCTGTGTACCCTTTTTGGAGTGAAGACCGCTGAGAGCAGCAGACGATATGCAGCAAATTTTGTGCTGCAGTTTAAAGCACGCGTAAAAGGCTATGCAGAGTACAAGCATAAAAGCATAAAAGGCTACACGCGTAAAAAGCTATGCAGAGTACACAAAAGGCTATGCAATGTGCAAGCGTAAAAGGCTATGCAGAGTACAAGCATAAAAGGCTATGCAGAGTACAAGCATAAAAGGATATGCAGAGTACACAAAAGGCTATGCAGAGTACAAGCGTAAAAGGCTATGCAGAGTACAAGCATAAAAGGATATGCAGAGTACAATCATAAAAGGCTATGCAGAGTACAAGCATAAAAGGATATGCAGATTACAAGCATATAAGGCTATGCAGAGTACACAAAAGGCTATGCAGAGTACAGGCATAAAAGGCTATGCAGAGTACAAGCTATGGCACACAGAGATCCCCCACCCCAACAATATGCCTCCCTACCTCTATTGCCTTGGCATTCTAATTTACAATGTGCCTCCCCAACTTCAGTGCCTTGGCAATTCAACCCTGTCTTTCCTATAAGCAACCTGGGCGCGACTCCACCCAAAGTATCAACGCCCTTTCGACATCTTGTCGCTTTTACTTTCACCTTCTATTCCTTCCGACATCATCATGCCCCCTCACCTTCACCCACTCTACTTGCTCACACGCCCCTCAAAAGCAACGCCACCCATCCAATGGCGTGGTTTGATAATCATCACACATGGTTTGGACATGGTTTGAAACAATTATTCCAAGCCTGTGCCCCTCACCTTCACTGCACCCACTCACGACTCCCAAAGTACTTGGCCATGTATTTCAGATCATTCCCCACTGTATTCGCTCAAATCTCCGCCACAAGCATAAAAACTCTCTAGCTTTACACCCCCTCGCCTTCTCCCCCCTGTACTTGTCCACTGTACTTGTCCACACTATCACTGTGCTTGTCCACATCATCATGCCCCCTCACCTTCACCCCACTATACTTGTCCAGGGCACCCTTCCCGTCCTTGGCCCCAGCCTGGATGTCGTCCCCCTCCTCCTCCCCTTCTGCCATCCCTGTGGTGGGGTGCCTCTTCTGCATCACCAGCTCACCACGGCCACCTACAACCATAGGGTGCCAATAGAGCCGTTCACTGTAAAGAGAACGTGATTCAGTGAAGGGTGCATCTTCTGCATCACAAGCTCACCACGGCCACCTGTATTAATTAAACGAAAAAATAGCCATTTCCTGAGCACAGCTTGTGCCGATACAATGAAGTGTGCTGCTTTTGAACAATCATTACACCGCAGCCGCCTGTATTTACAAAATGGCAAAAGAGCTACTTCCTAAGCACAGCTTATGCCGTTTTGATGAAGGGTGCCGCTCTACCAGCGTTTTGCAATGGACACTGGGACACTGGGAACATTACTTATCCCCGACTGCCTTTTGAAGGACGACATTTCCGCAGTTCCATGGGACTGTTAGAACAAAACCTGATTGTTACGATTAAAGTGTTTAGGTACGCTCAACTTCTTGCCACCCCACGAAATACAATACACATACATTGCGGTACCACATTGCCACCAATGCAATGTATTATGTGCTACAAACTAACACTGACCTGGCATCTCCCACAGTATTTCATATCACCAGACCCACCTGGCACAAGGTCGGCAAACACCTCCCGGAAGTGCTTTGCCACGCCTTTAAAGGTGCGCTCGATGGCCTCGTCCTTACGCGCGTCAAGCGTGCTGATCAGCTCCCTGATCTTTTCGGATGCCACATCTAGCTCGTCCTGTGGTGTGTTGTGAGTGGGCAGCATGAACGATGGTATTAACAATACGTTGTGTGGTGTGAGCGCACAAGGAAGGTAATCAGGGTTATTCAGGGTTATTCAGGGTTGTAAGAACGACTGCTTGCTGTATGGTGTGAGTGCGTGAACATAGGATGGCATCTACTCACCAGCTGCCGTCCTGCATTCTACAGACGTGCTTTTATGCCCTTAACAGATTTGCACCATGTCAGCATGGCAGCTTACCTTATGACCAGAACAAAACCTGTGCGTTATGTACAACGCGTACGCTGCTCTAGGACCCTAAGCCTCACCTGTTATCTTGCATTCGCACACAAACGCTCGGGCATTTGACAGAACACATACATACACACCTGGACAGCATTCCACGCAGCATACGGGCATTTGACAGAACACATACACCTGGACAGCATTCCACGCAGCACACCTTGCGGCCTGCAAGGTCTGTGCGCTGCGCGGTGAAAGACGCGTGCTGATCAAGCGCCCTCCTGTTTACCCCCCCATAGTGCTTAGCCACGCGCGCAGCCACTTTGCTCAGCGCCGCTGACAGCTCCTGCATGCACAAGGACAGGAAGCATTCGCTCTGAGCCACTGACAGCTCCTGTGTGCATAAGGATCGACAGAGTTTGCTCAGCGCCGCTGACAGCTCCTGCATGCACAAGGACAGGAAGCATTTGCTCTGAGCCACTGACAGCTCCTGTGTGCATAAGGAACGACAGAACATTTTGCTCTGAGCCGCTGACAGCTCCTGCGAACACAAGGACAGGAAGCAATCGCTCTGAGCCACTGACAGCTCCTGTGTGCATATGGATCGACAGAACATTTTGCTCTGAGCCGGTGACAGCTACTGAGTGCAGAAGGATCGACGGAACATTTTGCTCAGCGCTGCTGACAGCTTTTGTGTGCACGAGGACCAGGGACAAAGCGTGGGGGGTAGCGGAACCAGCACATGACGGATTAGCCATAGTATGTCCTCATGAACATATCGGCTTGTATTTATGAGCCTCGACAAGCAAAGTGCCCAGATGATGGGATTACATCATTTCATATCCACATTATCTAACCCCAACAGCTAAATTGTTCACAGCTCACCCTACTTACGCACCTTGATGCGCTTGTGCTTGTGCGCCTCAAACGCTTCAGCAGGCAGGGTGCCCAAATCACGGATGCGCCGTGTAAGGCCTTCTGCCTTACTGGTGAGCGCAGCACGCTGCAGGGCTAGGCGCTCCAAGGCAGCAGCCTCATCCGCAGCTATGCAGAGGCAAGGGTGAGGCAGTTCAGTGTGTATGTGTGTGCTTGTGTTTGGGCAATTGTGTGTATCTGTGTGTCTTGGGTGCACGCGTGTATCTGTGCGTGTGTGTGCATGTGTGTGCATGCTTTATGTGTAGGGTTGGCCAGAACCGTATATATACGCCGTATATGACCGTATCTTTGTAATTTCCCTGCCAATTATAGCGTATATGCACCGTAATTATATGGTTCTGGCCAACCCCACTTATGTGTGTATAAGTGTGCCTGTGTGTGCCTGTGTGTGTGCCTGAACGTGTATGTGCGTGTCTGTGTGTGTGTGAGAGAGGGAGCAAGCGGCTGTTAATCAGCAAAGCTACACGCTGTAGTAAGGCCAAAGATCTTAAGATGCTCTCTTGGGCGTCACTAGTCAGTGAGGAGCAACGACTTGCTGTTTAGAATGACGACAGCCACAGGCTGTTGTTGGCATCAAGCACGCTCATATTAAATAGCTTCATGTACATAGCAGAGCATGGTCCAGAAAATTTCATGAAGAGTAGGTGCGTGATAACGAGGCAAGCTAGGGTAGGTTCTGCCACGTAGTTTCTGTCCAATTTGTATCTGATGGATGCAACGCATTTCAACCCGGCGGGTGGACAAGTCATGAAAGCAGACATCTACATTGTCAATTGCCTGCTTTAAGCACGCGTGCACACAGTACACACACGCACGCGCATGCACACACACACAGACACACACACACACACACACCTGCAGCCACCCCACGCGCCGCTGCCTCTGTTGCCGCTTCCCTCTCCACACTCAGGTCACGCACTCTGTAGAGAGCAAGCATGCATCCTTATTTCAGGTACAGGTCACATCAATTGTAATGTGAAGAAGCGCGAGCGTACTGGATTACAAGATATAACGTAGCAAGCTTCTCAGGCATGACAAACTACAACTCAAATTCATCTTGTTCTAAAAAATTATGACCATAAGAAATAGGTAGGGTTGACCAAACCATATATCCACGGTGTACCTACGGTGTTTTTAGCAGGAAAACTACAAAGTATACAGTCGTATAAGGTGTGTATACACGGTTCTTCCCAACCCTAGAAATAGAGCATGCTCTACAGCAGCCAGGACGAGCAGTTCTGGAATTCCTGCACAGCCTGCTCCCTGCTCTGAACCCAAAGGCACCCTTGCATTTCCATGTCGGTGTCCTTCCTGCAAAAAAGCTGCATTACAAGGTGTATACTTTTGACTCCACCCCCTGCGAGCATTCACCTGTGAGAGGCGGCCTCCAAGGCTGCCTCTGCCTTCGTCACTGCCCTGGCAGCTGCCTGCAGCTCTGGCTCAAGCACGTCTGCCAGCTGGCGTTGCAGCTCTGACAGCGCCAGCCTGATGGGAAAATAGGTGTCAGCGCGTTGTATGTCTTTGTCTGCACCTGGCTGCGCTGGCAGCAACAGCCTGCCAAGTAATAAGGGCTTGAATGCCTCTGTCTGTGTACGCCCCTTTCTCTGCGTGTCTGCCATTTGCAGGTCTGCCAGTGCCAGCAAGTAGGATGAGAGAACAAGCAGTCGATCAACAAACGACACAGACACACACTGTTTTGCTGCCTGCAACACTGGCCTGAACCCGTCTGCAGAGTGACACACACACACAATCACACGCTCACACACATGCACACGCGCACACACACATGCACACACACATATAGACACATGCACACACACATGCACACACACATATACACCCACATATACACACATGCATGCACGCACAACATGTGGCCATGTGCTGGGATACCTGTCTTCATGTGTGCCCCCACCGCCCTCGTCTCCCTGGCCGTTGACCACAGCCTCAAGCTCAGCTTGTTGCGGCAGCAGCCTGTCTTCTAGTGTGCTACGTGCTGAGTCAACCTGAGCGAGTTTTGCACAGACACATCAAATCAGGCAGCCTGTCTTCTAGTGTGCTACGTGCAGAGTTAACCTGAGCGAGTTATGCACAGACATATGAAATCAGGCAGTCTGTCCTTTAATGAGCTACGTGCTGAGTCAACCTGAGCGAGTTTTGCACAGGCACTTCACATCAACACAGCTCAGACAGAAGCATTTCCTGAAAAGGCTGAATGCTGAGTCCAAATCACGTTGTTGAAACTAAAGTAGCCTTACATCTAATGCATTTTGTCTAATAATTATACAGCACAGATACTACACCCGTACTTGTCTGGACACCAAGGCACACACACACCAGTGTCCAGCCACCTATAAAACTTGCAATTTAAATCTTACACAACCCAAATCAAGAACACACACACACAAAAGGTAACGGCACATGGCCCCACGTAAACGCAAATAAGCAATTGTAATACAAGCAATAACACTTAGCCTAGCACAAACACACAGACCAACGCGCATAGTGCAAATCAAAACAACAGCACCTGGCCACGCATAAGCACAATTAAAAAAACGGAAAAACCCACCTTTGTCTGGGCAGCAGCCTCGGAAGAGCGCGCTTTCTTGAGGTCTTCGTTCAAGCCGCTGATCCGTTTTGGCATGGCCCTGTAAGGCACAGCCATTTGCAGACATAATTTTTCACACAGGCATTAATACAAACTCAAACGCACCCACCCACTCACACCCACTCATACGCACCTGAGTTCTGCTTGCTCTTGGGGCGTGAGGGCAGAGCTGAGCGGGGTGCCTAATTGAGCCTGGTGGCCGGACAGCTTTGTGTGAGAGTGCGCAATGTTGCGTGCACGCACGGCAGCATGGCGCTCGCTGCTTGTCAGCTGTGTAGGGCAAACACAGTGCAAAAAATTTGTGTGTCAGTTTGTGGTTACAGGATCATAACACGTATCATAACTTGTCAGCTGTGTAGGGCAAACACAGTGCAAAAATTGCGTGTGTCAGTTTGTGGATACAGGATCATAACACGTATCATAACACATATCATGCCACGTATCATGACATGTATCATTTACTTTACAGGAGGGTATGGCACCATGGCGCGCGTGACGTTATCTGAAATGCTCTGTGAGTGCTCTTTCAACCCTTTCTTCTCAAGGATTCATGCAGGCATTGGGGATGTGAAAGCAAAGCAGCGCTTTACTGAAAGCAGCACAAAAGAGCCACGCTGCCACGTCCTGACCTGACGGCAAGACAGCGCGATGGTGACACATCATCACATGTACACGGGTGTAGGGTCAGCCAGAACTGTATAAAAATACTGTACTTGACCATATATTTGGTGATTTCCCTGCCAAAATTACTGTATATACACCATACATGTATGGTTCTGGCCAACCCTAATCATGTGCAATAGCTCCTGTGGTTGAGGCCCTTCATATGAGCATATGAGACTCGCTGCTGGCGTAGTAGTTTCGTGCTTATGTGTCATGTTCACACACTTGTCGTGTCACCTGTGTCATGTCATACACACACACAGAGAGAGAGAGAGAGAGAGAGAGAGAGAGAGAGAGAGAGAGAGAAAGAGAGAGAGACACACACCTGTGATTCTAAAGCAGCCTCCTCCGCACTCAGCCGCTGCGTCTCAGCACGGGCCTCTTGAGTGACCTGTAAGAAAGCATGTAAAATGACAACAAGCATGATTACAACTGTGTCTAACAACCAGAGGGTGTGCCTGCATTCAGAGTCTGCATGTCAGCACATGGCCCTTGAGTGGCTTGCAAGTGCGCATTCAAAAGGACAAGCAGCGGAAAGTTTATATCCCTTGCCCCATTCTTTAGAAAGGATTAGGCTTGAAAGCATGGGACGGTTTGATTTCATATCACTGTTGCGCAGGCTAAACATTTACTTGCACATGAGGGTTATGTTCATCAAGAGTTGACAAATTGCCTGCATCTCAAAGGTGCACTTTCGATGAATTTGCCTACATCTCAAAAGATCAGTTTCGATGAATTTGCCTACATCATAAAGGTGCACGCTCAATGAATTTTCCTACAGCAATATTTTGCCTACCCTTAAAGGTGCACTTTCGATCAATGGAGCATTACTACATCTAAAACCACAACATACTATCCTTCAGGACTACCCACACAATTACGTGACAGGCCTGCCTCTCCACTACATGCTCCAATCTCACAAAAAATACGTAAAAACATACAATCTAAATACACACATTCTGCCAACACGACAAAAAACAAACACACACGCACCCGCTTCTGTCGCGTGCGTTGCGCCTCTGCTTGCAGCAGAGCGTCCGATGCTGCAGCCACTTGGCTATCTGCTTGAGCTGCTGCGTCTGCTGCAGCGGTACGTGCGGACTGGGCAGCGGCAAGCTGTGGAGACGTGTAGGTGGTGAATTGTGTTTGACGGGGTTGTGATTGGACATTTTGGGCTTTGGGCCTGCACTCTGTGAGGAGTAGGTGTTAAAGAGGAGTAAGCAAGTTGCATTAGGGCAAATATAGCAGTTGACGTGCTCAGTCTTATACTTAATTGACGATGATTTGACCGGACAGCACACAAGAACGTGCAGGTCTTTGCTGTAGTGGTGCGCACGACTGGGCGGTAGCAAGGTATAAAGACGCGTAGGATGTGAGCTGGTGTTCAGTGAGTGTGTTTATAATGAGAATGCAGGTCTGTTTGCTGCAGCAGTGCATGCGGACTGGGCAGCGATAGGCCACACTGTGAATAAGTGTAGGGTGTCCATCCCCACGTTTGATAGTGTGAGCACATATTATTGTGTGCAAGCAGCCAGTTAGGAGGGTGCAGGTGGTTTGTGTGACACAGAATCAGGAGGCATAAAATGAATGTGCCAAAACTCATGGTCCTTCACGTGATCACTCTTTACTTCAGAAATAACAGAGCCTTATCAGCTCTGGAGAGGATCTGGGTACCTCTCACTCATTTATACCTGCCTTCGCAACTTATGAATGAACGTTTTCTGATCCTTAATTCATGCAGAGAGTGATTCTCTGTGTCCATGCAATATTTACACGCGCAAGTGATTGCATGCTCCCCACACCTCTGCGTCAACTTTTCTCAGAGCACGCAGCGCTTCCAAGCGCAGCACACGACCTTCGTGGTGACCCCCTGTCATTGCACCACGCTTGCTGACCTGTGTGTGTGTTTTCGTGTGTGTATGTTTTCGTGTGTGTGCGTGTGTGCGTTTATTTGTGTGTGCGTGTGTGCGTGTATTTGTGTGTGTGTGTGCGTGTGTGTGCATGTGTGTGTGCACGTGTGTGTGTGCGTGCGTGTGTCACATAAGTGTGTTTAACATGGTGTGTGTACGTGTGTAGTGTGTATGCACGTGCGTGTAAGCGCTGCACTAAGGCATGTGGTGGATGTATGAGCACACGCCGCCTTTTGACATTGCTCCACGCTTGCCGACCTTGGTGTGCATGTGTGCTGTAGGTGTGCTACTATGAAGGCAACGTGGGTAGGGTTGGCCAGAACAGTAAATATGCGCCATATATGACCGTATATTTGGTGATTTCCCTGCCTAAAATGCCGTATATATACTGTAAAAAATTGGTTCTGGCCAACCCTAAACATGGGCCATATGTACTTTTCATTAACGGCAAATGCAGCTGTGTGCATTCAATGTCCATTCATGAATGAACAGTAAGTGCTTATCTAAGAGCAATGCACTTGCACATCAATGCCAAAACAATATTCCCTGGGCCTGACCTGGAGTACGCAGCTTGGTCCCCATCAACGGTCACACAGTCCACGTCACTGCCACGCGCAGCTTGGACAGCCACGTCTATGCAGCGGCACAAAGTACCTCACCCAAACCACATTGTGCCCCCCAGAAATACGCAGCCGTACCTGGTCCCCATCAATAGTCACACAGTCCACGTCATTGCCACGAGCAGCTTGGACAGCCACGTCCATGTTACGACACAGAGCAGTGCGTCCAAACACTTGGGACACAGCCTTCTCAAACCTGGGAGGCCACACGCACACAAGCATGGAAAGGTGGCAGATGCAATTGTGTGTGCAGATATGTGTGTGTATGTGTATGTGCACGCATGAGAGACTGCGGCAGATTGTGTGTGTGTGTGCGTGTGTGATACAGTTGTCATGCAAGAAAAAGAAAGGGGTCGAACCAATAAGTTGCTGTTGTTTAGAGGCATGACTCCTCACAATTGCATCGAGACAAGCCATTTCTGCTAGGATATGTGTGTGCACACTCTGGTATGCTCGCACTGCGCACTTCACATCATCTTGAAGCAGGGCCACACCCTATAATTGGCGCTGCTTAGTGTGGTCAATGGCAAAGATGCGACTGAGCCCGCCGGTGTGTTTAGGTGCATGGCAGGCCTCAATCGTACCTTGCTTCAAACTTAATTTTCTTTGCCAGGGGCACCACATCGGAGCCAAACTCTTTGGGAATGTTGGCCTGTGCATGTATGTATGTGTGTGTGTGCGCGCGTGTGTAAACTTCTACCTGTGTGTACGTCTGTGTGTGTGCATGTATGTGTGTGCATGTGTGCACGTCTGTGTGCGTATGTGTCTGTCAGCAAGCATATGTGTGCATGTCTGTGTGTACATGTCTGTTTGTGTATAAGAAGAGGGCAGAGGGAGCTGTGCAGTTTGCCTGCATGCACGAGGACACACAAACACACAAATTGGGTGGGCCTGAACCTAAATTACCTGCACGTACACGACAAAAATTCCGGTGGGCCTGAACCTCCATTTGCTACACATACACTACAAAAATTTGAAGGCATCCTTTCCACCAAAGGTGCAGACACAGAGTGCGTGTGTATGTGTGTGTGTGTATGTGTGTGTGTATGTGTGTGTGTGTGTGTTCAGGCTGACCCTGCACTTGCCTAGCCATTGCATCAGCAGGGCACGCATTGAATGTGCAACGCTGTGCGCGAGAGCGTGCACTGTATTGAGGTGCACGCAGTGGATTTCTTTTGAATGTGAAGGCTTTCTCACTGACTGCGTAGTTTTCTTTTAATTTAGGTTGTGTTTGCATTATATTACACGCATTGGGAGGCTTTCTCACTGACTGCGAAGTTTTCTTTTATTCAGCTTGTGTTTGCACTAAACTACACGCCTTGGAGGCATTCTCACTGACTGCGTAGTTTTCTTTTAATTCATGCTGTTTTGATTCAGGCTGTGTTTGCACTAATTTACACGCCTTGGGAGAATGCACCCGGGAGTCAAAGGGTTTTTTCCTTCATGTCGTTGATAGTGTTCCTTAGCGAGACTCGCCCAAAAAGTCTTCGCTATCCCGTATATTTGACGTCGCTCGTTCTCAATGTTCGTGAAGAAAGATATTAGGGCGTGTCTCGCTACGCAGGGTGTCTAACAGTATCACATGCTACATCAGAGCTACACGCTTACAACCACATACACACAACCTGCGGGATAGTGTGGGTGTCCATTGGCGTACACACACATACAAGATGCGAGCAGGTGCATGCACACATATGTGGGTACGCACAAATATCGAAGGATTCATGGGATGCTCAATAGCTAACGTGCACGAACGCACTGTGGGAGGGTGCAGAGTGTCCAGCGGCATGAATGTCACCCGTCCTGCCTTTGCACGCTGCAGCAGCTCCGTGCATCTGAGGGCCACGTCCGCGCTGTCCACCACCACATGGAACAACGAGTTGCCTGCGTGTGAGTTATATATAAGAAAAGGTGATCCACAACACACATACACAGCAAGGTTGCACGTGCGTGTTTTTTACTCGCATTGTATGTGCATTCCTGGCGCTGTCCACCACCACATGGAACAACAAGTTGCCTGCGAGGAAGTTTGAGCGGGTTTAAGATGGAGTCACAACAACGCATTGTGAGACTGCAGCTTAGCATCCCTGGCGCTTTCCAAAACTAGAATGAGAGACAGGATAATTAGTGCATTCGTAAAAGGGCGCGTTGAATTGCTTGCAGTGGTGCGAGAGCCACACAAGGGTATTGCAAAGCCACCGAAACGCTTGCGGTGATGCAAGACCCACCATTATGCAAGAGCACAGAGAGTGGCACATCATAATTTGCGTGAAGCACAGACCCATTCTGCAGTACCTTCCACAGCCAGGGTGAGCTGAGGACTAAGCTGACGAGTACGATGCGTGCTGACAACAACTCATGAACCTGAGGCGGACGTACTAGCAGTGCTCCCTGTTAACGTAATATCATCCGTGCATAAAAATTTGTTCATTAAGATCGTCCTCATTAATATCGTCCTATTCATCCCTTGTATAAATAATCCATCCTTTATAACATCACACCTGCTGTGACCTCTACCGCCAGATCAAGCTGGGGCGGGCACTCGATCAGATCTACCAGCCGGCCGTGCACACGGCCCTGCAGGGCTGGCTGCGATGCCACTCCCTGGGCCAGCGCGTGCAGCCCGCGTGAGATCTCACGCGCAATCGCCCCGTCAAGCACCTGCAGGATGCCAAGTAGTGAGGTCACATGCCAAATGAAATGACGCAGTCACGTGCCGAAAGGTCCGGGAAAATGCTGATGCATGCGAAATGGGAGGCATGACCAGTAATTGCATCACACATCATGACCAGTGGTTGTATCACACATCAGTGGTTGTATCACACATCAGTAGTTGTATCACATATCAGTGGTTGTATCATACATCAGTAATTGTACCACACATCATGACCAGTGGTTGTATCACTCATCACTACATGTTGCGTTGGGCCGTTGCTAATGTACAGATCTGTGCTTGCGTACAAGTGCACCTACCTAAAAAGAGAGCAAGAAACGAAAAAGCTGCAGGGTTCAAGTAGATCAAAGAGCTCGTTGGATTACGCAAGTGCATGCTCTTGACGAGCTTATCCAGATGGAGTGAGTGTTTGCTCTCATGCGTCCAACCAAGCACACGCACGCAAGTACACACACACACATAACACAGACTCACACACCTGTCTGCGCTTGCGCTGCTCCTCTGTCAAACGTGCCACGCCCTCGGCTGCGTCTTGCTCGGCTCGCCACGCTGCCTTGCGGTTGTTGCTCGCTGAGTCGCGTGCGCCTCGCAGCTGCGCGAGCGAGCCCTCAATATGAGCGATGCTGGCCTCAGACGCTGTGCCTAACTGAGTTTGCCGCTCCTTGGCCTGTGTGTATTTTGTGTGAACGTGGGTATGCATGTATGTGTGTGAGCTCGTGCATGCGTGTGTGAGAGCTGAAGGGAATCAGAGGGTGCACCCTATATCATCGCACCAGCTAGTCACGAGCATGCAATAACAAAAAGGTGCAAATCATGCAAGGGTATAAACATGGCACACCTGTTGTAGTTCATCCAGCTTGGCTTGCATGTCCTGCTCCTTCTGAGTGGCCTCTGCCTGCCGCCGCTCCTCGTCGCCAATGACAGCTTCAAGGGACGCAATCTGCGTGCAGAAACACAAAGCATGCAATGACATCTGCGTGCAGAAACACAAAGCAATGGCATCTGCGTGCAGAAACACAAAGCAACCTGCGTGCAGGAACACAAAGCATGCAATGACATCTGCCATTTTGAGGTCTTGAGCACCAACCAGCTTAAAACGGTTGCAATTTTTGTGTAAATAAGTAAATGACACACAAAAGCATGAGTGAAAGATCGACGTTTGCTTCTCAGTAATGCTCGTCTCTCACCGTAGCTTGAGTAATCACTGGGCAGAAAATTTTATATAAATTCAACTTTTGTTTGGAATTATTAATATAAGAACCAGAGAGAATGACAAAGAAATTACACACATGGCAACAAATTAATAACTCCATAATAGGCTGGAAAGGCGGCAGTGCATTTTTACTGTATTAACACCACCAGTCCTACACAGCTACAATTACGTCCACACTTACCTCGCTTTTCAGGAACTTGTCACGGTCTGCTTGGCTTGAGAACTGCTTCTGGCCACCCTGCAGAACAATTGGGAAAGTGTAGGTGTATGTGGTGTTGGTGTGACTGATGAGTACGTTATTACGTGTGTGTGAAGCTTTTAAAAAGGATCAGAGGAGTTATAACAACATGCCCCTGTAGATCGACTTAACAGGAGTCCCGAAAAAGGCGCTTTTCAAGACACGCTCATGGCTGCAGAAAGGTTGGAGGAGGTGGAAATGTAGACCTTCAGCGATTAAAGCACTGCCTGTAAGCAACCACCTGTAACCAACATACTTCAGCATTTTAACAGACTCTCCACACTCGAACGACCGTCATAAATATAGCTGCGCGAGCTGTCCACGTAAAAAAAAGTATTCATACCTGCGTACGCAGCAGCTCCTGCTGCCGTGCCTCTGCCTCTTCCAGTTGTGTCTGTGATGCAGCAAGGGCAGCCTGTGCACCGTCCAGGTCTTGGCGTGCCTGTAATGAATGTGTGAAGCGCATGTAAATGTGTGCGTACGTAGTCTTATGTGCTTGCAGCATGTGCAGCATCGCGCAGGTTTTTTTGTGTCTGTTTGTCTGTTTGTGTATGTGTGTATGTGTGTGTGTGCAATGTATGACAGAGGACATGCGGCCAGAGTGGTGGTAAGTGGTAAGAGCCCCCCCCCCCCCTAAATTTAGAATGGAGCACAGCATCAGTGTACACACAGGTGCGCTCACAGGGCTGCATCAGTTTGCGCTTTGTCCTTATTAAGGATTCCTTATGTATTCAAGGTGGTGGAAAGGCATATACTAAGGGTGGCTGGGGGGAAAAAAAAATATATATATATATATATATACGCCGTGTATGGCAAATATTCCCTGTGGTGAAGGCTATATATACGGCATATGTATACGGTTTTGGCCAACCCTACATATACTGAAGTTGCAAGCTCCTCACTTAAACGCAAAGGAAGCTAATGTATGCAATCAAGATACACATGCTATTGCTGAAGTGCAACGATGTACAGCGATTTACGCACCTTAGCTAGGCAATCCTCTGTCCTCTGCTTGAATGCAGAAGAACCTAAGGTATGCAATGCATTCAAGCTACGTATGCTGCTGATGAAATGTGCCCTCAGACAACATACCCTCAGACATTGTGAAAAGACGAATGTACCCTCAGAGTTCTATACCCTCAGATGTACCCTCAGATATCGTGAACAGACAAATGTACCCTCAGCCGCTGAAAATATACCCTCAGATCAGGGAAGTACAACCCGTCCGGGGCCCGGAATAAATAACAAAAAGTTTGGCTGCCCCGGAGGGGTAGCCCAAAGCTGGTCCGGGTACCCCAGATATTTGCAGGGATGACGGCCCCTGCGATTTTGGGTTACCCGGTATAATTTCGAATGTAGTTCCGGGTGATTTGCAGTTAAAATTGAAAATGATAGTGAGAATGACACTTTGAGAACGGGAAGAAGAGGGAAAGGTCAGCCAGCAGGAAGGGGAGAGCTCAAGGGCCATCCCAGCAAGGTTCCCCCTCCTGACCAGGCCTCCCTCCCGAAGCGCGCTGGGCTTGAAAGCTACATGTGCAGGCACCAAACTGACTGAATGAAAATCTCTCCAGATGGAAGTCCCCCGCTCCTCCTCCCTCTGCTCCCCCCCCTCCCCCGGCCCCAGGCCCTGATGAGGCCTCAACCCTCAACTAGCAGCCATGCGCGTACCTTGAGCGATGCCAAGCACACGCAAGCACACACACACACAAATACACACACAAACACGCACGCACGCACGCACACACACAAACACACACACACAAGCACAAACACAGACACACACAACCCCGCACACACGCACATTCACACACACATACGCACATATACACACACATGCACACATAAACACACACATACACACACAAAAAACGCGAACAGTGTACACAAAACTCACACACAACACAAATGAACGAACACACTCACACATAACACATCACACACATAAACACACACAAAACGCACACACACATACGCACACACACGCACACTCAACCACATGCACGCACACATACACACACACACGCACATAAACGCACACACACATACGCACATAAACACACACACGCACACGCATACACACACTTAAACACACACGCACACGCACACTCAACCACATGCACACACACACGTACGCACACACACACACACACAAACACACAAACACACACACGCACACACATGCATACACAGTCACACACATGAGCACGCACACAGGTACACACAACCACGTACGCACGTACAGAAACAAGCACACACACACGCACATACGCACATACACACACGCAGTCGCGCACACACACACAAGGCTGTTCCGGGCCCCCCTGAATAATTTGGGCACCTAGTGTACTTCCCTGCCTCAGATATACCCTCAGATGAACCCTCAGATATACCCTCAGATATTGTGAACAGACAAATGTACCCTCAGCCGCTGAAAATATACCCTCAGATATCGTGAAAAGACGACATACAATACAAATTAACCCTCAGATATCGTGAATTGATACCCTCAAATATTGTGATTATCGTGATATCGAATATACCCAGATATTGTGAATACAATACCAGAGGGGGCTAACTGAGGCCCAAAATGGGCAAGTTTTTATATGCTCTTTGGCTTATAGGCCCCCAAATTGGAAAGCTCTACATTTTACATAATATGAAGCATAAATGTAAAATTTGAAGCTTGCCAACTTGGGGGCGTGTGCTTAATTTGCTGTGGCGTGCAGGCCATTTTTTACCACAGATTTTTCATACCAAATCACCCACTGCACCAACCTGGAATAATTTTAATGGTAGAATCTTATTGGAAAAGAAAATCATTGCAACAAAAATGAAAGAAAACGGCTTAGTGGTTGGTGCTTTATGAGAATTTGAGCCATTTTCCCATGGACATCACCACATTAGGGCTTAAATGCACCATGTGTGCTTAATCCAGTCTATCTCAGCACGCAAAGCGACCCACATAAAACTGGACACATGCTTGGGTAGCTCTCAATGCCAGCCAAAATTTGGTACTAAAGTGGTGTCGATCGGATGAAGTGGCTGTGAGTGGTGAATGCAAAAATGCGCATTTTCAGGCATTTCCTCCGTTAGCCCCCTCTGATACAATACAAATCAACATAGGTACCCTCAAATACCGTGAAAAGACGACAATTTTACAAATCGACGCACTTTTGCTAGGCGGTCCTCTGCCTCTTTGACCTGCTTTTTCAAAGGGCCCTCTAGCTGCTTTTTTGCCTCATCTGCCGAAGCAGCTCCACGCGATACCTGAGAGTACAAGGCATAAACAACCAGCTAGATTAGCTGGTGTATTGGGTAGGTTATGGGTGGGCTGGTGCGCCTAATCAGCAGAGCTTCTTTGCCTCGTCTGCCGAAGCAGCTCCACGCAATACCTGAGGGTACAAGGCATGAATCAAGCATCTGATTCTGTTTGTGTGTAAAGTAGGCTGGTGCATCTAATATAGGCTGGTGCACCCTATATCGGCTGGTGCACCTAATATAGGCTGGTGCACATAATATTGGCTGGTGCACATAAAATAGGCTGGTACACCCTATATGGGCTGGTGCACATAGTATAGGCTGGTGCACGTGATATAGGCTGGTGCACATAATATAGGCTGGTGCACATAACCAGCCGTTCTATTTGGCCTGGTCTGCTTAGGTAGTAGCTTGACACAACATCTGAAAATTAATGGTACGAATCCATCAACTACTTTAGCAAGCGATATGTTGGAGCTTGCTGAGCCTTGCCTACTTCCCCACACGACAACTAGAAGGACAATGCATACATCCACCACTACTCCTAATATCAGCAAAGCTTCAGCAAATTATAAAAAAAAGGTGAAAAACAGGTCATTTTGAGTTTGTCTTCCTACAACTGCCTTGGGATACACGAAACCTTGTTGCTTACAAGAATGCATGAAGCTGTTAAAACCACTTTTGCTCAATACTTAATGCTTGGATTTAAAACAAGCCATCCCTTTTAATTTCATGACACATTGGTTCGCACTATAACACCTCACCTTATCCTCCAGATCCTCCTTGCCTGCTTCATTCTTGCGGCAAACATTTGAGGGCTTTTCACAAACGGAATGCACAATGCTAGGGAAAGCATTATGGGATTATGGCATCTCTCACCTAGAGCTCAAAGTTAACCAAGCCTGCTCTTCAATCAAGCGGCATGTTTATGGATCACCCCCACACAATGCAACAGACTGCGCGGCTATAAGTCTTATGACATCTCTCACCTTGAGCTCCAGGTCACCCACGTCTGCCTCTGCAGCAGCCATCTTTGACAGAAGCTTGGAGTGTTGGGCCTGCACAGATTTCCGACACAAGTAAAGCTGAAAGGTGTTGCAGGCATACTCGTTGCCTGGCAGCATTACTCCAGAGATGAGCTTGGATTACTGAGCCCATGGCAGATGTTTGGCACCAACGCGAAAAATTCCGCAAGAGACTGGAAACCAGGAAGGGGCGGAGAATTCGTGAGGCAGCAATGAGCACGAAGAACATTGTAGAATGACAGCAATAAACGTGCAGGACGTTCATGTAGAGTGCTAGACTGGTGAGGGCCGGATGGGTTGTGAGGCAGCATTGAGCACGCCACAGTGGGTGTGCACATGGTGGCTTCTTAGGTTCAGCAAAATCAATCACAGCACACAAACACCTGTCATGGATTTCATCACACATGCACACGTAAACACTCAATTTCACACACACACACACACACACACACACACACACACACGTAAACATGTAAACACGTTCACATGTAACTTACGCACGCACCTTGCTCTTGTCCAGGGATGAGCGTGCGCTGCTTTGCTCGACTGTTGCCTGCTGCAGCTCCAAGTCCAATGCCTCAGCAGTGCCAGCATCGCCTGGTACATGTATGCAAGGGCAAACGTTATGTGGAATACTGTGTCACATACGAGTGTGTGTGTGCGTGTGTGTGTGTGTGTGTGTGTGCAAGAAGCAACAAAGCATGATTGTGCGTTCACAGATGCGAAGCAGTTGTTTGTCAAAGAGGGTATCATTTGAACCTTTTAGGCATACGACGGTGACAATGGGATCCTTTTCTTCCTGCAGAGACTTGTACTTGCCTAGAAGTCCAGGGCAGAATAGACACCTGTCAAAGTGATTTTAGATGAAAGTAAGCATGATTGATCGAGCTGTCTTGCCCACCTTGACCGCCACTTGCTGCTGCTCGGGCCCTCTCTGCTGCCTCCCTGACCTTTCGTCCCTCTGCTTCTGCCTGTGTGTGTTTGTGTGTGTGTGTATGTGTGTGAGTTTGTGTGTGTGTATGTGTGTGTGTGTGTTTGTGTGTGTGTGTGCGTGCATTTATGTATGCCTTTTTGTTCTTACTGTGACCTGATTACACAGAGGCTTGGCTAAAAAACAATCGATTGCACTTGTGCATTATGGGCAAATTCTAAAGCATGTATGCCATGGAGAAGGAATTGAACAGGCTTTTCCATTCCTACAAGTCCCATTCAATGTTAGACAGGGCATCTATACAGCACACCGGTTTGAAAAAGAGCACCAACCACCAAACGCACCTCCTCCATCTGCTTTCTGACGTTGACCAGCTCACGGTCAGAGAGGGCAAACTCCAAGGCACGCCGCTCACGGTCCAAATCCTGCACACATTTGTATTACATTGGGTTGTTTTTAACCTTCTCAAAACGTTTTATCACACCATGTACTGACAATTCTACTATAAATGCACGATCAGATTTGAACTCTATACGTTAGCAGCGTAGCACGCACACACACACACACACACACATTTCCTCCCCCCCCTGTACTGTATCTGCACAAATGATATACATTAGTTTTGCATACGTGTATACGTGTGAATGTCTATATTATTTTCATCAGCTGCAAATGTCCACAGCAGACCACTGTGCCCTCTGTACAGCTTCCAAGAAAAGATGTAGGCAACCATGCCAATAAAATCATAATTCCACACACACGCACACACACACACCTGGTACTCTGCCAGCTCTTTGCGGTCGGCGTCCAGCTCCGAGAGCTTGTCATCAATCGACACAAGCTGCGTTTGTGTATTGTGTGTATGTAAGTGTGTAAGTGTGTGTATGTGAGTGTCAATGTGTATGCGTGTGTACGTGTGTGTATGTGTGTATGTATGTGTGTATGCAAAAACCTCAAAACAGCGCACGAGCTTTAGCTGGACTTGTTCACCTGATTGGGTTATTCTTTATATAGTTTTCTTGATTAGGGTCCATTGTTCAAATTTGCTGGACATGTGCACCTGATTGGGTTCTTGATTAAGTCCATTGTTCACACACACACACACACATTCTGAATCCCAAAGTCATGCACACTAAGATTTCACACGTCCTTCCGCGCACCAGCTCCTCGATTTGAGAGCGCCTGGCCTCAGTGTCGTGCATCAGCTTCAGGCTGTCTCTGCGGCGCTCTTCGTACACCTGCAACAGCAAAGCAACAGCGGGGACAAAAGTGTCTTCCGCCTGTGTCACCTGGAGCAAGGACACTATAATGCTGACACACATCTTCTCTGTAGCTTAAGCCAGATTCACTAGTTGACTACGGCTGCTGCCTGCTCAAGAGGGCATGCGTGTGCAGGTCACGCGTGTATGTATATGCTGAGGCGTAAAAATTGGGTAAACAAGCACTTTCACACACTGCAATCACATGTCGCAATTACACACCACAGTTAGGAAACGTATACACATACGTAAGACATACACACACAGAGACACACACAAGCATTCTCGTGCACATAACTAGGGTTGGCCAGAACCGTACATATACACCGTATATGGCCGTATATTTTGGTGATTTCCGTGAAAAAAAATACCGTTTATATATTTAGGGTTCTGGCCAACCCTATGTGATATAACGTACCCGGGTGCCTCCAATTTCCTTGAGCAGCTCCAGGCGCTCAGGATCTCGCATTGTACTCATGGCCATGATCTGAGAGCACACACACACACACACATTACAATTGCGAGATGGATGTACAAAAGGGTGGCTCCTCTCCCGTCAGAGAAGCGCACTTACCCTATACCCAAATTTCTAAAGAAAATTAACGAGCATCCATCCCCTTGCTCTACTGTGTCCTGTGTGTCTACGTCAGATTGCTCTACAGAGTCCTGTGTGTCTACGTCAGAGCGTTGGTATGATGCATGAAAGTGATGCAACACGTCCAAACGTTTGATATATAACGCCACCATTTATAACTTGTCTAATATTGCCGAACGTAAACTTCCTCACACTCCTCCTATACAGCAGTACTCACATTCTTGCTATATGCACGTGCACACACACACAAATATATACACACACGTGCATGCACACACACACACGCACACACACACACATACACATTCTTGCTATATGCACGCGCACACACACAAAAACGCACACATGCACGCACACACACACACGCGCACACATACACTCTTAATACACGCGCAGCCCTGCGCACACTGAGCCAGAGTGTGTGGAGCAGATAGAAAAGCTCACACAACACAGCAAGCCATGTGGTCAGGACAAACAAGGCAGAAAATCCAGAACAGTCTGCATTGAAGTCGGAAAAAGTCTGGACATTCATACATTTTAAGCCTGCATCAGATTCATACCCTCCTAGTCCAGCAGCCAAGTATAACCCACAGCAAGTCACGCTGCTCACATGCTACATACGCGGACTCTGCTGCTCAATCAAAAAACCAACATTTTTCTTTGAAGCCTTGGCAGTGAACGCACATTCTGCCTACTGTTGAGGTACATATCGGAGGACTTGCACACCATTGGCAAGCAAACGTGTTGGTTTCTTTTTTACCATTGACAAGCACACACCATTGGCAAGCAAACACCATTGGCAAGCAAACGCGTTGGCTTGCCTATGGTGTGTAAGTCCTCTGATATGTGCCTCAACACCTACCTCCCTATCCCTCTTCCCACTGCCTGCTTTGCCTGACACCTTGCCTTGATGCACCCTTAATTCTCTAGCATGACAACACCCCCTGCATTGCTTTCTCCGCCTGCCTACTGCCAGCTTTACGTGCACACACACACACACACAAACACACACACACTTACACACACGCACACACACAGTTCTTTGCTCAATGTTAAAGTCCATACGTTGCTCCTCATTCCATCCAGACAACGCTGTCTGCCTTGTTTCCTCCTCTATTCCCCCTTTACGTTCACGCACCTTTCCCTGCTGCACGATATAGTAGGGGTTGGCGCGTGAGAAGCCGGCTGACTCCAACAAGTTGCTGACCTCATTTTTGCTGCAGAGAAACGGTGCAGACAGGAGAGGTGCTTCGTTGATTGCATGGCAAGCAAGCAGATCGGATTCCCTCTCCATACCCTCTGGCATCCTTTGCATTGTACTCATTGTATTTGAGCACAGATGGATTAAAATGCTTATAATAGCATAAATGATTATTTAAATCGTGTTTATAAAGCGATGCATTTTTGGTAATTTGGCCCTGGCACACTTTGCCACACACTTCCTCTCTTGCCACGAGGCGGAACCGGAAATCCTTAGCTTAACGTGAAGTTGAAAAGTAAACCCTTTTCAGGAAGTGCATATCACTCTTCTGAGTGATCTGATTGCTCACTTTGTCTTGCCATCATGGCCATACTGCTCTTTTGAAGGCCATCTAAAGGCATTGGATAGCCTTCATAAGAGCAGTAAAGATCACGCAGGTAGTGTGACTGCTCCCCACACATGGTCGATTCGGTCAAGTATCAACCAACTCACTTGATGTGCCTACGGTTCAAGTGGTACTCGTCCTTATTGCGCCCGATGGTGCGACGTAAACGAACTTCGTCACGGTCGACCTAAAGGTCAGAGGAATCGAGATGGACACTGGTGATGATCAAAGGACATCGGTGTGAAGGTCAGAGGAACGGAGATGGACACCCATGGGTGCGCAAGCATGTCCAAAGAACATGCGGTTTGTGTAGAAGCCGGTGTATGATGTGGCGGGTATGATGTGGCATGGGTGAATGAGGGAGGCCTGATACTGACGGGCAGGCAGCTCGCTTGATCGTCGATGAATATTGTGATGGTGCGTCATGAGTGAAAATGATGAATCCTGAAATAATGATAGTGAAAGATGAAAGAAGGTGCGGCGGAAGTGGATATGAGAGGTCTGAGCAGTGTGGGCTGGTTGTTTGTGTGGTAGTTGATGGAGATGATGTTGGCGCAGCAAAGAGTCCTGAGAAGTGTGGGCTGGTTGCTAATGTATGTACGGTAGAAGTCCATTAGGAGATGATGGTGGTGGTGCAGCAAAGCGTAACATTGTGCATTTAAAATGCTCTTTTCCTGAGTCCCGGTAGTCAAAGGTTTCCCAATGGACTATTCCTAAGTCCCAATGGTCTTTTCCTGAGTTGCAGGACCTGAAAACCTTGCAGAGCACTTTTAATATAATACAAGTACAACACACGATCGGCACACGATTAAAGGAGGGCGTATCTTGGTACGTTTCAGGCTGGTGCATTGTTTGTTGGCAAGGAGGCGGGCAACACCACGCGCACAAGGACCCCACTCGTTCATAGCAGCCCGCCACTCACCGGAAAGCGGCCATCGGAGTTGTCAAACACTATCTCTACGTAGGCCTGGGGAACTGCGTGCCCGGTGCCCTCCTGGGAGGTTCAAATGGATTTCAATGCGGGACAATGTTTTGAGTTTGCAGCATGATGCTTTTGCGTGCCAAGTGGCTTCCTGGAAAGTATAAGGTGCAATCAGAACAATATTTGGATTAACAGCAGAACGCAGCGTGCCCGGTGACTTCCTGGACACAGGGAAGCGTAGGAGAGTGTATCATCCAGAAAAGAATGAGGCCAAAAGCAGAGCAATCATCTGATTGCCTGGAGCAGCGAGGCAAGTTGCGTGCGTTGCGCTTTGTTCTCCTACTTTGCTGCGGTAGCTGTGCGAGAAAAAAATGACATGAACAAGACACAAAAAGTGAACATTTTGCAGCAAGAGAGACTTTAATGTACCGAATCAATGCAGCCAAAATAGGTATGACCAAAATCGTGAATGCATGAATGCACATTGAACCGTTTGGGTGGATTTATGTTAGACTCATATTTTTTCATGTTTGCGTATACACATCTCTGGCCAATCCTAAACAAAATGCTTTGGGGTTGCAGGCCAGCCCTACCTGTTCGTGCACTCAAGTTGGGCAGCAAAAACAGAATCAGCAGCATAATATAAATTACTCCACTTGGGAAACGATCAGCAACACAAAACGTTGGGCGCATGGAATAGCCTGGGCTGACATACGTGTAGGAGTTGCTGCCTCTCTTCCGCACGCATGTTGGTGAATGCATCGTTGAGGACAAAACGGATACCTGAGTATGATGCGATATAGGTAAGGCGAGGGATGTACGTGTGCTGTTGACAGTCCTTAATCTGGTATTTGACTGCCAGACTCTATGTGGTCATGATGTTTGATGTGGTCGTTTGCTCATGTACTGGCCGTTAAGTTAGGTTAAATTTTCGGTCGTGAGGTGCTGTATTTCGTTTGTTGTGCTTTGCCTGAGCGAGGTGCTGTACACCTAAAAATTGACGTGTTTGGGGAACTGTAAGACTTTGCGTGCATGTTAGCGATGCTTGTGTGATGTGTGCATACCCATGTGTGTATATATTATATAACCACATAGGTAGGACGTAGGTAGGTATGCAGTCATTTTGGCTCTCAGCTGTGCTATTGCAAGCTTTAGAGGTGCGTGCTGCTTGCGTTGTCTGTATATACGTACGTGAATGCTTGTTTGTCTATGATGTGTATTTACGTATGTGTATTTTTGCGTGCCTGGGGGCATGCATATTCGCACATGAGAGATTGTTTGTTTGTGTGTGTGTGTGTGTGTTCAAGTATGTATGAATACTAATTTTGTGTGCAATTGAGCGTCTACGTATATGCGTGTATGTGGGTGCGTGTGTTTGTGTGTGCGTATGTGCTTATGTGTTGCTTGTGAGAGAAAGTGTGTGTGTTGTGTGTGACAGATTGTGTGTGTGTATGTGTGTGTGTGTGTGTGTGTGTGTGTGTGTGTGTGTGTGTGTGTGTGTGTGTGTGTGTGAGAGAGAGGACGTGCACATTGTGTGTCTGTATGTGTGCCTACATGAGCTTGCTTGTCCGTGCAAGCAGATGCATGTGTGTTTACATCGTCTGCTCACCATGAAAGAAGTTGGATTTTCCGGAGCCGTTGGCTCCCACGACAACGTTAATGCCAGGGCTGAAGGGCTCGGTTATGCTGGCCTCCTTATAGCTCTTGAATCCACATAGATCAATCTGTGTGCATGTGAGGTTTAGAGTGGATACCCTTGCACCGAGGGGGAAGAGAGATGGTCTGTCGTGCTTAAATTGATTTTCACCGTTTTGATGTGCATGTTGGGTCCTCTTCAGAACTTTTCCTGTTCCTCCCTCCTCTGAACCCTAGGCACAGTGCCTAGCTAAAGCTTTGAGAATCAGGGCAACGCACGAAGCAATTGCGCTGCGTGCCTACTGTGATATATATGTACTGATTATTTCAAGTTAATGAATGACTTTAACAATATGTTTGAATCGGGTTCAAAAAAGGACCTCGGCCGATTTCAAAATTGCAAAGAAATCTGATGACTTCTTCATGAAAGAAACTTTCATCGAGGTGCGTTGAAGAAAGTAATGTTTGATTTAATGGTCAAAAATCAATCAATTGTGTAATTATACAAGGGGCTACAGGTGTACAGGGCTATTCATCATCCTTATCATCCTTGTAACCTTCCGGCACGTCCTCTGGCGTCAGCAGCTTCAGCAGCTGTTCATCCGGGAAACTGCAGAAAAATTGGTCGTATACGTTGTTCAGGCAGTACACGTTCATGAGCTTTAAACAATCTTAACACCTAGTGCCGCGGAGGGATTGAGAACGCACGACAGAGTGCTCAGCGTACTGGCTGGATGAAGGTGCAAAGATCCATGTCAAAATATTTGCTGCTTGTGTCAGGCGTCAAAAAAGAAGTTCCTGATAATTACGTGTAACTTTTGGGCCTTCGGCCTAAAATGACCACCCACCCCCCAAACCCCCCCCCCTTCCTGTCAATCTGCTCAGAATTTAAGCAGCTATCTGCATGCACAGTTCTCATGTCAAATAATTTGATACCTGAAGAGTTATAGGCCAAAAAATTATATGCGCACACTCTTGCACTGACCACCTGTTTAGTGCACAAATCCAGCCAAAACCTTTGCCAAAGCATTTCTTTACTTCATTCTTGCAACTTATGCATTATGCAATATGTGAACTGCAAGTTTGGAATCAATTGCTGGTAATTTGCCTGAACGCACCCCCGCGGCCTACTTTGGGGCATTCCATGCACATCTGTGACCAGGCACC
>Ga0307947_1000384_pt1 | contig 30532 bp, 36 predicted proteins | sample OrgLakmetagen232_FD_201840 | JGI IMG/M metagenome (GOLD analysis project Ga0307947, IMG submission 201840) | Saline water microbial communities from Organic Lake, Antarctica - #232 | ecosystem: Environmental > Aquatic > Non-marine Saline and Alkaline > Saline | place: Antarctica: Organic Lake...
GCAGGGACGACCCCTTCTGCAGCGTTTGGAGCAGCAGCAGGGGTCGTCCCTGCTGCCCCACACCTCTTTCCCCGACCTCTGCCCCCCCCACGCCTGCCCCTCTTGCCACTACCGCCAGAACCTACGGTATCCCTATCGACAGGAGCTCCACTGTCTCCTACATTAGGAGCAGCAGCACCGTTGCCATCAGCTGTGGTGGCAGGAGCAGGGACCCCACCTCCACTACCGCGCGCATGACCGTCGGCAGTGGAAGCTGCAGCAGCGAGCGGCACAACAGGGGAGTAGGCTGTGACAGAGGGAGAGGGAGAGGGAGGTGTACCAGCAGCACCTCCTGCAGAAGAGGTGACAACGTGCTGACTCCTGTGCTTGGCGGATTCCTTGCGTACACGCCCCCCCTTCCTGACTCCACCTGCTGCCGCTGCTGCCGTCATGCATGCTGCATCTTCTTCAACGCCCGTGCCTGCTGCCTCTTCTTCAACGCCCGTGCCTGCTGCTGTACCTTGTTCAGGAGGTGCGGCTACCTCTGCTGCTGCTTCAGCGGCTAAGTTAGCACATGGCACTGCATCAGTGTTTCCTTGTGCTGCACCACCCTCTGCTATCCGTTGCTTCTTTGAGGGCGGCTGCTCTGCATCCAAAAGCTCTGCACCTTGCTGCTGCTCAGGACCAGCAGCTCCAGATGCTCCCTGTTTTACTGCTGCAGCTGCTGCTGCTGCTGCTGGACTGGCTGCTATTGGTTCTGCACCTGCTGCGTCTCCTGCCACTGGCCCTGATGTCAGTGCTGCTGTGTGTGTTGCTGACGTTGGCTGTGGCTGTGGCACTGCTGCAGGCTCTAGCGCGTGTGCTGCAGGTGCTGCTGCTGCAGGTAGTACTGGTGTCTCCAGCGCTTGTGGCCCAGGTGCAGGGAGCAATGCTGCCCCTTGTGCTGCAGCCTCATGCGCAGGACCTGTTTTTTCCGCAGCACCACCACTCATAGGTACCTCCCGCTGTGCAGCAGCAAACGCAGCAGCGGCTACGCCTGCAGGGGCGGACAAGTCGGCCCCAGCTTGTGGCGCTGCTAGTTCTGATCCTGCTGTCAGTGCTGGCGGCTGGGTGTTGTTAAGGAAAGCTGCTGTTGCCGGCGGTACCATGCCAGCAAAATCAGCAGTGGCAGGGATAGGTGCAGTGGCAGGGAGGGAGTGGGCGGCCTCCAGAGCAATAACCCCATCCGATGCAGCAGCGGCATGGCCAGCAGGCCCCATGAGGAGCACTCTCGGGTCTCTCACGCACTGGTGTACGTGTGCAGGCTGCTCGTGGGAGGATGGCAGTGGCTGCTGCTCCTGCTGCTGCTGCTGCTGCAGGTGATGATCCCGCTGCTGCTGCTGCTCCTGCTGCAGTAGCTGTGGGTAATGGAGCTGTGCTGGGTCAGCAACCTGGTACTGTGGCTCCTCAACGACAGCTGCAATCAGGTGGTGTTGTACGTGCGTGGGACTACATCACACAGTGTATTTTCATGAGGACATACACTGTGTGATGGTGATTTGACAGCCGTTGAGGAGCCAGATCAGAGCAGCACACCGTGCCTAAATGCACCATGCAGGCTGGACCCCCAGACCCCATTGTTCACCTCTTCCCTTTTGTGTGGACGAGTTGCAGTGTAAACGGAATTCACTGTTGGCTGTTGGTGGGAATTTTCACAGGGAGTCAGCCCTTGGCATTAGCAGCACCGACAGGCAAGCCTGTACGGCTTTCAGGCATATGAAACCTGTGCTGTTGTGTAACGATGCATGGATAAGGATTGCGCGCCACATGTATGTTACATCATTGCCCATGCTGCACACACACACACACACACATGCACACAGGCAGGCACACACACACATTGAGTGTGTGTGTTGTTTGTGTGCAACATCCCCCCACCGCCCAACACACACACACACATACACACATACACACACACACACCTTCTGTGTTTGGAACAATGACAGTGGATGACACACCAAGCCCCTGAATTACGACGTGGAAGCTCAGCAGCTTTAGCCTGCGAGCAAAGGTTTTCACATTTCAAAAGGGATGGCATTTAGCAGGTGCAATGTTGGCAACAAGGAAAGGCGCGGAGGAGGTAGTAAAGAGTACAACGAGTACATTCATCACAACACGCCAAAAAATGCGCACGCACGCACACACACACACGCGCACACACACACACACACACACGCACACGCTTGCTTCCTCACTTGTTCATGATGTTCAGCAAGTTGGCAAAGCGGCGGCGGCAGCTGGGATCAAAAATCTCGGACTGTTGGTGCTCTGTGAAATCTGAAATGCACTTGCCCTGTTCACACAGCTTTAGCAGGTCTGGAACAGGGTTGCTGGTGCCTATGACCTGCACACACAAGCACACAGGCAAACGTACAGCACATCAAGTGACCAGGGACCTGCACACACAAGCACACAGGCAAACGTACAGCACATCAAGTGACCAGGGACCTGCACACACAAGCACACAGGCAAACGTACAGCACACCAAGTGACCAGGATATGGTGCTTGGCCCAGTGTAGGATGGGCTGAGGAAAGATGCTTTTACCACATTGTGTGGAATACACATGCTGTTCAAAAATTGTGCTTAGAGCATGGTTGATACGCTTCCTTTCGGAATCACTTAACAAGCTGACAAAACAAACTATACAATGTAGAGGGATGACAGAAGTAACAAATCATAAACAATATGGAATGCAGAGGGCGAACGTTGTGCTCACCTGAAGCGCAAAAGATAGGGGAAGGGCATCCCACAGCTGACGTGAAGAAAACGAGTGGGTAAGGGCAGGCAGAGGCTGCTGCTGCTGCTGCTGCGCTCTTCGTCCCCCTGATTGTCCCCCCTGCTGCTGCTCCTCTTGCTGTTGTTCTTGCTGCTGCTGCTGCTGCTGCTTTCTTCGTCCCTCTGATTGTCCCTGCTGCTGCTGCTGCTGCCGCTGTTGTCCTTGCTGCTGCTGCTGCTGCTGCTCTTGCTGTTGTTCTTGCTGCTGCTGCTGCTGCGGCCGCTGCTGCTGCTGCTGCTGCTGCTGCTCTTCTTCTCCCTCAGGTTGTCGCTGTTGCTGCTGCTCTTGTTGTCCTGCAGACTGTTGCTGTTGCCGCTGCTGCTGCTCCTGCTGCAGCTGGTAAGGCACTGCAGCGAACACCATGTGATGCTGCGGCTGCTGCTCCTGGCGCTGCACCTAAACACAGGCACATCAGGGCAAGCAAGTTCATGTGTGTCTATTTATGAGTTTCCATATATGCGAGTATAGTAATTATGTAATTCACATTCACACACGCACGCACATACACACACACAAACACGTACACACACACACGCACACACAAATTTAGGGCATGTGTTTGTGTGCATGCCTGTCTGTGCATATATATACAGTGGTGTCAAAGTAGTAGAAGGACGGAAATGCTATACAAATGCATTGTTGGGTACAATTGGACAGAATCAAAAGACCGTCTCTGTAAAAGCACTAGCTTGAGAAGAGCCCCCTCTGCGTTTTTGTTCCTACAATTGGCTCACTGCTCACTGCATATAGTTCACAGCACTCCAGTGTCAATATGATGAATTGTACTGGGCCTTCAGCTCTGTTGCACGCAGCCACACAGCACACAGCTGTAGCAGGTAAACACAGCTGTAGCAGTAAACACAGCTGTAGCAGGTAAACGCACAGGTAACACCACAGGTAAACATACAGGGAAACACAGGTAAGCACACAGGTAAACACCACAGGTAAACACACAGGTAACACAGCTGTAGCAGGCAAACACACATTTACACCAGCAGGTACACCCCCCTTTACACCAGCAGGTAAACACACATTCACACCAGCAGGTAGACACACATTTACACCACCAGGTAGACACACATTCACACCAGCAGGTAAACACACATTTACACCACCAGGTAAACACACATTTACACCACCAGGTAAACACACATTTACACCACCAGGTAAACACACATTTACACCACCAGGTAAACACACATTTACACCAGCAGGTAAACACACATTTACACCATAACTTCTGCAACACACAAGCCGCAAGCCTTGATTTAAATTGACTTCAAATTTCAAGTTAGGTGACCTCATGTTCCTAAGTAATTCATGTTTAGAGTTGCAGTACTACTGACTTACCTCCACGGTGATGTTGAACAGCGGTATACCAGCGATCTTGTGCGGGGGCGGGGGAGGCAAGTCACTCAGCTTGTGCTGCCATCCAGCCTCCACACCCTCCGCAATGCACGCCTCGATGGGCGCTTGGGCGTCAGGCAAAGTAGCCAGCGGTGATGGTGTGGTGGGAGGCAGAAAAGGGAGGGAGGGCGCGGGTGCAGGCTGTGGGTGGGACTTTGAGGGGGCTGCGTTGTTGTGTGGTGGGTGGTCCCCGTGAGGTTTAGGAGTGACAGCTGACAGAGGCACTGTTGTTGCCAAGGCAGCAGGCTGGTGGCCCGGCTGGGTGGTGGGGTCAGTGGGGTCAATGGCCATGGGTGCGTGAGAGTCTGATGGCGGGGGTTGTGGGGAGCAAGGTTGATGTTGACAGGATAATGGTACAATAGGGCCTGCTGCTGGTTGCATATGTGGTGCCAGCTGCAGGTGCTGCTGCTGCTGCTGCTGCTGCTGATGTTTCTGTTGCTGCTCTTGCTGCTGATCATTTTCTGGTAGTGAGGTAGAAGCTGGCTCGGTCAATCCTGTGTTTACAGCCAGAACAAGAGCTGGCTTTTGAAACTGCTTTATTTTAAAGGGTTAAGAAGAGGACCTTGCTGTTGCTCTCTAACAGCTACTGAAGTGTTGGAGCCAGGGCTTAGTCAGTTGAACAGGAGTTTTAGTTCAAGACTGAGAACATAGCTGACTTGAATGTTTGGACCGACAAGGTCTTTAGCAGCTAGAGTGCCGTCTGAACACCGTGGACTGCATATTGGTAATAAACGACATAAAAAATACATCTGTTAAATTTATAGCTTTACATCTTAAACTAAATAAAGCATACACTGTTACGATTATTAAACCCGCAGTGCAGACTGAGAAGCAGTCATAGAGCAGCACTGTGCAGGGAAGGGGCATACTTAGACATACAAGCTGCCGGGGACAGTTTTTATGAAACCTCTGTGAAATCCTAACTTTTGATAAAACTGGGCTGAAACGACGGATAGAGACGTTGGAACGGTTGCTTTCACGATGAGAAAGGGCTAGCAAGGCACAAGCACATAACAGGTCAGCAATACATTGCATTAGGCTGTCCACCTCAGAGATTGGAACCCATAGTGGTCATCTGCGTCCACAACTAGCAGCACAAAAGTGCTGCTAGGTGACACAAGCTGCCACCCAAACTTAGCCTGACACTGCTGTGTAGGCACAGCAAGTGTATGCTTGGGAGGCGGCAGCATCTCACCACGCACAGTCCTCTCATCATGGCTGGACATACGCGGCACATGTTTGTTAGAAATGCAGTGCACAAATGAAAAGGGAGAAAGCAGGAGAGGAGGTGCGCTAGTTTTGTTGGCAATTCTAAAGCAAATCTTACAAACCCGGGTGGAAAGAAAACTCTTTTCCATATTCTATCCAGATGCTATGGTATTGCTGAGCCTACTCAGGATGAATTAAAAGAGGCACATCATTCCTTCCCTCTAAAGAACAACAAATAACCCCAAGATGAGTTAAAAAGGCACATCATTCTATTCCTCTGAAGAACAACAGAAATTTCGATTCTACAAAAAATCTGTGACATGCTCTCAGCAGCAATTTGTCGTCATGGCTGCAATTCCTGGCGTTTGTTGCACTTTCTTTTTGCAAGGCTGGCAGAAAGATGCCACTTTGCAAACCCTGCTTCTTTGCAACTCAGTGATGGCAGATGATGCACCTTTCTTAAAGCAGTTTCAGCCTTGGGACAGCTCCAGATAATCCTAATGCAAGCTTGTGATAAGAGCTGATACAGTGTTATCTGAGATTAAGCAGGCTTGCTCTCCGAAACATATATTGAACCGATCCGTGTTAACAGTCTTGGCCATACACATTGTTCTGGCCACATCCATAACACACACACATACACACACACACACACACACACACACACACACACACACACACACACACACACACACACATATGGCCATAACCAAAGCCCTGGCCGACTCTGCTGGCATGGCAACACGCGCATGCACGCATATGCATCATACCTGAGAATGCACGCATGCCTCGTACCTGAAAATGCGCAGATGAAGCTGTGGAGCAGCCGCACACGCACAAAGCGCGCCCAGTTGTAACCATTGAGCGTCATGCGAGTGGTGGTGCGCTCACCCTGAAATAGATAATGAGAGTAGATGGTGTCAATCACCCAATATGATTATCACGCTTGAGCTCCCTCTGGAATTGCCAATAATCAACAGCAGTGCATGACATGAAAAACGTGTGCGCTTTGCCTTGGTCAATTTGCTCATAAACACTATCTCGGCTAGTGGGCCTCATTTGCGTGGTTACTGGACAAGCGAAAATTAGCAAACACAACCCTGTGACCTTTTTGTAAACACGAGATTATTGCTAGCTGCCTCCTTACTGAATTGGACAACACGTACAAGGCTGTGTGTAGATGTACACCACAAAGTGACAGAGGTAACGCACAACTGACACCTGCTGTACGTAGCTGCAGCATTACAAAACAATTGAGATGAGATGGAGCACACATTGTTCTTTCATCTGAAGCTCGCTAATTAACCACATTCTCCACAGGCATAGGTGAATGTGTCCAAGTACACACAACGTACACATGGAACACATACATGCTTCAAATGCATATTCAGATGCACCTGGACACACTGAAATAGGTACGTTAGTACACTCATACACACACCTAGACACACTGAGATAGCTACGTTAGTACACTCAGACGCACACCTGACACACATAAATACTTCACATGAAGTTTGGATGAACACATCATCAACAGATGACCTAGGCACACGTAGATACGTAGTCACGCACACAAGCACACGTAGACACGTAGTCACGCACACAAGCACACGTAGACACGTAGTCACGCACACAAGCACACGTAGACACGTAGTCACGCACACGTAGACACGTAGTCACGCACACAAGCACACGTAGACACATAATCAAGCACACGTACACGTAGTCACGCACACAAGCACAGACGCACAGACACGCACCTGGTATGCCGCCCCGTTCAGGAGTGCCTGTTGGTCCTGCACCTCTGCAAAGCTCTTAAACCTACAAAGCATTCAAAGAAAAGTTTGGAGGCTGTCAGGGTTCTTGAAGCGCTGCGGTACGTGAGAGTATTTGACAAGCGTTAGCACATGGGGTTTACGCTTTTCGTGCAGCTTACCGTAACAGCAGCTTAGTGTGCAATCTCGTTTTGGCCAGTGTGAATTAGGAACGAGCCAACAAGGCATATTTTTTCCTCTAGCTTTCCGTGTGGACTTCACAGCTTTGCTTATATGGACATTTGCAAAGCCGTTTGTGAAGTATAGAGTATGTGTAGGGTTGGCCAGAATCGTATATATATACGCCGTATATGACCGTATATTTGGTGATTTTCCAGCCAAAAATACCGTATATGATCTGTATATTTATGGTCCTGGCCAACCCTGAGTATGTGTGGTTTGCGTGTGTGATTTACAGCAGCTGACACAGGGCTTGCAAGTGTGGATCGTCAGTAGGGTGTGCAACGCAACGCCAGAAGGCTAAAAGCACGGTTACAAATGTGCATTTGTGTGCACGTATGGACCATAAGATACAAGACAGGTGTTGCAGGCACAGGCACGCTAAAGGTACAGTCAACTCCATCGCAGTTGCACTTATTACTGATGCCATCAGCCATCAGCCATCAGCCATCAGTAATGGCTCAATTTGTACCCTCCCTCCCTCCCTCCCTCCCTCCCTCCCTCTCTCTCTCTCTCTCTCTCTCTCTCTCTCTCTCTCTCTCTCTCTCTCTACGGTACAATCCAATCACCTAAATGTAGGGTGTAGGGGGTCTAGTGTACCTGGGTATAGGGTGTCTGATGCTTGTGAGGGTGTTGCGCTGATTGGAGGATGAGAGCAAAGGGTCAGAGGGGCACTGCGCTACCCCTTGTAGCTGCTGCTGCGCTTGCTGTGCCAGAATGGATGCCCTGTGAGGTGAAACGCGAGTGAAGTAGTGAGGTGAGAACGCAAGATGTGGGACGCGCTGTGTGTTGCGCTCCCAAGGCTTCACACATTTAACACACACACACACACACACATCAAAATTCAATAATTACACAAACTCGATAAATCACTCAATCAGTTGATGCCTTTGAGGTTGCACTCTTGGGGCAGCGGCTGTGTGCTTCAGCCACGTGTGAAATGCACCTCAAGATGTGACACATCCATGCTACACTCCCTAAGCTTTGAATAAATAACAGATCTGTAATACGCTCTTTAAGATATGATGCAATCATGTCGGAAACGCTCCTCAAGATGTGACACATCCATGTCACACTCCCTAAGCTTTGAATAAATAACAAATCTGTAATACGCTCTTTAAGATATGATGCAATCATGTCGGAAACGCTCCTCAAGATGTGACACATCCATGTGATACGTTTTCCAAGCTCTGATTAAACAACAGATTTGTAATACGCTCTTTAAGATATGATACCATGTCTGAAACGCTCATCAAGATGTGATACAGCCATGTGATACGCTCCTGAAGCTTTGGTTAAATACCAGATCTGTAATACGCTCTTTAAGATATGATACAACCATGTCTGAAACGCTCATCAAAATGTGACACAGCCATGTGATACGCTCCTGAAGCTTTGGTTAAATACCAGATCTGTAATACGCTCCTCTAGTTCCAATCAAATAACAGACATGTGATAGGCTCCTCAAAATGTGATATGCTCCTCAAGATGTGATACCGCTATGTGATAGGCTTCTCTAGTTCCAATCAAATAACAGACATGTAATACGCTCCTCAAAATGTGATACGCTCCTCAAGATGTGATACCGCTATGTGATAGGCTTCTCTAGTTCCAATCAAATAACAGACATGTGATACGCTCCCCGAAATGTGATACGCTCCTCAAAATGTAATACGCTCCTCAAAATATAATAAGCTCCTCAAAATGTGATACGCTCCTCAAGATGTGATAGGCTCCTCAAAATGTGATACTGCTATGTGATACGCTCCTCAAAATGTGATACGCTCCTCAAAATGTGATACGATCCTCAAGATGTGATACCGCTATGCGATACGCTCCTCAAGCTCCGATCAAATTACAGGCAACTCGTCAGCACACCTTATGCCCTTCAGGTTGCACCCAGGGGGCAGCAGCCGTGTGATGCGCTCCTCCCCCGTGAGAACAGATAAGGGCCGCCCCCCGCCTTCATAGCGTGCCATTGCATGCACACGCTCCACAGCCTCACCACCGTGTGTGTATGACTGTACCACCTTGTGTGCGACTGTACCACCTTGTGTTTGTGACGGGGGGAGGATGTGCTGCTGCTGCTGCTGTTGCTGCTGCTGCTGCTGCTGCTGCTGCTGCTCTGAAGGAATATCCTGGTCTTGAGTGGGAGGTCCTGTGTTGTTCGAGGGTGATGGTACTTGATGTGCTGGCGCGAGGTTATGTAGCGTGATGTGATGCGATGTGTGTGTGTGTGCCACATGTAGCGTGCTACGATGTGTGTGTGTGATGCGATGTGCTGGCACGAGGTTATGTAGCGTGATGCGATGTGTGTGTGTGCCACATGTGGCGTGCTACGATGTGTGTGTGTGTGTGATGCGATGTGCTGGCGCGAGGCTATGTAGCGTGATGTGATGTGCGTGTGTGCCACATGTAGCGTGCTACGATGTGTGTGTGTGTGATGCGATGTGCTGGCGCGAAGTTATGTAGCGTGATGCGATGTGTGCAGGGGCTGGGCAAAATGGAAAATGCTTATGGCCTGCAAGGGCTTTGGGCTTTCAAAACAAGTATCAGCTGGCAGCCTACATTCAAGCCATCATAACACCGGAGGCATCTTGTCCATGCACATACTCGCCTTCTAAAAGAAGGGGACCATTTCCAGCTCCAGACACCAATGCCTGCTGCTGCTGCGTCTGCTCTTGGTGCATGCTGAGGTTTTGCAGGGCTTGGTTCTTCTCCTTGAAGAATCTGTGCGGCAAAGTGTGAGGAAGTAGATGAGGACTTCATTTGTCTGTGTTAAGATTGTAAGAATTAAGTTGCAGCTGATTATATGCAGGACGAAACAACAATTTTAAACAGGGCATGGGCGTGAGTTTGCAAGCTTGTGAGCGCACTGGTTACTGGTTGAATTAATTGACTATTTGAACAGCACAAGGGTGGTCTAAAGTTGTGTGGACACCAGGGCCATGAATTTCTCCCATCTACACCACAGACTTTATTGGACACATGCAGCCATTTAATGTCATGTCATGCATGCGCACACGTCTTGGGCACAAATGGGCTGCAAGACACTCTGTTTGTCTATGACTGTGTCAAGCTAACAATTCCAGACACAAATGTACTGCAAGAGGCTCTGTTCGTTTTTGACTGCGTCAAAGGCTGACAATTCTGATACACTCACCTCGACTCTTTGGCAAAACCAACACCAACACATCTCCCATGTGCTCAGAGCCCCATGAATGTGAGAGATATGTCAATAACATCAAATGCATACAAACATCTGACAAGGGACTGCAGCAGTCCTGTCGTATAACTCAAATGCCTGCCTTGTGTGTTATATATTATGTTTCAACTTTAAACACATGCACTTACATATGTGTATTTGTGTATATATATTTTGTATGTGTCTTATAATTTAACGAAAGAAATGACCTTGCACACATACTCAATTAAACCCGTGTCCGCCCTTTTGCATGTCCACATCCAACGACTCAAATGCGTACAGGCATGAACATTGGGCGTCGTTGCCAGGCTGCTTTTCGACGTACCTTGTGGACGACTTGTGGCGCATGTCTTTCTCGTACTTCAAAAAATAGTCTTGCATCTCTTTCCTGAGCTCTGGTGTGATATCAAGTTGAGACTGCACAAGGACCTCTGTCTGCGAGCACACATACACACACACACGCAATTGATGCGTGATAAAAAACAATGTGCCATTCTAAACTGCCTGTCAAAGCTGCATTCGACAGATTTCTTACTAATTCGACTTCCTGCTCATGGAGAGAATGAGATTGCTTGTTCATTTGTTTATCCAGAAGTTGACTGAGAAATGCAAAAGACTGTGCTTTCTATCGTGCTGGACTACCTTTCATTCTACTGCTACACAAACACGCCACAGACCAAGCAGGAGCATTGTGAGAACGCACCATTCTGACATCGCCCTGCTGAATAGAGCCAGGCAGGGTGATGGTGATACGCTTGACCTTTCCGGAGGTTTCCATGCGCACTATCAAGCGTTCAATGGTCTTTCTGTCAGGTCCCTGAAAGAGAGGGAGAGAGAGAGAGATAATGTAGAAAAAGTGAGTGCTGCCCTGAGTAATGAAGCCGTGGCTCACGGTTCCATGTGTTTCGTTTTTGTTTCGTTTATCGCTTCTCCCAGCAAAGCATGAAACTCCTCAGAGCTGTTGATTACAATGCTGCCGTGCATGTTTACGATTGCACTCTGCTTCTAAGGCCGCTGAGCAAAGCGTTTCGTGGAAGAGGACGCATTGATTTTAGAGTAATCGCGCCGCTTTGGTGTCAAAGGATGCATCAACAGATACACATAGCATTTTGGGTGCAGAGCTTACAGGCGCACAGGAGGCACTACAGCCTTTTCAAAGAGCAATCGCGCCGCTTTGGTGTCAAAGGATGCATCAATAGATACACCTAGCATTTTAAGTGCAGAGCTTACAGGTGCACAGGAGGCACCACAGCCTTTTCAAAGAGCAATCGCGCCGCTTTGGTGTCAAAGGATGCATTATCGGATTCACCTAGCATTTCGGGTGCAGAGCTTACAGGCGCACAGGAGGCGACAAACCTTTCCAGAGTTGGCACTGTTTTGACCACACAGCGCAGTTTGACCACACAGCGCAGTTTGACCACACAGCGCACACTTGTCAGACAACCAAGGTTTCAATAAGAGAGGTAGTGAGGTTTTTTTTGTGTGAAAGCTAGCCAGAGATCAAAGCGGTTTTATGGAGTTAGGAGTTGTGGTAAGTCCTCAGCTGCTGGAGACTGAGGTCTGACGGATGCCAGGAATGTGTGCGTGCGTGCATGCAAGGCAACACCCACCACTCACTCCTGCAGGGCAAGCTTTCGACGGACACATTGTTGGCTCCAGATATCTGATAAGACATGCTTTACTTCCACAACTGTAACATGTTTAGCCGAGGTGTGGGTTTGGAATGCTTCTGTACTTAATATGCACTGGCTCTTCTAAGAGTGGACACTTGTGAACCGTGGGACCGCCCATGGTCATAATTAACGGTGCTTGAGATCAGAATCAAATTTACGTGATCCTAAGCAACTTTTCTGAGTTGTGTTTCCTAAGTGTATGTTCTACCAGCAACTGCTCATGTACATGATACGCACACTCACACACACATACACACACACAAAACACACACAAACACACACAAACACACACACACACACACACACAGACACACACACACAACCACACACATACAATCACACACACCACATACACACAAAAACACAAAACCACACACACACACACACACACACACACACAAACCACACACACACACACACACAACCAACACACACACAAACATACACCTTGGAGTAGACACTCGTGGACGGTGGAACCAGCCCGTGCTCCACCTCAAAGTTGTACAGCATGGGCTTGACCTCGTTGCGCATCAGGAAGCGGTTTACCTCCACCCTGGCCAGCATGCGCCGCAGACGGTTGTCTGACAGCTCCGTCTGTGTAGGGATACATAGCGTTGTTTGAGGTTGGATGATCGGTAGGGCAGAAGTGAACAGGAGAAAAGATGTAGCATCATGAGGAGTAAGTTTGTTATGCACTTGTGCGGCCAACATGCGTTGTAGTCGGTTGTTTGAGGGCTCTGTCTGTGTGAGTAATGCAATGCAAGGTAGGGCGTTGGAGCAGTAAACCGCTGTACTGAAATTCTGGAATGCATGTGCACACAATGGCAGAGCTCAGGCGCGAATGGGCACACAATGGTGGAGCTCAGGCACACAATGGTAGAGCTCTCGAATGGGCACACAATGGCAGAGCTCAGGCACACAATGGTAGAGCTCTCGAATGGTCACACAATGGCAGAGCTCAGGTACACAATGGTAGAGCTCTCGAATGGGCACACAATGGCAGAGCTCAGGCGCGAATGGCCAGGAATAAGCAGACACTGGGTCCCAACCCCCATAAAAAGGACGTGCAGAAAAGCAGAAACCGTACCCTCTGCCGTCACGGCGCCACACATACCAGTGCCACAAAAAAACACCTCAGTGTTTCATCTCTAGGGTTGGCCAGAACCATATATATGTATATATATACGGTGTATATACGGTATATATGTATATATATATATACGGTGTATATACGGTATTTTGGGCAGGTTGAATCACCAAACATACGATGCATATATATAGGGTTCTGGCCAACCTTATTCATGTCCCTCACCGTACGAAAAACACGCTTGTGCGGTTGGGCAGAGCTCTGTCCTGCTCCCGCTCCCCCTTCCTGCTGCTGCTGCTGCTGCTGTTGCTGTTGCTGTTGCTGTTGCTGTTGCTGCTGCTGCTGCTGCTGCTGCTGCTGCTGCTGTTGCTGTTGCTGCTGCTGCGATGCAAGAGCTAACGCTGCTAATCCTGCCCCTGCTGCGCCACTGGATGTTGGCGGCAGTGGCGATGCAAGCACAGACGCAGCCCTGGCACGACCTCCACCATTACCACCATCCCTGCCACCTGAAGCACTGCCACGCCGCCCTCTACCCCCTCTTCCTGCAATTGCTCCGCCAGTGCTGGCGCCATTTCTCAGTGCTGCATCCTCTGCACCCTCACCCGTACCTTTACCACCCACACCGCCCTCTCCTCCACCTTCTCCATCCACATCCATTCCCTCAGCACTACCACCACCAGCACCATCACCCAAACCACCACCATCTTCCTTGTCTGTTCCCATGTCCTGAAACCCAGGAAGCTGCAGCAGCAACGGTAATTGCTCCTTGACGCCCCCTTGTTGCACCTGCTGATCCCCTGCAGCAGAGGAGGGGTCTTCAGGGGGGGGCTGCTGCTGCTGCTGCTGGAGCTGCTGCTGGAGCTGCTGCAGGGGCTGCTCCTGTGCATTGAAATAAGTTAGCTAGGTGGGAGTTGGACATGCTGATGCGCCACAACACTTCAGTGTTACCAAGAGAGCCACCCGCATAATAACAATGTCGTCTACAAATGGAGCACCTCTCTCTGTGGCTACTATTTTGGCAAAGTTCCTGGTACTTTTGCAACACCCTAGCAGCTCAGACGCTGTCAGCAATGTACAAGCAACACACCTGCGTGGGGGGTAGTAGGTCGGGAGGGGGATCCAAGCCCAGAGCAGTATACTGTGCATGGTAGTACTGTGCGAGGAGGTGGGGGGGGGCCAAGTAACGGTTCTGCGCAATCTTCCCAACGTGCTGTGACGCAACCTGTACGGAATGTGCGGCAAAGGGGTCACTCGTTTCTGCAAGTCTGCACACACACACACACAAATTACACACAGGGTTTGCTTTTATTATCAACTTGGATATTTCCTTAACTGCCTTGTGGACTTCTGGTAGGACTTCTGGTAGGACTTCTGGTTGAACCTCAAAGGCATAGCCACAAGCCAGTGCCAGCAAAGAGAAAACAATTAATTGGCCGGATTATACAAAGAAGCTCAAACAAACACGCATGCATGCACACGCCTGCCGCGCAAGATGACACACATTTTGTTTAGGAAAAGCAGGTAAAATTTCGAACCTGGCAAACAAAAAAAACAGCCCAAGAAATTCCACGCTCTTTGCAGGACAAGCAAGTAGGTTGTAGCTTAACAAAGTTGCTTGTATGCACACGCAACCAGATAATCAGCACATCATCCTACCACCTCGTTTGTAGGAGGCGGGCAATTGCTGGCGCCCATGCAAATAAAAGAGCTCTAACAGTCTTGCATGCACACCTACTATTTGGAAAACGCACGCACCTGCAGCCCATACTTTTTCACCACCTCGCTCAAGAGAGGCAGGTACTTTTTGGCAGGGAGGTGCAGGCGCTCAAACACAGTCACACTGAGGATGCCTGCAGGACCAGCCTCAAGCATGACCTCCAGCATCTGGCGTTCCAGGGGCACCTCAACCAGGAGGCTGCCTGCTTGTGCAGCTGCGATCCAAGAACAGGAAGGGAAAAGCATGCCAGTGTCAACAAGCTGGCATTCCAGGGGCACCTCAACCATAGGAGGCTGCCTGCTTGTGCAGCTGCAATCCGAGTACAGGAAGACAAATGCATACCAGCATCGACAAGTGTAAGAGGTCCTCAACAGCATCTCATCTAGAAGGCTGCCGAGAATAAGCAGCTCCATGCATCGTGCAACTATGTAAGGGAGAAGGCCAGCTTCTGTATTCATGTATTCATCAACGCGTACATGAAAGGTAATTAACTTTCAAGTTGCTGTGGGCGTGAAGTGCTGCATTGAGTCCAAGAAACACCTAAGGCTCACGTCAGCACTCAAGCTGCCATCAGGCAAAGAAGCATGTAGGGCTGCTTTGTTAAGTCAAAGCAAGAAAACACCTAGGGCTCATGTCAGCACTCAAGCTGCTTTAGGACAAAGAAAGCATTTAGGGCTGCTTTAGGGTTTAATCAAAGCAAGAAAACACATAGGGCTCATGTCAGCACTCAAGCTGCTTTCAGGCAAAGAAGCATGTAGGGCTCACGTCAGCACCAGTTCGGTTGGAACTGCAGCAAAGCATGTGCTCATAAGAAGATCAGAAAAAGGCAAAGAACTATACAAGCATTCTGATATATCTGGCCAGTATACCTCCCGAATACGCAGGAGCTGACTTACGGTAAATCTTAACAAGAATAAAATCAGTCGACTTCACACCCATCAACGATACCCATACAGACTCGCAGTTAACATTGCAGGCAGGGCAAATGCAACGAATTTAGTTTTTATCGTTAAGATGTCTGCATGGGTTCTATTCCGGCTCGGCTCCACAGAATGTAGGAGGGGAGTTTACACGTGGCCAACCATCCAGGGTGGTTTCTACAGCGCAAGCTGTGGCAAGACAGTTCCAACTGACATTCAGTTGCACTCGCCTCCAAGAACGTGAGTACTTCTGCAGCAGGCTGCAGAGTACTCTGCAGTTTTATGCAAAGGTTGGTTGTGGAAAATTCACTTTCAGTCTGCCTTTGCATCTTGCAGATAGAAATTGGCTGGAGCCGTGCCTATACAAGTATTCACGGCATTTGGGCAGGTTAACAACTAATAATAGGTTGTAACAAAATCCTGTAACCAATTATTGGTCATGTTAAATCTCATCTTCCCCCCCACGTTCTCCTCCAACATACAGTTCTCGTACTATGTGTACTGTCGTTCCTCGTACTATGTGTACTGTCGTTCCTCATACTATGTGTACTGTCGATCCTCGTACTATGTGTACTGTCGTTCCTCGTACTACCTCGTACTATGTGTTATATGTGTTCTCGTAATATGTGTTCTCGTCTCCTACTTCAGACCGACCTTTTAATCCCTTTTCTCCTCTCCCTCTATTCCCACACAGAAACCTTTTGTAACTTTACTGCTGTCTGCCTATATTTGCTTCCTTTCCCAAACTGACCTTCTTCAACGTCCTCTTCCCCCTTTTCCTCTCCTCCCACGACCACCTCTTTCAGCAGCTTGACGCACGTCTGCATATGCAAGAAAATGAACACAATGATTTGGTGAACACTACGATGATGTGGTGAGAAGCATTCGTCGTAGCTGTTGTCTTTGCTTATACACGCGACAGACCAGTGCATGCTGATTCAGAAATAAGAAACCCTCGCAAGCTCGCATCCTGCTTACCTTTTTACATTCTCTTTGCATAGCTTGCATTAGCGTTTAATAATGAGATTTTTCCAACTATAAGTTAGTTATCCTAATTCTGTGCTACATTGGAAATATTTACCTTCCAGAATATTGAAACAGAAGGCAAAACAGCCAGCAGGCACTACACAAACTAAAATGCCTACACAAATTAAAATGCCTATCATCTTTGTCACGCTCCTGAACAGCACTGGCCAGCATTAGGGGTCTGGACTATCTTTGGCGTATTTCGGGATAAAGTGGGTCTATGCGTTCTTCATCCACTCTCTACTCTGAAAAGATGCATAATCCACAATGATAGGGTTAATGCACTGCAAGGCGAGGATCACGTACTATTTGTCTAGCGAATTTTTTTAACATACTCACCACTGCCTTCTTGTTAATCTCTGCCACGTATACATGGATGTTGCCATTCTTGATCAGCTTGCCCTGAAACAGTGTAGGGTTTTGTGTTCTTGAAAGATAAGAACCAAAACTTGGGCTTCTCCAAAAACAAATGTTACTTGCACTAAAAGCTCAACACGCAAGTGCTGGGTTATGCCTGCATTACCACAATTACAGCATCTGGGCTTATGTACATTCCAGGAGAAGCTACTACCGCCGTATTATTGTGCACTGGTGTATAGATATACATGGCCTGACACCTTACAAGCTCACACGTCCTGCACGCTTGATAACACAGTGTGTAGTCCACCACACTTCACGTCACAATTCTGCACATGCCATACTTAGGTCCTCTGCCAGTAGCAATGCCCCTTGCGTGTCTGCTCCCCTTCCGCCCAGCAAGGGGCACCGCTACTTGCAGTGCCCCTTGCTGGCACGGCAAGTGGCTCTAGCAGCAAACAATGTTGCTAGATTACATAGCCTGGTTGGCTGGTGCCAAGCAAGACATGCCGCACATCCCTCCAGCAAAAATCCCCAGGTACAACATAAGGACAGTGGGAGATTTCATTGTATTGCAGTCCAACACATTTCACGTACATTCCTGACACTGAATGTTTCCCCCTCCCCTCCCCTCCCCTCTACAAGGCCAGGCCGACCTTCCCAAACACACATGCACTTCGTGACACTGACAACACACACACACCTTGATTCTTCGCCAGTAGCGGTGCCCTTTCCTGCCGGTGAACCCCAGCACAATCTTAAGCTCCGACTCAATGACCACCTTGCCCTCAGTCCTGGCCACACGCTCCGTCACAAGGCGCATGTATCGTGAGTCGTCCTGTCGTTGGGGGATCAAGTTTGCGGTTTGATCACAATTCACAACTCAGATAGCGACTTGACGGGATCACATGTGCACGCTATGCTTGGTTCAGTGTTGTGTTCACAGCGACATTGGCTCATTTGTCTTTACAGCACTCCATTCATGTGAATGTGTGCACGCAAGCATCCCAGACTTTGCAGACAGTGCTTACTGCATGTCAGCTGACACACCTGGACCGTGTACGTGGCTGAGTCCGCATTGAGTTGCTGGTGGTGCCCCTGAACTTCCACCATCTGAGAGTTTGAAAGACAAACAAAGGCAATGTCAATAAGATACTGGAGGAAACAGGGGGAGATTCTCTGCTTCAAAGGCAGTGAAAGACAAGGTGGGAGGCAGAAAGTGAAGCTCTTTGATCATGCAGGCTTACGGAGGGGTCTTTTTTTTATGACACCACATCCAGGCTGCTCTGTTTCTTGTTTCCCAAGATACAAGCACACGTCACATTGTCGGAGGTGTTCGGACGGTCATAAAAACGACCTCACCTCTTCAAAGGAGCACATTGCGGCTGCACTCATGCTGGGCTACATCACGAATTGAAACAACAGAGCTCCTGCGTACCACAAAATAGCCCCACCTTGCACACGCATGGATACAGACCAATGAAGGCACCCTCAGGCCCACCTTAAACACTTGACTGGGACCCAAACGCACGGCTGGTGCGTAGCGTGTGAGATGCAGCACGTTAGTTGTGACCACTCCGTTGCTGCGTTGATTGCGCTGAGTCGTCATGATGACAGGCGTCCGCGCTATGAGGCCACGCTCCTCTAGGCACTGCGCAAGTGGGATCAGGCGCACAGACAAGAACATGAAGTGTGTGCGTGGTGTTTTGGTGTGCCAGAAGTGTGTAGTGAGCTATGTGTTTAAAGCCTTAATTAGTCCAAGTGTGGAAGCTTGCTTCAAGTGTGTGCATAATGAGGTCATGATCTTCTATCAGCTGATTCAATCAGCAGAAACACCAATTTTTTACATCAACCGGTCTGAGGCTTGCAGTATAAAAGCAAACGAGTTAAAGTGAGAGCCTTCAAATTTCCAGACACTGTACAAAGATGCAAAATCAGTTGAGTGAGCAGCTTATGCATGATAGAGAGATGCTTGAAGTCATGAAGTGTGCAAGTCGCCAGGCAATTCGAGGTGCAGTCAAGATAGCACTCAAATCAAAAAAGTTGGTTAAGGGAGGCACGCAAGGTAGGGGCAGATACAAAGCAAGCACGGACTTCATGTATTCACAAGGCGCGCCTGGTATGTGCCATTTCCCTGTTTCTTACAGGTTAATGCATGAGCAAACGCAATTCATTTTGGGCAAAGAATTCACAGAATTACCATACATGAATGCACCTATTGCAATCCCGGCAAACAAAATGAAACAGTGGCCGCATATAAATTAAAATTAACATACACGTGTCATATGCTTCAACCAAGTACTTCCACCGAAAACCTAACGGTGATTCTATCCAGTAAAGAAAGTTTGCGACCCCCTCACCTTGACCACGTAGAAGAAGTTGGCATTGGTGATGTTGAGCTGCGAAGAGAGCGTTGACTGAAGCACGCCAAGCTGCCGAGTGCGCGCAATGGCTTCTAGCGTTTGAACCTGATAGAGAGAAAAGCAAGACGAGCAAAGTAAATTACTAACCTGCAGACTGCTGCTTCCCAATGGTGCTTGCATTATCTTTGTGGTTTCTCCTTGAGATCGTTCTTCTGCTCGCAAGACATTCGCTGCAGAGACTTTGAGCCTCTTTTTGGTTTGGTTGGTTTGGTGGCTTGCCGAGATGGCAGTGTGCTTGCCCACCCCTTCTCTTTCAGGATTAAACGCGACTGCTTACTACAAATTACATGGGTAAAACTTGCAGGAGTGGAGCATGCGGGGCTTGCTGTGTTTTGCACCCCTGGATGTACTACACAAAAGCACAACTGTACAAGTTTGTTTAAACATAATAAACATTAACAATAGTATCAATAAAAACATTAAAGATATATGCTTAAGCACAAGGCGCAGTTACATAAACATCTGGAGATGAGAAGAGATGGCATTACAGTTGGTCATGGCTCCTTGTGCCTCCTTTTCCATATCAATGTGGGGAGTGATTTTTCACTGCCTGCGTAGTTTTTTCCTTTGGGTCATGGCTGCTGGGAGACTAAGATGTGCCATGAATGGAAACAAACCTTATGAAGTTATGACACCAAAAAAAAACTTACGTGCTGTATGTAAATTGATGTTTGTGAGTTACTTAACTACAACATTTTCCAATTTTATCATTGTATTTGCTTTTATGTACCTGAGGAATGCTCATCTGGAATCGGGAGGTGGACGCGTCGTAGAGGCCAAGCACGCTTGTCCGGACTGCTTGCGATGCCTGAAGTACAACACAAGACAAATACAAAGACACCTAAATCAGTAACAGGGGTCCTCCAAGACCAAAGAACAGAGCGCATACTACGTGCGACTTAGATGCTGCACTGTAGTGAAATTTTGTGAGTTTTGGGGGTGGTCTGAGCTAGCTGTTTTAACCCTGAGGGTGATAACCACAAAAAAGTGCGGTCTCTGTTTCAAGGGCATTGTGGGGTGAATGGCGTGAAACGTTTAGCCACACCCAGCTTACTGAGCACATCAAAAGCTTTCTTTCCTCATAACATCTCCTACGGCTATCAATATAGCAATCCTGTACGGACTCGCAACATGTGTGAACCTTTGCATTGTAGATCAGCAGGGCTACGTTTCCTTATCGTGCTAACAACGTGAAAGCAGCCAACGCCCCAAATTGGCGTGTATAATAATATGTCTATGGCAAGCACCCTTGCAAGAAGTACTCCTTTGTCATTCGGTACAACCTTCTGCCTTGCAACTCCCCTGCATTGCCGTGCACGTACATGTTTGTTGCGTCAGCAAGATGGTCAGGCGTTTGTTCATCCATCAACTCGCTTCATAACCCACGCACACAGAAGCGTGCTTTGATTCATACTTGGTCTTACCTTAATGTGCACGCCTTTTGCTTCAGCATCTTGGAAGCTTGGTAGGCTCTCATGGTCATACTTCTCCTGCATTGCACACAGCAAGCACGGTACGTGCTGGAGTGCTTTTATGACACGTGCGTACCTACACGAGGCACACGTGCGTACACGTGCGTACCTACACAAGGCACAAGTCAGGGGCGCCACAGCTGTTGCTCACATATCATAGCCCCCAAAATTTGTAGGACAGAATCATGATATCGTTCACACAGTGTACAAACTAAATCGCTCATAAGAACATCGGGGACACGAACGTGCGGCAATAAAGCCCTCGATAGCCAAACAAACTTATCTATGCAGGGGAAAATAGAGGTAGAAAAGAAAATCTTGGGGTAGCAATTCTCTTCAGAGAAAACATGATTTCCATAGCCTTGTATGACGCAGCAGTGTATAATGGCAAGCGAGTCTTAACAACCTGTATTGAAGAAGTCTGACAAGGATACGACGGCTTGCACGGCGCACGAAAGCAAGGAGAACTAAGTGTGTAACCTAAAAGTGAATGGGTCCATATTGGGTCCATATTAACCAGGTGATAGGACGCAATTGTTGTCCAATGATGAAGGAAGAGGGGACGATGGAGGAGGGTCCTCCACGAACGTATTTAAGTGCTTTCCAGCGCAACAGCTTGACTCGTCTCACGTTATTGCTCTTTCTTTCTCTCTCTTCAAAGTTAACCCCTCCACGGCAGCTGCAGCAGCATGAGCACCTTACCTCAGGCTCCCCTTCGACGCTCTGCTGGTCTTTCTTCTTTCCTTTGCCTGCAGGCCTGCAGCCAGGGAGTGATCATGGGTTTGCATATATAGTGGATTGGTGACAAGACGCACCAGGCTGAACTGTAGTGCACTCATACTCAGCCGACAAAAGAAGGGCTGCAACACCTAAAGTCTTGCCAGAAGTGCCATCTCAAGGGACCGAAGAACACTCGTAATCATATTGTGAGGCTCAGTATTGTTTGCATGTCGTGACGCATACAGGCACTGACCTTGGCGCAGCTCGTGCTGGTACAGCTGCAGGTCCAGGCGAGAACAGGTGCATGTTCATGGGCATCTGCTGCAAGAGGCTGCTCCAAATGAAGTGCTTGACAGCGTCAGAGAGGGTGAAATTGGAATCAAAGTCTGGGAGCTTGGCTTCCAGCAATCGCCAGAGATGAGGCACGCTGCAACCTGCATGCATGCACGTGCATGTTGCGGTGAATGCGCGCATGGCTGCTACAATTGAATAATGCACTGCCCCAACCATGGCCGTCCAGACCAACAGGTAAACGCACCAGCACTTCCCTCCACTGCCACCTCCTCGATGCACGTGTTCACCAGTTCCTCTAGCATGATTGTTGCTCTGTGTCCGGAGGAAGGGTTAGGGTTCACATCAGGATCTACTGAATAATCAAAGCACCAAATAAGAAGCGATATAATTTTTTAGCATGATTATATATAAATATTTGATGAATTGCGCAGACGCTGAAAAGGTTTTACCAGAAACGACCCCCGCCTTGTAGGCATAATTGCAGATTGTTCATTCACCACTGAATTTTAACACAATTAAGGAGGAAACATTGAACTGACGCGGAACCCTAATTTAATTTATTGATATCCATTGTAATCTGCACCAGTTAGAAATGCAGCCCACTTCAGCAACCATGCACGCGGTCCAGGCTGCAGCACCAGGAACGGAAATAATAAAACTTAATTGCTCCCAGTTGTTTGCATCATCTCTCATCTCTCTCTTACGCACGATGCGTATCGCTTTATTTCTCGTGCATGATGAAATTACGCACCTCATCATCATGCCATACATTTTCTTTCCTGCTATGTGTCACACAGGCGGTCGTGAGCAGCTAAAGCTTACTCGCGTAGCAGGTACGTGCATTTCTTTCAGATCTATTTGAGTGTTTAAATCGCTCTTTAGGGTTAGAAAGGAAAAAGGATAAATTGTGTGCAGGCAATAAGGAGCACCCTCTTTGTATTGTGTGCTCCCGCACTCTTTCAACGTCGTTTCACTATTGTCCATTTAGTGAGATCATTATTATTTTTCTGGTCGAGAACCTAGCCATGGTTTTGATCGTGCTGTTCTGTGAGCTTGTTTGTGTGTAAACGTCGATAAACTTGCAAACGTCGGCTTGACACAAGGCTTCTCTTCACTCAAATGTCACACTCGAATGTGCTTTTACAGTTCTAGAGTAAAAAGGATCGCATTGCTTTTTAACTATTTCCGTGTTCCTGATCGAATTGGCATTTTGTCAAACAGTGTTGTAACGGCTTGGTTTACAATTTGTGTCTTGCATCTTTCATACCTCAATGATGCATTCTGCATCGCGCACTATAATTCCTGCTTGTCATAGGATAGTACAGCATTTTTTATTTTTTGAACGGCATTGCCAGTTTGTGGTGAATGTTTGCCTTGGGAAATTTGGTTGGAGACTCTTGAGGGCTCTTTAGTTGCAATGACATACAACCAAGTGGATATCAAAAGAGTGCCGTCAATTTCCCTGCAGTTAACGTGCGGCATTATGTTGAACTTGGTGCTGCGTAGTTCCAAAGCCGGAGTCAGGCGAGATCCTGATCAGGAACTCGGTTGCAGGCGTAAACTTTTTGGACACGCTCATGCGCAAAGGAGAGTACAGCAAGATCAGCTTCCCCATGACTCTTGTAAGTTATTTTCTTCTTTTGCTTTTCGCGCTCTATTATTTGGCCATTTTAATCCTCCTTTTTCAGCGATGCTGGTTTTGTCATTGCCTGAACCAAATTGAGTTGCATGCTACAAAAACTTTAAATCTGGATTCCTTTGATGTTGCGTGCTTGTGACGTGTGCTTCAGGGTTGTGATGGGGCTGGCCAAGTTTCCATGGTTGGCCAGGGCGTTTCAGATTTGAAGGCTGGAGATCGCGTGGCTTATGTCTCTACTGGCGGCAGGTATGTTGCAAGAAGTGCCGGGTGCTGTTTCATATCCCCCTTGCTTTCCCATGGCTGCTATACCTGTGTGAGCAAGCTGAAACGTGCCAAACATTGCTAATGAATGTAAGAATACCAGTGCAAAAAGGGCAGGTACTTGGTCACACAGAATGTCTGGAACAGGTGTTTTACAGCATTGTGCTTTTGGACTACTTTGCAGCTATGCAGAGTACGTGTCAGTGCCTGCACACAAGGCGATCAAGATCCCTGACGGCATGTCTGCGGAAATGGCTACTGCAGGTGCAAATTTGTTAGAAACTAAGAAACACAATAATAGGGATCTCGCTGTGTGCTTCATTTATATGGAATTGTCTGATTTGCACTTGTCCAAGAATGTGCTGACACCATGATCAAGTCCAGCCGCCACAATTCCTAAGAATTCATGCGTGGGTTGGTCTCTGCTTTTGCTGTGGCAGGCATGATCCAAGGCATGACAGCTGTTGCGTTTGGCACCATCGCCTACCCCATCAAGGCAGGAGACACTGTACTTGTGCACGCTGCTGCGGGGGGAACCGGTCAACTGCTGACGCAGGTGTGAGGAGGCAAGGTGGGAGCAAGAATGTGTGTTTGAATTGCGTAGGGAGAGAGCAAAACCAGGCAGGGAGAGAGCAGGGTTGTGTTACGGATGCATCAATGTACGCTGATCCTGATCCTGATGGCACTGCGTTGGCACTGATCCTGATACCTGATAGCACTGTTGGCGCTCTCCCACCAATGTACGCTGATCTTAACGAGCGAGATCATTCACTCCATTTTCAAATGAGACGAGAGAGGGGATTTGGGGCACACACATCAATGCTTTTCTCTATTAATGGAGCACCAATTCCTGCTCCCTTCTTACGTAACGCTGTTCAATGCCCTCAGCACTCTCACAACCTCACTTCTTGTCTGAAATCTGCACGCACTTGCTCACCATAGGTACGGGATCACAGGGTTTTTGGACTGGTGCCGTCTATTGATACATTTATTTAAAACAGCAAATATTCCGTGCAGGTTGCATGTGCCCGTGGAGCAACGGTTATTGGAACTACGTCCACCAAAAACAAACTGGACGTCGCAAGGGAGTGCGGCGCAGAGCAAATTATTTTGCACACAGAGCAGGACATTCTAAAAGAAGTTATGCGCATCACTGGTAGGCTCGCGATCCCCTTTTCTGGTGGCCAAAAATCCCCTTTTCTGTTGGCTTACATCCTCCAGCTCCAACTGATCAGTGCTCAATGGCTAAAAGGCTGCAAGTTGGATTGCACAAAGTCAGATGTATCTTGTCTGTACGAATACCTAAGAGACTTCCTTGCACCTCTATTTCTCTATATATATACGCGCGACATGGGTCGCTTGCTTGTATAACCTAACTTATATATACGTATTTGAGTATGTGTATGTGTGTACACATGTTCCTTTTTCTCTTGCTTTTGTCAATACGTGTGTGATGCTTATCTGAGCCTGTGGAGAATCACAGCTGTCCCACTCAGAACAAAAGGTTTTGCAGGAAGTGTTCACGAATTATCGTGGATCTGTAAATATGTACATACTTGACATATCAATTCAGAAATATGCTTTCGTGTTTGCGTCACAGGTCCATAACAGCAGATGCAGGCATGGTTTTTAGATACTAAGCTACGCAACAAGCTTGTTTGCATTACAATCCCTGCAGGCAACGTGGGCGTGGATGCCGTTTTTGACTCTGTAGGTGGGTGGAAACTAGTAAGCTGAGGGTCCCTAGAAATGCTCTGAAATATCTGGATGTGAGGTGTGCATATTTTGGTGAGTCAACGCCCTAAAGCCTTGCTTGTTCTCATTTTTGATGGCAGCTAGCATATCATTAGAGCTCGTACTACATGTCTACCGCCCTCCAGGTGCTGCCACTCTCGAAACCAGCTTGAAGTGCCTGAAGCATTTGGGAACAATGCTCAGTTTTGGTTCGGCCAGTGGCGAGGTAATGATAACACCGACATTGCTTAGAGTCATGCGCAACTGCACGTGTGCACTCGCTTGCTCAACAGGCCATCCTGCTGGACTGTTCGTACTACACCTTTATTTTGTGTCACTCAAGCACTGGCTGCTTGCACCTGCTGGCAGGTGCCCCCTGTGTGCCTCGACTGCCTCACCCCCAAAAACATCAAGCTCATGAGGCCTTCAGTGCTCTCTTTTGTGGAGGCATCTTCAAGTGCCTTCCGAGACCTGGCTCAAAGCACACGACATGATCCAGAAAGGCAGCCTCAAGGTGTGAATCCGATTTTCAGCTCAGAGGTCCTACTGGGCCAGGCTGTGATTTTTGATTAGAGCGTACACTCTTTCTATTATCTTGGTGTATCTTCATATTACAGACTACTATCTGTTGGCAAGTAAGACAGGCGCTGACTTGATCTAACTAATTTGCCATAAAAATGCTGCATCTTGCGTCTTTCTGTTCCTGCCTTGCCGAAGGGGCAAGGAAAACGCAGCAATGGTAGTGATGACACATCCAGCGTGATTAAGGGAAGGAGCACTTGAGTGCCAGCACCTAAGAGCCTACTGCCAAAACTAAGTCAGGCCACTAAAAGAGGATGTCGTGTGTTGTGTGCAGAAGCATTAATATCCACAACTTGTCCTGATAAATATTGTTATGTAGAGTGTGCCTTTTATGAATCAGCGAGGAGGCATTTCTTCTCATCTTACAGACTTCTGTTTGAACCTGCCCTGCAGATCCACATCCATGCTAATTACCCGCTTGAGCAAGCCACTACAGCACATGCAGATCTTGAGGAGCGCCACACAAAGGTGTGTCACACGGTGACACTCTCTCACAATGACCACACAGAATGGTTTAAAGGTGTGTCTCACGGTGATAATCTCTCACAATGACCACACAGAACGGTTTAAAGGTGTGTCACACGGTGGTAATATCTCACAATGACCACACAGAATGGTTTAAAGGTGTGTCACACGGTGCAAATCTCCCACAATCACCACACAGGATGGTTTAAATGTGTGTCACACGGTGATAACCTCTCACAATGACCACACAGAATGGTTTTAAGGTGTGTCTCACGGTGATAATATCTCACAATGACCACACAGAATGGTTTAAAGGTGTGTCACACGGTGGTAATCTCTCACAATGACCACACCGGATGGTTTAAAGGTGTTTCACACGGTGGTAATCTCTCACAATGACCACACAGAATGGTTTAAAGGTGTGTCACACAGTGAAAATCTCTCACAATGACCACACAGGATGGTTTAAAGGTGTGTCACACGGTGGTAATCTCTCACAATGACGGTTTTTGTGTGCTTTATGACCTGTTACAGACTTCATTGGCTTCAGGGGGAAACCGCAAGTATGGGATAGGCGTTGTTTCAATTGTACATGCAAAACTCACACACAAGCTCAGGTCAAGAACGCATTTGGGGCTTTCTTGCGCGAATGAGCATGACCAAGTCGAAAACTTAATCAGGGGACATACATTGAACCAAGATTTTCCCAGCTTTATCCATTCCTGTTTCTTGATTGACACGTGCTCAAGCAGAGGCACCTTTAAGTAGCATCCTTGTTTCATTTCTGCAGGGCAAGATCCTTCTGGCACCCTGAGCGCAGGTGCAAGAGAATACATAGCATGTATTGACGGTAGAGGTTGATCAGATGTTTTTTTGTAGTTGTTTAAAAGGAAATACGTGTTGAAAGGATAGGACAGTTGTAAATGACCCAAAGCGTTGAGCAGGTGTGAATTGCATTTAATGATTTTATCCATGCAGCTATTGCTCCAGCCCTGCTTAAAAACAAAATCATGAAAAGCACTAATACAAAAAAGAGATGCTTTGGAACCGTAAACACTCCTTCTAGAGAAGTGAATACCAACGATTAAAAAGGTCACAGGCTTGGCCTGGGACTGAACTTTTACTTATGCTAAAAATGGCAACCGGCTCCTAATGTTGATTGTAATAGAAAAGGCTTGTCTGGTATTGACTACTTTGGTAGCGTAGTTGACAGAATGAACATGAAGCTTGGAATCAAGTTTCTTAACTTTTTGAAAATCAAGACCCAGCTCCTTAAAAGGCCCCAGAGTTTGATTGTTGTAAATAGCGCCACCCACTCCCAAAAAGATGGTATGGAGGGTAACGGAGGTCTTGAAAGGGTGGGGCAGAGGCCTGAGCTGCTCCTGCGTGGTGCTCAGCTGGTTCTACGGTCGAGTGTCCTCACAGTGCTTGATCTTGATAAAGTGGATGTCATGTTGGACGATGATGAGATTTTTGGGTTGGTGCTGTCTGGAGAAGGTGGATCTGCTGGTGGCGGCTGGCAATAATGCTTTAGTCTCCCTCAATTGCCCTTTTTTGCCTGGAAAGAGCCACTTTGATAGCATTAGCAAAATTTACTCATAAAATGTATTAAAATTTAGTGCATCATTATGAAGTACAGAACAGGAACCCTCTACTACTTAAAGCACGTGGTATGGTTTAAGCGCTCAATAAGCCTAACTTGCCTGTATCTCCTTTCCGGATATCAACACACACAAAAAAGATATATGATTCACTGAGGGACACAGCTTATCATGCAGCATGATTGTTAATGCCATCAGCAAAACAGATTCTCTAGGATCCTGTTTGGTCTCCAAGGATATAGGCAGCAGCAAACGGCTAGCCAGTATGCAAAATCTTCAGATTTCTGATACAGCTGAAACTAGGATTGTACCGAAGCGGCTCTTTCCACTCCGCTTCTCAGACAAATTAGATATACCTCCAGCCGTCTGGTGCTGTACTGCTTGCTCCCATCTCCGCGAAATGCAACAGACTGCTGTTTATGGAGAGGAGGAGTGGATACTTCGGAGTGGCATGGGGAAAATGGGGGAGACCGCCGAAAGTATCTCAGCTGACCGCTTGCCATCAGCAGATTCACACAATCCTTTTGAGAATGGGTGGCACCATATAAAAAAGAAAAAAACTACGCAGGCAGTGAAAACTACTCCCCACATTAACTAAGGACAAGGAGCCACTTTGGTACCGAGTACCGTAAAGCTCCTCCACCGCGAAAAGGAAAGGAAAAAACAATGGGGATCAGGAGGGTTGCAGGCTTGGCCTGAAACCGGGTCCTGATGAGAGTTGATAACAGTACTGGAAAGGGCACGTCTAGTATGGACAAGTTTAGCAGCAATGTTCACAAAGTGCACATGGAGCTTGGAGGCAAGCTTCTTAACTCTTTGAGAATCGAGACCCAGTTCCTTGCAAGGCTTGAGGGTGTGAGTGTTGTAGATGGTGCCGCCCACACCCAAATGGATGATGTGGAGAGTAACGGAGGCTCCTTGGACAATGTTGCAAAGGTCTTTGTGCTGTTCCTTTGCGGTGTTTAGCTGGTTCTGAGGTCTGGTGTCCTCACAGTACTTGATCTCGACAAGGTGGATGTCACGCCGAGGTTTGCTGAGGTCTTTAGGTCGGTGCTGTCTGGGGTTGGTGGCTCTACTGGTGGCTGGCGGTGCTGCTGAGATGCTCCCGGTCTCCCTCATTTGCCCCCTGCCACTTTGAAGAACCCACCTCCCTACATTAGTTTGTTGTTTTTGTGTTTTTGCAGCGATGGGAGTAACCATCACAAAATTTGGACGGCTGGAGGTAAATCTGTCTTTTATCTGGGAAGCGGGTTGGGAAAAGCCATTTGGAAACAATTCTACTTTACAACAATTGCACACTGAAGCCCTGCTTTAAGGAGCTGGGCTTTGACTCTCAAAGAGTTAAGAAACTTGCTTCCAAGCTTCATGTACATTTTGTAAACTAAGCTACCGAACTTGTCCATACCAGACTGAATTTTTTCATTACTATTATCAAGAGTTGAACTCTCTTCAGGAGGCTGCTTTCAGATCAAGCCTGCAACCCTCCTGATCCCCATTGGTCTTTTTCTTATTCTTTATGCCCCCCTTTCCCTATCCATACTGGATCATTTCTTGTTCCTTCTCTTTACCTTGTTTCTCAAAATCGCTTCCCCTTTTGTTAAGCTAGGTGTGGTTGCAGGCTTATTCCAAGCTTCCGCTCAGATGCCCAAAGACTCATATACATATATAGCGATGTAACTTACCTTATTCTTTATGGTAAAGGAGTTTTACGTACCCGGTAACTGCTGAGTACTCTGCAGCATGCAGAAGTAATCTAGTTCTTGGAGGCGAGTGCAACCGAACGTCAGTTAGTACTCTCTTGGCACAGCTTGCGCTGTGATAACCATCCTTTTTATGCTTGTGCCTTAAATAGTTGGCAGCTTAGTTTTAAGCCCTTGCTCTCTTTGACTTCAGCAACTTGCTGCCCTTGGCCTGTTCCTTCCTGTTTTGTGTGGTTCCAGTGTGTCTGTA
>Ga0307947_1000385_pt1 | contig 30520 bp, 27 predicted proteins | sample OrgLakmetagen232_FD_201840 | JGI IMG/M metagenome (GOLD analysis project Ga0307947, IMG submission 201840) | Saline water microbial communities from Organic Lake, Antarctica - #232 | ecosystem: Environmental > Aquatic > Non-marine Saline and Alkaline > Saline | place: Antarctica: Organic Lake...
GCTTGCCTCTATCAATTGCCCCCCCCCCCCCATGCACAGGTGCCTCAGACCTCCTCATGTGGGGCACCTCAAGGCCTTCCTCGTCATGACACGATGCCGCACAATCTTGGGCATGGTCTGCACAGTCACGAGCATCTTTATCAATTGCCCCTTCCCACAGGTGCCTCAGATCCTGGTGTGGAGCACCTCAAAGCATCCCTCGTCAACATGGTGCCAGCTGACGTGCACACAGCCGGGTCTACCAAGCCTTTCCTGTTTGCCGTGGACCACTGCTTCTCCATCAAGGGCCAGGGCACTGTCATGACTGGCACGGTGCTGCAGGTGTGTGTGGGTGCTGTGTGGGCTGTATTCCGTGTGGTGTGAAATGATGGTGTGTGGTCGGCTGTTTTATGGCTGTCTCCCCCATCAAGGGCCAGGGCACCGTCATGACTGGCACAGTGCTGCAGGTGTGGGTGGGCTGTGTGGGCTGTATTCCGTGTGGTGTGAAATGATGGTGTGTGGTCGGCTGTTTTATGGCTGTCTCCCCCATCAAGGGCCAGGGCACCGTCATGACTGGCACGGTGCTGCAGGTGTGGGTGGGCTGTGTGGGCTGTATTCCGTGTGGTGTGAAATGATGGTGTGTGGTCGACTGTTTTATGGCTGTCTTTACCATCAAGGGCCAGGGCACCGTCATGACTGGCACAGTGCTGCAGGTGTGTGTGGGCTGTGTGGGCTGTATTCCGCGTGGTGTGAAATGATGGTGTGTGGTCGACTGTTTTATGGCTGTCTTTACCATCAAGGGCCAGGGCACCGTCATGACTGGCACGGTGCTGCAGGTGTGGGTGCTGTGTGGGCTGTATTCCATGTGGTGTGAAATGATGGTGTGTGGTCGGCTGTTATATGGCTATCTTTACCATCAAGGGCCAGGGCACCGTCATGACTGGCACGGTGCTGCAGGTGTGTGTGGGTGCTGTGTGGGCTGTATTCCGTGTGGTGTGAAATGATGGTGTGTGGTCACCTGTTTTATGGCTGTCTTTACCATCAAGGGCCAGGGCGCCGTAATGACTGGCACAGTGCTGCAGGTGTGGGTGCTGTGTTTAATGTATTCCGTGTGGTGTGAAATGACAGTGGCTGTCTCCCCCATCAAGGGCCAGGGCACCGTCATGACTGGCACGGTGCTGCAGGTGTGGGTGCAGTCTGGGATGTTTTCCGTGTGGGTTTCTGGAATTAAGGTTCAAGGTTGGCTATTTGGCTGTCTGTGGTTTTGGACAGAGAGGAAGAGGGGGAGGACTGTCAGGGTTTCCCCATCTTTGACGTGAGCTCCTGTCTTGTTTTCTTTTCTTTTCTGCCCTTTCTACCCACACATTACTTGGACGTCCTTGTGTGTTCTTGTTGGGAATAAAAAATAAGTAATGGACAAGCCTCCTCGGGAAGTTTGCAGTTTAAGAGTGATACGCCAGCTTGGGAGGCAGACGTGTATGCAGTAAGAGCCAGTTTGGGAGGCAGACGTGTATGCAGTAAGAGCCAGTTTGGGGGGCAGACGTGTATGCATTAAGAGCCAGTTTGGGGGGCAGACGTGTATGCAGTAAGAGCCAGTTTGGGAGGCAGACGTGTATGCAGTAAGAGCCAGTTTGGGGGGCAGACGTGTATGCAGGAAGAGCCAGTTTGGGAGGCAGACGCATATGCAGTAAGAGCCAGTTTGGGGGGCAGACGTGTATGCAGTAAGAGCCAGTTTGGGAGGCAGACGTGTATGCAGTAAGAGCCAGTTTGGGGGGCAGACGTGTATGCAGTAAGAGCCAGTTTGGGAGGCCGACGTGTATGCAGTAAGAGCCAGTTTGGGGGGCAGACGTGTATGCAGTCAGAGCCAGTTTGAGAGGCAGACGTGTATGCAGTAAGAGCCAGTTCGGGAGGCAGACCCATATGCAGTCACGGCTTGTTCAGCTCGTTTTTGGGCTATAGGAGGCGTTGGCAAAAAAGGAGCGTATGCAGTAGAGCCAGTTGAAAGTTTGCAGACGTTTATTCGGCGCAAACCCCCAACAATCTGAACAACCTGCTGCTGCAAGACCCTGCATTGTGAGGATAGAAGTGTGTGCAGTAAGCAGTGTGTTTGCAAGGGTAAGGATGTCTCGTTAATGGACGGGAGCGGAATGGTGTTTTTTGTTTACTACGTGGATCAATTGCAGATTGTAGCCCTGACAAATTTGTAGAGCTGTGTCTTGGGGTTTGGGTGGTGGTCTGTTTACAAGCGACTTCTAGTTACCTTCAAAGTTGTGTCAAGTCGCGTATCAATGTGATGATTTGCGCACGCGAACATTGGTGACTGTGGGAGACTCCATCGAGCCTCCTGCTCTCAAAACATTAAATGAACATGTCCCTTGTTATATTCTGATTGTAATTTGACGATAAGGATCCCAAGGTTTATCCATATTATCCATTACGACATCCCATGATATATTGGGATTATCACTTATACCTTGCCAATTAATTATTTTTAGTAAAGGTCTGTAAAATATCAGAGGGGGTTATCTGGGCAAATGCCAAAACATGCTCCTTTTTTCATGAAAGTTGCAACTACCCACACGTCACTTCATCAAATTGGCCCAACCTAGCTTCAAACTGATGCTGACTTTATAAGCTACCTGAGCATGTGCTCAGATTTAGACAGGTCGCCCTGCGTAAAAAATGACAGGGCTAAAAGCACACGTCGTGCACGTGTACCCTAGATGGGTGCTTTTCAAGGGGAAAGGCATATTAATTTGCATATCTCGCCAACCACTGTCTTTTTGCCCCATTTCTCTTGCAATGATCTTTATTTATTATAAGGACTTTAAAACACCAAAAATCACTCAGTTTGGTGCGCTGGCTGGTCAGATACAGCATATGGCTGCTCAAAAAGTACGGTTCACGCCGCGGCCGATTAGGCATGGCTCCCTTATTTGCACGTTTAAACTCAGCTGCATTGAAATCTGCATATCAGAGCTAAGCTTGAAATGTGCAAATTAGGGGAGCCATACCCTAGGAGCATGCCAGAACCATACCCATTCTGGGCCTCAGATAACCCCCTCTGGTAAAATATACGTATGTATGCGTGTGCATGTATACCTCCACATGTGCAGGGATCGGTGTCTGTGGGAGACTCCATCGAGCTGCCTGCTCTGAAGCTGTCTAAGCCCATCCGAAGCATGCAGATGTTTAAAAGACCCATGAACAAGGTGTGTGTAAGCTTGTACTTGTATGCGTGTAAGCTTGTACTTTATGTGTGTAAGCTTGTACTATTAAGAGCCACGAGCAAGGTATGTGGGTGTGTATGTGTAAATACAATGACTAGATTTCTGACCTCTTGTCCGTGCTTGTACCTGGCATGTGTATTTGTGTGGGTTGGTTGTATTGTGTGACTTTTGTTGCGCTTTCCATGATATCTGCTCCAAAATTCCTGAAACGTTTGAGCCAGAAATGTTGAAATGGCAGCATTAAAGTATATTAAACGTTAAAGAATTTGTACGTTGGAAGTGATTTTGGGGTTGAAGCTCTCGTTGTGATTGCCCATCATACTTCACGCTTGTTGCTTGTGTGTCTAGGAAGCTTGTGCAAGGAGATGAAGCAGACATCCACACAAACACAAATGCACATACGCAGCTTGTGCAAGGGGACTAAGCAGACACTCACATAAACACACACACAAACACAACGCACACACATACATACATACACACGCAGCTTGTGCAAGGGGACTAAGCAGACACACAAACACACACACAAACACAATGCACACTCACACACACGCAGCTTGTGCAAGGGGATCGAGCTGGCATCTGTGTGACTCAGTTAGACCCCGCGCTAGTGGAGCGTGGTGTCGTGTGTGCCCCGGGGAGCGTGCCCACCTTCACAGGCGCCATTGCCTTGGTGGAGAAAATACGCTTCTTCTCTGGCCAGGTGTGTGTCTCATGTGTGTGTGTCTTGTGCGTGTGTGTCTTGTGTGTCTCGTGTGTTTGTGTATGTTAGAAACAGGATGAGAAGAGAGAGCCAGCGTCGCCTTGGTGAGCACCGTTTTCTGTTGGAAACCCTGTGTGCTGGTTTCTCTGATCAGATCTTTGTGCAAGCTTTGTAAGATCCTCAGCACTGCTAAGGAGGAAAGTGCACGCAGACGTGAAATGTGCACGCAGACCTAAAAAGCGCACGCAAACAGTACAACACACACATGAAAATGTCCGCCAAACGTGCATTGAGTAAATGCCCCCTCTGCTAGTGCTCACGCTGGCCAGGACCCAACTCAGAGCACTTCTGATTACTCAAGGCTGAACAATGGCTCCCTATATATAGGTTGAGCAGCCATGCCAGGCTGGAGGCCTTTGCAATCCAAAAACTAAACATATTAGTTAATGTGGAAAGTGGGGTACTGTCTGCACTGAGGCACTGAGTCTGCACTGAGGCACTGTCTGCGAAAATAGTTTTTTCCTCTCAAGGCACTGGCGTGCTGTAGGGTACATCTGCGGACACTGATCTCTCCGTCTTTGCTCCTTTCCTCGCCATGCACATCTCTTCTGCTTCCCACCTACAGCAGCCAGCAAGGAGTGCTGTGTGTCTACGTGTACTGTGTGTCACATTCATTCCCTGCAATTAGCTAACTGTCCATTTGCAAACACGCTGCTCTTATGTGTCACACGCGCTCTCTTCTGATTCCCACCTACAAGCGGCCAGCAGAGTGCACTTTTTGTATGTGTGCTCGAGGCGTGTGTTTGAGTTTTTTGTGTATGGGTATGTGTGTATGTTTGTGTGTGTGCACTCCTGTGTTTTTGTGTTTGTGTATGTTTGTGTGTGTGTGCACTCATACACTGCAATGAACTTCCTCTCTCTTTGCAAACGCGCTGCTCTTGCGTGTCACGCGCTGCTGCTCTTGCGTGTCATGCGCTGCTGCTCTTGCGTGTCACGTGCTGCTCCTCTTGTGTGTCACGTGCTGCTGCTCTTACGTGTCACACGCTGCTCCTCTTGTGCGTCACGCGCTGCTGCTCTGCGTGTCACGTGCTGCTGCTCTTGTGTGTCATGCGCTGCTCCTTTTGTGCGTCACGTGCTGCTCGTGCGTGTCACGCGCTGCTCCTCTTGCGTGTCACGTGCTGCTGCTCTGCGTGTCACGTGCTGCTGCTCGTGCGTGTCACGCGCTGCTGCTCTTGTGCGTCACGCGCTGCTGCTCTTGTGCGTCACGCGCTGCTCCTTTTGTGCGTCACGTGCTGCTCGTGCGTGTCACGCGCTGCTCCTCTTGCGTGTCACGTGCTGCTGCTCTGCGTGTCACGTGCTGCTGCTCGTGCGTGTCACGCGCTGCTGCTCTTGTGCGTCACGTGCTGCTGCTCTTGTGCGTCACGCGCTGCTGCTTGTGCGTGTCACGTGCTGCTGCTCTTGCGTGTCACGCGCTGCTGCTCTTGCGTGTCACGTGCTGCTGCTTTGATGCTGGCATATCTTGTTTCTGTATATATATTCAATGTATATGACCGTAGCTTCGTAAATTCACTGTTTTTAAAAGTACCAGACATACTCCGTGTTTACGTGCATATATTAATTATATTCATTTAATTTTGGCCAACCCAAATTGTTTGCTCGTTTCGAAACCGGTGGCACAGTCGGCTTCTGTCCCTAGGTGAACACGTTTTTATTTTGTTACGCGCCATCTCTTCCGAGTCACCCACAAATTCCAGTGCTTTTCTCTGTCTGTGTTCTTTCAAAAAAGGCGGCGCAACTGGCTTCATGCCCCTTGTTGAACGCACTCTGTCTATGTCATACGCACTGCATTGTTTTGCGCACTCCTTGTAGGTAGCGCATATGCACCGTGTAGGTATATTATAAGGCTGGCTCCTTCTATGTCATACGCGCACTCCTGCAGGTAGCCAGTAAGGCCAAATTCCATGTCACAGTCGGCCATGCCACTGTCATGGCCAAGCCCCTTTTCTTCGGCCTCCCTGATGGTACGCTGCGTATGATCTCCAGTGAGCAAAATAATAATAGAAGGAGGATTAACGGATCAATAAGAAGATCAATAGGAACAACGGATCAATAGGATTAATAGGAACAACGGATCAATAGGATTAATAGGAACAACGGATCAACGGATCATTTTGTTGTTGTTCACGCCGCTGTCATAATCGAGGCCCTGTTCTTTGGCCTTTCTGATGGTGAGCTTTATATATTAAATAAAATTATGGCCTTGTGCAGATAGGTTGATAATCGATAATGGTGCAAATTTGCTACGTCAAGGCCAGCCTGCTGATCTCATGGCCAGAAGTGTTCACCATGCTAACTACAATGATTTGTGCTGCTAAAGTGAAGGCCAAGCCATGTCCTTTGGGGTCACGTTGGATAGGGCATTTGATCATGTGCTGTGTCTGAGGTGCGTGTGCGTGTGCAGGCGCCCATGCGCGCGTGTGTGTACGTACGTGTGCGTATGCTCAAGTGTGTACGATTGTTTTCACAATTCTTTGTAATGCAGCCATGAAATCACTTGCACCAAAGTCCTTAATAAAACGCGCTGTCGCACTTCATCTTGTTGTGTGGCAATGCAACCCTCCAAGCACAGGAACGGCTGTGCCTGGATGTGTGCCTGCTTTGGCAACGACAATGTTTAGCCCGTTAAGTCTCAGCGTGCCAAGCGCTCTGCTCACATTTGTGCGACCTTTTTGCACGGCCACCTGATCCACCACACGCACATAATATCACCAGATCACCCCACCGCACATACGCCACCACACGCACATAATATCACCCCACCGCACATACGCCACCACACGCACATAATATCACCAGATCACCCCACCGCACCGCACATACTAGAGGGTGTTTTTCAAGATGCTGCTGTGGCCATGATGATACAGTGATGTGCAATGCTGAAGTTTCGGCGCGTGAAGCATTTGGTTAACGTGCATGTAACCTTGTTGCATGGCCACTTGATCCACTCCCCCTACCCCCCCCCGCACACACACACACACACACACACACACCACCACCAGTTCACCGCATGACACACAGGAGAGGGCGTGCCCCAAGATGCTGCCGTGGCCATGATGATGGACAACCTCAGCAGTATGGCTTCAAGAGACCCCGTCCCCATCCACTTGGACATTGGCCATGAGTACGTGTACCAGGTAGGGAACGCACCTGGATGTGCACACAGACACTTGGACACCGGCCATGAGTACGTGTAGCAGGTAGGGCAAGCATTTTGATGTACTCACAAACACGATTGTGCATGCACACACACGCGCGCGCACACAATAACATACACACGCACACACGCATTAACGCAAACAGTTTCACCGTGTGCACCTACCTGCATGTGTGTATGTTTTCAGGAGGAGCTGTATGGTTTAGAGGGCCGCTCCCTCTCCCCCTCCCTGCTTGACAAGCAGCAGGTGCAGGAGGGTGTGGCAGCCTTCAGCTTGAGTGATCCTGAGTGCCCCTGCCACTACGGGAGGCAGTGGGCGTACCTTCAATTTGAGCAGCCTGTCACAGCACCCAAGGTGGGCGCTGCTGTGTTGTTATTGTGCGTGTGTGTATGTTGCTGTTTGGTAAAATGTGTTGTGTCAGTGCAGGAAGCAGTGGGCGTACCTTCAGTTTGAGCAGCCTATCACAGCGTCCGATGTGGAGACTGCTGTGTGTATGTGTATGTGTGTGTTGTTGTGTGTGTGTATGTGTGTGTGCGTGTGCAAGCATCAGTTGTGTTGCACAGAAGGCAGTGGGCATACCGTCCATTTGAGCAGCCTGTCACATCGCCCAAGATGGAGGCTGCTGCGCTGTTATCTTGTGTGTTGTTATGTGGGATTATGTGTTGTGGAGGCAGTGGGTGCACGCGCAGCCCACGCTCCTGTCCCAGCTCCCAATGTGAGAGCTGCTGTGTTGTATGTTGTGAAGGCAGTGAATGCCTGCGGACAGATTTAGTGACACTGACAGATCTGAGGGAGCATCAGTCAGGGTGGAGACCGTGTTTCCTGTTCAAGCACACTGCTGTTCACACACTGCTGTTTGAACACACAAAGGTGCTCGTGGGAGAGGAATGAGTCCTAGCCTAGATCAATCAAACACATGGACGCACACACACACGTACACACGCGTGCAAGGATGTACTGGTGCATTCTCGAATCTGAGGGAGCACCAGTTAGGGTGGAGACCGTGTTTATGTACAACCCAACCTCCTTGCCAACTGGCATTTATGAGCTGCTTGTACTTTGTTTGATGCTTACTCGCTTGCATCCAGGTACAATGGCAGCGCACACTCTTAACAAGCTGCCTATGAAAAATACAGCACCTCATTGTCTGACCTGCTGCCATATTGCAGGACGCTCTAGTGATTGCAGCCAGGTTCGACGGTGACGTGCATGGAGAGACCTGCCGCCTCGCTTTTTACGGGCGCATCCTCTCCCTCATAGACCCAGCAAAGCCCCAGGATTTGCAGCAGATTAAAGTGTACAAGGTGTTTGTGTATGCGTGCTGTGTGTGGGTGGATGTGGGCGTGGGTGCTTTTCCTTATCCCTTTGGCTGCATCAAGCCAAGGTTCTTATGCACGCTGCCTTACTCAGGCTAAGTGTTGCTCTATATAAAGCGACTAAAATATGGATTACGAGTACACAAGACGGGTTAGCTTATTGAGAATCACTAGGTTGCAAATCTGGATTGAGAATCACTAGGTTGCAAACTAGGGCTGCCTTTTTCCTAATAATGAAGGTGGGGTGTTTTGTGCCTTTGTGCCGTGGCCCATTCTGTCAGTCGTGCACTGTCAGTCGTGCACCACTGCCCATTTTATTAGTCGTGCATGCACTACTGCCCATTCTGTCAGTCGTGCGTGCACTACTGTGCTACCCAAGAGCAGCTGAGTCCTGCATAAATTTCGCGGCTGGCCAACACACAATTTCCTACGCAAAAGGTCTCTTTCATTTGCTTGCCACATGACAATACTGGGGCTCAAGTGCACCTGCAGCCGCAAGCCCATCCTATGGCACGCGTGCTCTGTACTTTTCATTTGCTTGCCACATAATGATACTGGGGCTCAAGTGCACCTGCAGCCGCAAGCCCATCCTATAGCACGCGTGCTCTGTCCTCTGCGCAGCAGTTGCCTGGCTTGACAGGCGACTTGATGCAATCGCTGATCAGTAGCTTGCTGCATCCCTGTCTTTTTGCTGGAACATACATGAGCTCCACAGCCACTCGACTCGAGGCAATCTGATCTCTGGCTTGCTGCATGTCTCTCAGTCTGCTGGAGCGTTATGAGAATTACGAGCATTAAATGAGCATTAAGTGAGAATGACAACGTCACGCGCTCTGTCTGTGCACCCTAAAAAAAGTGCACGGCATTATGGTTGCTACCTGATCGCCCGCTTGCTACATTTGTCTTTCTGTCCGCTGGAGTAGAAGTGAGTTGTCACAGCAACTCGACTTGTGCAACCTGATGGCTAGCTTGCAATTCGCTGTATTCCTCTCTGTCTGCTCTGGAGCGTACGGCCAGCAACCCAACTTTTGCTATCTGATCTCTGGCTTGCTGCATTCCTCTCTATCTGCTGGAGCATAAGCGAGCCGGCATTGAGCAGTTTCTATTTGTGTTCTCATGTGTCCTCGCAATTGGGATGAAACGCAAGGCACGTGATTACCCTTTGTAATTATGTGCGCTCTCAGTCTGTCTGCGCAGTTTAAAAGCAAGCAGGGTTTATGGTCTTTTTTACTATAAATGTGTTTTCATTTGCGCTTTACTGCTTCAAGAGAAGCAAACTGAATGTTCTTTCATTTTTGTTCCACAGTTAAAAGAGAAGCGGGGCACCATAGAGCGCATCATGCCGGATGGTCAGACAGCCATCGTGCGCGGGATGTTCAAGAAAGAGACCGACCCCTCCATTTTTTTGAACCTCAAGGTATACATTTGCAGCTATACGTGCTTGAGGTCTGAATGTAGGCAGCTGAGGCTTATTTTTGTTTAAGTTTGGATTATGTTCACAAAGTGCTTAATTTATAGCGCTTGGTGGTTTGATTGTCTGAGAGAAGCACATCATTTCTGAGGCCTGAAGCACTGCCTCATTTTGCAATGTTCTCCTTCATCCGTTCCTCCTCTCATGCAGTCCTGTGTTGCGCATGCAGGTTTCTCTTGCGTACACTTTCAATGTATTTACACTTTTTTTTTGTGTCAACACTTGCACTCCTCTCCCTGTCAAAACGCCTAGGCTAGTACTACATGGATCTTTTCACACTAGGGTTTAGATACTACATGGATTTTTTAACACTAGGGTTTAGGTACTGCATGGATCTTTTCACACTAGGGTTTAGGTACTATATTGGAAGTTTACTTGCTGAAATAAAGGAACAGGAATCTACGACATGCTGCATTACATTTCGCTGTAAAAGGTGTGTTATGCACCCTGTATGTTTTGGCCAACCTGTGCACGGAAAAAAAATTAGTGGAGAAAATTGAGAGCATGACCACTCCTGTGCGTGAGAAGAGAAAAATAAAAGCAAAAAAGCTACGCTTGGCCACCCTTATGCACGTCTCATCACACTCCTATGATGCGTTTTTTTTCACACTCCTTCGCGTATCTCATCACACCCGTACGTACGTCTCATCACACTCCTATGATGCGTGTTTCATCACACCCGTACGTACGTTTCATCACACCCCTATGCGTATCACATCACACCCATACGTACGCCTCATCACACCCCTTCGCGTATCTCATCACACCAGTACGTACGTCTCATCACACCCCTATGCGTATCTCATAACACCGGTACGTACGTCTCATCACACCCCTATGCGTATCTCATAACACCGGTACGTACGTCTCATCACACCCCTTTGCGTGTCTCATCACACCCTCACACGTGTCTCGTCACACACACCCTCGCAGGTCACGATCGCTGATGGCACGGAGCAGGGTACCATTGAGTCTAGTTTTGGCAAGTCTGGCAAGCAGAAGGTGTACTTCCCTAATGGTCTGGGATCACCGTCACAGGGCAGGTCGGGAGAGAAGACGGTGGTGCTGCAATGCAAACGCTACATCTTTGATCAGAATAGAAAAAGGTTGAAACAGTAGGGTAGAGAGAGGGGATGTGGTTTAGATTAGGCAATGTGGCTGTATGTTCTCAACTAGTGCTTGCAGTGCACGTTATGTGTCTTATCAACCACGTATCACTGCTGTCACTTATCTGGTCGTCGTTGCTTGTACCATGCTTAAGTTTGGCCAGAACCATATGTATATGGTGTATAGTATACAGCGGTGGAGGAGCTTTACGGTACTCAGTACCAAAGTGGCTCTTTTTCTTTAAGTAATGTGGGGAGTGGCTTTCACTGCCTGCATAGTTTTTTATTTTCAGCAAATATACCGTGAGCATACACGGTTCTGGCCAACCCAAACTATATTGACATTCGCATCTTTGGACATTATATTTGCCTGTTAGCGCCTTTTTCCCCCTCTTTTTTCATGACCTTTTTGGACACAGGTTTGCTACCTTCACCTTTCTCTTAGAGGCATTCACAAGGCTGGAATGCTGTATAAAAGCGCCCGTATCTTAGTATTAATATCTTGCACCAAGGAATCATTCACTTCCATATTACGCTCTTGAATGGCTGTGGGTGACTTATCATGTTCTCAAGCCTCATGAGAAAATTAAACCTGGCTGTGTCGGTAATAACGATAAAGCTGTTCATTTCACCAGTTAACGGTACTGAACCGTCTCATTAGTAGTTGTGTTCCTCCTCCTTAAAATACATCCATTACATGCCAAAAATGGCACAATTGCATACTGAAACAAGAAGTGCTAGCTTGGGTGTAGGCAGGTCATACGGTATGAGTGTGGGGGGGCTTCTGCTCACAACCCCCCTGGTCCTCATTAGTTGGCTTACAACTTCTTGGCAGCAAGGGGCTTATTGCCCTCTTTTTTTCTCAGCTCCCACTTGTAAGCCTTACAGTCCCCTACCCATCCGCCCCGTGGCTGTGCGCCCCTTTATTGTCTCTCCTTTCCTCCTCATTTTTATATTTTTATTGCTGCTACAACAAACACTCCTAACAAACATTGCATGATTACATACGCAGCCTAGCAGTCACACTTAATGAATGATGGCTACATCCATAAAATCTGTACCTCCAATCTTTCCAATCCCATTTTACCTTTCCTTGGGGAAAGTAGAAATTTCCATGCCAAGTTGGGACTATGGATCTCCGTCTTGGGTTCGGCACACTCCAGAAAGCCGCATAACATCAAAAATAGACAATCAAGGTTTTCTTAAGTTTTCCAAGTTCAATTACTAAAGCCCAATTAACTCCACGACTGTATCCTGGTTAAAAAGCGGCTAATCTCGACTCCAAATTCTCATTGTAGTGCTTTGTCTGACATGCCATGGTCTTAATCGCTTCTAAGTTATGTAAAAAGTCATGCTATAAGCAGCAGCACTCTCCCAAAACATGAATGGACGTCCTTTAAATTCGCCCAGCGTAGCAATCTCTTCTGTTTACGGATATCTGGTTTCCCAAGGCACGCAGCAAATGAGGTTCTCCTTTTTATACCGGCAAGCCTAGCACACGAGCGACAGTCAAGCCTGCAAGGGTCGCAGTGGCGTAACCAAAGCTGCCACATAGCATGGCCGGCTGAACCAGTTTAAACCACCCCTTGCTTGCCGCGAATCCTACGCACACATGTATTGACATGGACGTGTGGGGTAGTGTAAGAATGCGACAAAGAAGTCCACATGCTCAAACCTGACACTAGACTGCTCATTTTGCTGGACAAAAATAAATAAGCTACTTTTCTACTAAACCTAGGCGTCCCCACGCACAAAGTGCACCAACTAGCTACTAAACTGCACTGCCATGCAATGAAAAGCTGAAACAAGATTACAAAAACAAGACAAAATACACCTTAACAACAACAGGGATAATGGGGGATCTGATGGGGGGGGTGCTGGTAGAGCGGCTGGCTTCAGGAGGGCTAGGCGCAGGCCGGACTGCATGGCTGACAACCCGCCGGATCCTCATTAGTCTCTGTTGTTTCTCTATTTCGTTTTTTGGTGGGGCTCTGGCTAGTGTGAGCACTAGTTAAGAGCCTTTCCTTAATGCACGCTGGTGACTTCCAGCATAGACTTTTACTTTTACTTTTAACAGAGGAAGTGTAGGTATGAGAATTGTGCAGGGACACGAGTGCTTTATGCTCTGCACCAATCAGTGCTGGGTAGGCGAAGAAGTACAGTGGGGTGAATGCGTTTTGGCCGACTGCTTTCTTCAGCAACACATAATACCTTTGTGCTGTCATGCATACAGCCCCATCGCAAGTGTTTCATGAAGGCAAAATACAAAATACGCACGCAGACGCATTTACACACATATCCAGAACACACGCCCCACCTGCTGCTGTCGCTGGTCCGCCAACTAATGCGTTGCTGCTCAGTAGCATGCATGCCAGGGACAAGTGCTGGGGAAACGCACGCCCACCTAGCCACAACAGCACCCAATGCGTGGCCACCTGCAAAAATGCCGCAGCAAGTAATGAGAGCTCTCTATGAGCGAGCATTATATTAATCCCAAGCTAAACCTATGGAATACAGACACGCGTTGTTTTTGCCTCACTGCCTTCTGGAGCTAGGTGATGTCACGACTAATGAGAGATGTAGGGATAGGTCACTCTCGTATCTACTCTTAAACCGGCATACATTTCCCATTGCGATATGATGCAGGATGAGGGATGGCGCACCAGAGCCCTGGTGTCGTAAACTTAGGCATATTTTGTGTCCTGCATCACGTTGCAGGGGGTGATCTGTGCCTGATCTGAACATTGGCAGCGATAATGCCAGAACCTTGCCCCCTGAAATTGTTAAAAAATTTTCCAGTTATGGATATTTAGGTGCAGGGTGGGCAAAAACGCTAAGCATGTGTCAGGCTGGGAAATGGGCGCAATAAGAGAAAGACCAAGCTTGTAAATTCCCAGAGGGGGTCAACTGAGCAAATGTCCTGAAATGTAACTTTTTTATGCAAATCATGCTTGAATGATATAACTAGATGGTTCATAAGTTTGGGGCCAAAAGGACCACCCCAGTGGTCTGGACAGTTCAAATTTTGGCACTGAGTTTCCACATTACAGGCCACCACGCCCCAAGCAGGGCCTCTTATCATCCCAAAACAAGCCAGGGGGACTTCCTTTATGATACCAAATTATCCTGGGGTTTGAAAAGTATATTTGGTGAAGGTTGGTTTTCCACCTTTTTGGCACCCCTTTGCTGATTGAGGGAAATGGGCCAAAATGGGGTATCTGGCCAAGTACTGCTCCGTTTTGCCCCATTTTTGTTGCAGTGATTTTTTTATCGAAATGTAGATGATTCATATAAAAACGACACAGATCAGGTCAGTGGGTGGTGAGATATGAGAGAATGGTGGTGAAAAATAGGGTTCACGCCGTGGGCAATTAGGCATGTGTGCCGCAACTGGCAGTTTTCAAGCTCAAGTGTAGCCAAAATACCTCTGGGTACTAAGTTTGGAAACTGCCAGCTGGGGCGCACATACTCAATTCCAATTCAAAAGTACCCCTGTTTAGGGCCTCAGTTGACCCCCTCTGGTAAATTCCTGCACAAACATGTAGGTAATGGCTATATATGTTAGCACAAACAATTGTAGATGTGCGCAGCATGGCCTCGATTCAAACTCTTGTACATGTCTGCTCACCTACAACCAACCACTGGCTTAATTGCGCCACTCTTACTTCCTGACCCATTGCTGACCAAACACTTTTACCAGGCTTTGGATGTTGTCCAACCTTCCTCTCTTGCCAAACTGAAGGTGCAGGACACTCAGCAAACATACCCTAGGACCCCTCTAAATATCTTGGAGCCAAAATTTGGGCGCTTTTGATGCCCCTACTGTAATGGGAGTTCTCCTTCCTCTGCCATCTGCATCTCACCGCACACGCACGAGCCGCCCATGTCCCCAATTCTGGTGGGGTTTGAGAGGTGCCTTGGGATTTGTCAAACAGCTCTGCTTTCAGGATCATAAGTAATCATAACAAACAAAGAGAATGGTAGATCTGTTGTGACCAAAAAGATTCCACTCACCATGGCGGCACTGAAACTTAGTCCTGTTGTAATCAACAGATTCCACTTACCATGATAGCAATGAATCCAAAAATAGCGGGCGTCTCGCTGGCACAGGCGGAGAGAGAGCCAGCACTTGCCCCTATGGTGCAAAAGAAGATGCCCGTGAGAGCCATGCCCATCTGCAAACATGCATATCGATTATTTTGTGTTGTGTACGTCCTGTGTCCTAGTTTTTTTGTTTTCAATAGTTTCTTATGTTTGACTTTGCTCTTGAACCTGGCCACGGAGCCACCAAAAATCTAAAAATTATTGGCAGCAAAAAACGCGGTTTTTTGCCGCAGCTGATTAAGCTATTAGGCATGTGCATCCCGCCCACGCGCAATTTCTTCGCAACTGAGATGGACGGATATTGGAGTTGGAGGGAGCATACTACCGTATATACACCGTATAAGTACGGTTCTGGCCAACCCTAGTCATATAATGCATCTGGTTGTTGTTTGGGTTAAAATGCAAATACATGCAATTACATGAGGTAACTGGAAAAGGGCTATCCTGCATGTTTGCTCGTGTGGCGTGCAAAAACACGCTCTTACTGCCTCCACATTATTTGTTTGAGGGCAGACAGGCATGGGAAATGACAAAGTTCGTTTATGGAAGAATTTCCACCCTCTATTTACATGAGCAGTCAGACGCTTGGTTTGAAGATTGCTTTGATAATGGGCATAATTATCCTTTAGCCCAAATCGCACTAAGCTGAGGGGCTTGTTAGCCCTTACCAATATCAACAAAGTAGCGATCCAATAATACCATTTTTTTGCCGTTTAGCCATCCGACGATTTACAGTGTGTATACCGATTCTAAACAGAAAGCCTCAAAAGTAAGTATGCGTAAATATTTCATGTACACAGCTCTGTACGACCCACATGTGTCTTGTGTGTTTGTTTGTGTGTGTGTGTTTGTTTGTGTGTGTGTGTGTGCGTGTGTGTGAGTTTGTTTGTGTGTGTGCGCGCGTGCGTACATTGTGATGACGTCCTTTCACTCCTCTCCCATCTGTGCCGTGCCTGAGACAGGGGTCAGCATACAGTCTCTCACTTGCAAGCCCATCTTGAACCAGTTATCGCCCTTGCAAGCTTAGATCTGGCAAGCAAGTCTAGCCCTTCTGTTTCCATTCTTGCCTGTGTTGCGCCTAAAAAAGGGGACAGCGTGCGCTCTCCTGTTGCTTGCGTGCCTGCGATAGGATGGTGGTTCTTGTGTCGGAGCTGTGCTCTTCTGGCAAGTGCATTGCCTGCAAATGCAAAGCCCACTGCTGCTACTGACCTGCGACATATGCACAACACACAACAGTGGAGAGATCATTCAAATTTTGCTCATATGTGCAGTTGCTTTACTCTATTGTCTGCTGCACTCTGCTACCCTGCTGCCGCTACTGACCTACGGTGTGCGCGGCACGCAACAGTGGAGAACAATTGAATCATTATTTCAAACGTTGCTTTTTATTGCATAATACTCGACTGCTGCCACTGACTGACCTGCAACATGCACGGCACACACACGCACACATACACACAAAGCAATCAAGAGGTTAATTCAAACATACAGTGCTGTCACAAAATAGTGTTAGACCGTAGACAAGTGGCTTGTCGAGTGTAGGGGCGGTGTTTCAAACTACAGTGCTGTCACAATATAGTGTTAGGCTGTAGACAAGTGGCTTGACGAGTGTAGGGGCAGTGTTTCAAACCATAGTGCTGTCACAATATAGTGTTAGACCGTAGACAAGTGGCTTGACGAGTGTAGGGGCAGAGCGTGCTTTTTTTGGGACGGAGGAAGGTTTCTTTAATTTAACCGTGGCATGTGGACATGCGGACACACTGACATGGGGTATGAGAAGCACAGGGAAGGAAGCTCTCCGCTTTTTGTGTACGAGGTGGGTGCTCTACTCATTTACGCAGGAATGATAGCAAGGGGAAGGCAAGAAAAGAGCATCAGCTGTAAACTGCTATTTTGAACCAGACGAACAACCAGGGGTGAATTATTAAATGTTTGAGACAACTGCATGTGAGGGGAGGCTGCCAGAATGAGGGCCCTTGTGCAAAGTATAGTTCGAATTGCTTTGCAAAGCGTGTGTTCCCGCAGTGCTTGACACTAATTTCTAGAGTGCAGAGCGTGGGTGCGCAGTGCTTGACCCGAATTGTGAGAGTGCAGAGCGTGAGTGCGCAGTGCTTGCCACAAGTTGTGAGAGTGCAGAGCATAGGTGCGCAGTGCTTGACCCAAATTGTGAGAGTGCAGAGCGTGAGTGCGCAGTGCTTGACCCAAATTGTGAGAGTGCAGAGCGTGAGTGCGCAGTGCTTGACACAAATTGTGAGAGTGCAGAGCGTGAGTGCGCAGTGCATGACCCAAATTGTGAGAGTGCAGAGTGTGAGTGCGCAGAGCTTGCCACAACTTGTGAGAGTGTAGAGCGTGAGTGCGCAGTGCATGACCCAAATTGTGAGAGTGTAGAGCGTGGGTGCGCAGTGCATGACCCAAATTGTGAGAGTGCAGAGCGTGGGTGCGCAGAGCTTGCCACAAGTTGTGAGAGTGTAGAGCGTGGGTGCGCAGTGCTTGACCCAAATTGTGAGAGTGCAGAGCGTGAGTGCGCAGCGCAAAGTGCGTGACACAAGTTGCGTGAGTCCGAAGCGTGAGTATGCATAGCAAAGTGTAAGTGGCGGAAGTGACAGCTGAAGAATTGCAAAATGTGAGCAAAATAGCAGCTGAAGGTGTCCGTCCCGAGTGTGGAGTGTACAGTGCAAAATGTGAGTGTGTGAGTGCACAGTGCAAAGTGTGAGTGAGTGAGGTGGCAGCACAAAGTGTGAGTGAGTCAGGTGGCAGTGCACTCACATGAAGGCAAGGCTGGAGCCCGAGGGCGCTTTGAGGGCGCTGGCAAGCAGCTCTCCGACCAAGCACGAGGCTGCGGCAGCAAAAAGGGAAAGGCTGATGCCCTCTGCTGACCGGCTTGGCAGAGACAAGGTATCAGAAGCAGGGGGCACTTTGTGCTGCGTTGGGGAGGAGGGAGTGGAAGATTGGGATGAGGGGCCAGTGCTCTCAGTTCCTTGCTGCGTGGAGAAGGGAGGGGAAGATTGGGACGAGGGGCCAGTGCTATAAGTTCCTTGCAGCGTGGAGGAGGAGGGAGGGGAAGATTGGGACGAGGGGCCAGTGCTCTCAGTTCCTTGCAGCGTGGAGGTTGAGGGAGAAGCGTTTAAGGAAAGCTGGCCTGTGTCTAAGAACTGTGACTCTCCGCATCCTTCCTTGCTGTTGTTGCTGGTTCTGCTGCTACTGCTGCTTGTGCTCTGGTCTGCTGAACAGCTACTACCGCTATTGGTGCTTTCATATTTATTGTCAATATTGCCAACTTCCTTGCTGTTGTTGCTGGTTCTGCTCCTGCTGCTGCCGCGGCTATTGCTGTCAGTGTTGTCCCTAGTACTAATGCTTGGCTGTTTAGACGTGGGTGGCGCTCGTGAAGAGGCTCCCATGAGAAGGCACAAGCAGGCCGCCATTGCAAGGTTATCCACAGCCATGGCAGAAGGGATGCTGGCAGCCGAGAGCCCTACAATCTGCATTTGTGTGCGAGTGCATGTGTGTGTGCACGTGTGTGTGTAATTTCTGAGTGCTAAGCAGATGAGAGGAAAACTGGCAGCCGGGAGCCTCAGGTTCTGCATTTGTGTAAGTGTGGATCTGTGTGTGCGCATTTAAATGCCTTGAGCAGATCAGAAGAAATCTGGGCAGCTGAGAGTCCCAAAATGTGTTTGAAAAGAAGCGTTCAAGCGGTGTGATAAGTTTCGTGTTTTGCAATATCATTGTACGTCGTACACATTAGTGTTAGGAGGGTCAGCAACTTCCAGCCTATCATGCAACCTGCCTGACACTGCAATGTAGTGAGCTCTCTACTTCTGGTGGAAAAAGGTGCAAGCCAAGGCAGCCAATTCGTTTTGTGACGATGTGCTCAAGTGCAAGAGAAGTGTTATCAATCAACTGTCCACGAGAAAATGAACCTCAAATTTATGAAAGAGGAGAAAAATTAATACGACAAAGGCCATTTTTCTTTTACTTAGTTCATTCCGCAGCCCTGCGTATTTGAGCATCACACTACCAGAACACAATGGGTCTTAATTGAGTGAATATTTACATCAAAAGGCAGCTAACCACCTCAACCTTCAGGATTGATGTGTACTGAAAGGACAGCAGTGAGACAGCTAAACTATTTTGACATACTAATTCAAGGTACGCAAAATAGGGATTCATAATGTCCTAATTTGCACGCTTTCTGCATGCAAAAGATTAACTAAAAGAGCACACAAATACTCTGCTATTCACAAGCACGGCTCTCAAAATTGAAGGCACCCGCAGGAGTCTAAAATACAATTCCCTGACAGTCACGTGTCAATTTTGGGCCTCTGGCCCAAAATGACACCCCCCCCCTCCCCAAACCCCCCTTCCTGACCCCCCACACTTATAAAAAGGGTGTCAATCTGCTCAGAATGCAAGCATCCATCTGCCTGCACAGTTTTCTCGCCAAACAAATTATTACCTGAAGAGTTATAGGGCAAAAACTGATATGCGCACGCTCTTGCACTGACCACCTGTTTAGTGCACAAATCCAGCCATAACCTTTGCCAAAGCACTTTTTTACTTTTATCATGCAACTTATGCATAATGCAATGCGTAAACTACAAGAAAGGACTCCCCCGCTGCCTAGTTGGGGGCATTCCATGCATTTCTATGACCCCCAGACCCCCTCCTTTAATAAAATCACCCAACAAGGGTGCCAATCGACTGGGCTTGAGCTGAGGAATCCAAAATTATTAAATAATTTGTGGAAGTGGCCCAGTATAATTCTGGAGACCTTCCAAAATATCCCGACCCCCCCCCTTTTGGCCCCCTCAGAATCAACTCATCTATATACCAATCTACAGCTCTCGACATCAGGGTTCCAAATGTGTAATTCATATTTCATTTAATACGTGACGTCAAAAAGTTATGATACTTACAAGCTCCTGGCACTCGCTTGATTTTACCATCCTCTCGGTAAATGAGCAGCTATCAGATTGTTTATAAATGCTCAATCCCAGCTCACATCAGGCAGCGGGGGGGATTGATTTGAGGGGGACTTCTGGCCACTACACATTCCTGCATGTTTCTATACCAGAAATCAATTTTCGGAATTCCCAGACTTTATGAAAAATGAAAGATAAAAAAGAAAATAAAGCGCATGTAATAAATACCCCTGTTATGCATGTAAACATTCCACAACAGCACCGTACCTTGCTAACCGCGGCAAAGTTTGTGGATCCTCCGATGTAAGAGGCACATAAGCAGCACGCAAGCTGCTTGCCCTCATGGCCCAAATGTGCCTGTGCGGAGGATTTAAGGTGCTGCAGAGATTGCTTGCGGCAGATCATCTGGCAGGCTAAATGCGGACAGATAATCAAAACGCAAGCTCAGATCATTCCTAAATTGTTTAATGTGCTGCGGATGATTGGTTGCGGCAGGACACCTAGCAGACGTGATGAAAGACAGAAAATAAATACTGACAAACAGGTGGACCCAAAACTGTTGAAGGTGCAGTTTGGTGATAAATGCTGAGAGCACGTTGGCTCCACGTTTCCAAGGTGCTTTGTCACAATGCGCATGCATCATTTCAGATCAATCAACGTATGGCATAACAATGCGTGCTTTGGTTTTTGCACTCACTTGGAGCAGGAAATATGCCAAGCACGCCCCAATCAGCATTCCGAATGCCCCCCAAAAAAACGACGCGAGCAGCACACCACCCTCTCTGCCGCCTGCATTTTTAAAATCAGATTCTAACAAATACAAAGCTGCAGCCATCGTCATCAGGATCTGCATTGAATTTGTGTTAAAAGGTATGTGTGTGTGCTTTGTGCGTGTGTGGTGCGTGTGTGTGTGTGCGTGTGTGTGTGTGTGTGTGTGTGTGTGTGTATGTGTGGTGCGTGTGCGTGTGTGTGCGTGTTTGTGTGTGTGTGCGTGTGTATGTGCGTGTGTATGTGCGTGTGTGTATTTGAGTGTGTGTGTGTGTGTGTACCTTAGAGATGATTGCATTGCACTTGCCTTCCAGACGAAATCAAACTCAACGCAGTCCGTCGGGAGGATACCTAGCTTTGTGCAACAAAAGCCACATGCCTGCGGAGTGTCAGCAGGATGTGATCAGTTCCAATCCAAAATGAGCTGTCCAATTAGTAGTTCAGCTGCTGTCGTCACCAAGTTACCATTGAAATGATTGGAGCTGAAAGAGCAGCACCTAATTTTGTACGAGCGGCGGCGTAATTCCCCACGCTCGCGCCACCGAGCAGAACTGTCATAGTCTGCCATTCACCCAAGGCAGCAGGGGGCGGGTGCCTTTTCCTGCCATTTGCAATTGTTGTGCGTGTGTGTGTGTGTGTGTGTGTGTGTGTGTGAGTGTGTGTGTGTGTGTGTGTTTATGCGTACATTGTCATGTGCATGCGTGTGTGCTTGTGTGTGCCTCTGTTTGATTTGTGAGTGTGCGCGCGTGCGTGTGTATATGTGTATGTATGTGCGTGTCTAGGTGTGTGCGGCTTACTTTGTGAGCTTTAACTCGGTTGATGGGCAAAGGGGTCTGCTATGAGTACAAAACTTTCTGTTCAACAACTTCTGCATTTTGTTACTTAAACAAATACCTGAATGTGGAATGAAATTTGCAATAGATTCGGGTCAAATAGGTACCACAACAGATGATTGACTTTTCTGTCAGGGACATGACATGAGCCTATGCATACACCTAGGACAACAGAAAACAACGTGCTGGCGCTTCTTAGCTCGTGAGTCATAACACACACACACACACACACACACACACACACACACACACACACACACACACACACACACACACACACACACACACACGCACACGCACACTCGCAATCACACACACTCACACACACTCACAAATACACATACACACAGTCACACATACTCGCACGCACGCATGCACGCACGCATGCATGCACACAACACATATATGCACTCAAGTTCGCACACACATATACACACACTCATACAGGCGCACGCATTAGCACCTTAGCACATGCACCCTCACACCTCATGACACACAAAGTAGCATATACCAAACTCCATCAACACAGTAGCCTAACACAATCTAAACATATCCATCGCAGCTGGTTGTATGCGGCACAACCTGCAAATGCCAAAAGGCACCATGATTTCAGTGTGTGTAGCGTCCCTCCATCCCAGGTCGTGGGGACCAAAAGGACAGGTATGTGGTCACACCCACACGCTCACACATACATGTACATACACGCACATGTATACATGCACAAACATACACACATACACACACGTGTACACACACATATTGCTTTTGCACTGAAATTACATGCGTACGGACACACATACATACACAATCCTGTGTTACTCCTCACCACACCGCATTGCTTGGCACAGAGGACACACACACACACATATGCACACGCACAAACACCATCACTTCACCAGTCACGCCCTCTGCTCCTTTCCTGCAGCAAAAGAGCCTCATTCAGGCCTGCGCATCAAGCCAGGAGCAAGGGAGCGCCAACAGCAGCGTATACTACGCTTTCAAGAGCAGCAGCAGCAGCAGCAGCAGCAGCAGCTGCGTGTAAACAAAAAGGGCGATGTCTCCCCTGAGCCCAACAGCAGCAGTAGAAGCGCGTCTTGTCCTCAGCCCATTTCAAGCACTCATGCAGCACCATCATTATTGTCTCCCTCTGTGCCTCCTCCCACCCCCCGCCTCGTCCCCCTGACACCCACCACAGATGTGCCCCTAACACCCCATGACATAAACAGGGGCGGCTCATCACAAGGGCTCCCACTCAGCGCTTCTGTTCCCGTCGCTCATGATCACCTGTGCTATCTGAACCTGCTGCCACCCCGCCTACCCACGCCGAGCAACGCACGACAGCAGCAGCACCTGCAGCAGCTCAGTTTGCTGCTGCCCAAGGCGCTGCTGCACCTGCAGCACATGCAAGAGGTGAGAGGGTCAAAGCCTTGTGTGCAGTTGAATCACTGCCCTTTGCAGTTGTGAGGTAACGTGCCCAAGGCGCTGCTGCACAAGCAGCACATGCAAGAGGGGGGGGGTGGGGGTGCACGCCTCGCGTGCAGTTTATCTAGATGTGCTCCCTTTGCAGTCGGTCTGCCGTGTTCAAGGCGCTGCTGCACATGCAGCACATGCAAGAGGGGGACAGGGGTGCATGCCTCGCATGCGGGTGATTTAGATCCGTTCCTTCGCTGCTTGGCTCACCTAGTTTAAGGCATTGCTGCACATGCAGCACATGCAAGAGGGGGACGGGGGTGCATGCCTTGTATGCGGTTGATCTAGATCCGTTCCCTCGCTGCTTGGCTCACCTTGTTTAAGGTATTGCTCCACAAGTAGCACATGCAAAAGGGGGACAGGGGTGCATGCCTCGCGTGCGGTTGACCATGATATAAAATGTTGTCGCCCTTTGCGTTTGCGTTTGCATGGCAGGATGCTCGCGATTTAGTTATGTGCGACTTTTCAAGAAAGACTCACTGCCAACGACAAATGATCGATCTATGTTGCCAATGAACATACATGATCATGAAAACAGGCTTAAATGTAATGACGTCCTCCGGCTTTGTGCTCACTGTTATTTCCTTTCTTTGACTCCCCTAGTCTGCTTGTTCTGATTCCCTTCCCTCGATACAAAAATATCCTTTTCCTTCACACACACACACACATACACACACACACACAGGAGAGCGGGCGGCAGCAGGAGCAGCTACTCCTCGCACCCCCTTGTGTAAGCTCGCCTCGTCCGCATGGATCGACAGGCTCTGGAAGCAGGGGCGGCGGACCCTCAGTCAGCGGCGGCAGTAACACTCGGAGTGCCTGCAACAGCAGTGGTAGTTTCAACAACTGTGATGTTGCTCCTTGCAGCTGCGGCGTCAGTGGTGGCTCCCACAACTGTGGGAATGCTCCTCACAGTGACAGGTGGGAGTGTTTGGCTGTTCAGTTGTACCTTTGAACTGTAGGCTGAATCATGCATTTGATACACACATATGGCACACACACGCACACACACACACACACACACACGCGCACGCAAAAACGCACTTGAACACATACACACACAAATGCACATGCACACTTGTACACGTACACAGACACACATATAGACGCACACAAATACACACACACACACCACAGGCTCGCAGAGCAGCGCTGGCAGGAGCAGCTTGAGCAGATGGCGTCCAACCTTCTTGTGCAGCAACGCCTCCAGCTTGACCTTAAGGCTATCGTTGAGCAGGCAACACAGCTGTTGGCGTCAGGTACCGCTGTGACTGAAGCTCAGCGGGCACAGCAGCTGTCGGCGTCAGGTACCGCTGTGACTGAAGCTCAGCAGGCACAGCAGCTGTCGGCGTCAGGTACCGCTGTGACTGAAGCTCAGCAGGCACAGCAGCTGTCGGCGTCAGGTACCGCTGTGACTGAAGCTCAGCGGGCACAGCAGCTGTCGGTGTCAGGTACCGCTGTGACTGAAGCCCAGCAGGCGCAGCAGCTGTTGGGGTTAGACGCAGCTGTCAGCAGAAGGGCCAGACAGGTTGACAGCAACAGCGACGCCGCCCACAACGGCTGCTTCAGGTCTTCAGCAGATCAAAACCCAGCAATTCGAAACCAACAGGGGAGCTGTCCCGGCCCACCACCATCACTACCACCACCACCACCACCACCACCACTACCACCACCACAACCTCCCCTCCTGTCTGCTCTGTCCCCCAGTTGCACCTCAGCAGCGACTCAAACGTCAGGACCAGTTTCTTGCTCGCCTATGAATTGCCCTCTGGAACAACAGCAGCAACAGCAGGTTGGGCAGCAGCAGCAGCAGCAGCAACAGCAGCAGCAGCAGCAGCAACAGCAGCAGGAGCAAGAACAGCCACGATACAAAGGATTAGAGACCCAGAAATCGGGGCAGCAGCAGCAGCAGCAGCAGCAAGAGGGACTGGAGGGGAAAGAGAAGCAGCACCAGCAAGAGGGGCTGGAGGAGGAAGAGAAGCAGCAACAGCAAGACAGTTCGGGGCAGCAGCAGCAGCAGCAGCAGCAGCAGCAGCAGCCTCCACAGCTGGATTTAGAGCAACAGCCAACACAGCATCATTGGCCAGAGCAGCAGGACACAGTCCAGCAGGAGATCGCTTTGCGCATGCTGCTTGCGCACGCTCAGGAGGCAAAGGTGGTAGAGGCCGAAGCGGAGGAGCTGAAACTTCGTGTTCTGGAGTTGTCAGATCAACTTCTGAATGCACAACACGTGAGTGGGTTCCCTTAAATTTTCTTGGAACTTTCAGATCACTTGTTGACTACTTTCAGATCATTCGTTGACTACCGGTACACAGCTGCACCGGTACACAACTTTCAGATCACTTTCAGATCACTTTGTCGACTATCTACCGGTTCCTACCGGTTTCACAGCACCAGCTGTCATGGGTTGCCTGTGTGTGGATTATGCAGGCTCCCCTTGCTACATTTCAGACGCGCTGTTTGTGAAAGTGAGCCCTTCTCCCTTGAGTATGGCTTATATGTTGCTGTTAGGGATGCTCCATTTCCCCCTATGTGAGTGGCAAGTAGCTGTTTTGCCAGCAACTCCCTTTGACTAGCCCTCTCTTGTGTTCGCTCTCTGTGTATTATGCTCAGGTCTGTGTAGCAAGTCTGTTGCCCCTGCAGTTCAGTGCTGGCACATGGTATGGCCGCTTTTAAACATTTCAATTACAAAACAGCTTACAGCATCGCACTCAAAACGCACTCCACCTTTAAATGCATTGTGTAACTGTCCAAGCTACTCACAGCAACCTCACACAGCTGAAGACAGTGATCTCGCACAGCTGTAGTCAGAGATATCTCACGGCTGCAGACAATGATGTCACACAACTGTAGACTTTGATCTCACACGGTTGTAAATAGTGATCTCACTCAGCTGTAGACGTTGATCTCACACGGCTGTAAACAGTGATCTAACCCGGCTGTAGACAGAGATCTCTCACGGTTGCAGTCAGTGATCTCACTTGGCTGCAAGCGAGTGCGCTGGCGATTGGCTGCTGTCAAGCAACCTAATCAATATGCCACTTTTAATTGTGCACGCCCGCTTCTATCTGTGCACCTGGACGCCCCATCACAACCGACTTGCAACGCACAAACACCTGCACGATCTGGGCATGCGCATTGTCAGTATTTTGCGGGCTGCCTGAAACTTCATAAAATCATAAGTTACCCGAGGAGATTGCAATGGCCATTCAAATTATTTTCAGCGCGCTACCTTGCTGCACCCGTTGCTTTCAAAATGCATGGATATTTTGATGGAATCGCTCAAAAGTCATACTGTAGGTGCACCTACCAGGCTGTTCCCAATGCACTCGAACTGAGTACGCAAGGGCGCTTAGATATGCCTAACCAAGAGCCTGCATGCTCGGAATGTGGTTTTGTTCTTGGGTATTAATTTGGATGGGCGCTTGGCTGAGCTGACTCCAAGGTACCAACATATATTTGCATGTGCGTGTCCCTATGGTGCAGGAAGTGGAAGCAGGCGCCTCTGCATCACAGCAGCTCCAGCAGGTGAGCACACAAACAGTGAGCATGCATTCACGTGATGCTCGTTATGAAACCCGAAAGAGGTGAATGAGTGCATACATAACGTGCATTTCCAGGCAGAGGATGGAACTCAGGCCTAGTGAATGGTGATGCATCATGCACTAGAAAATAACGACAAGCATTTGCTTATCTCGTTCCATCTTTTACACACACTACACACATACTTTCAACATTATGCCTCTCACCCATTTCATCTCAATTGAAAACGCCCCTCACTTTTAACACTCCCCCATTGATCTAAACTAAAATTCACACACCCCCTCACTGTCCACGTTTGTCCCATGCTCGTGCCATACCAGAGCACCAAACTGTTCGAGTCCAAATTATTTGCTGCTTCTTGGAAACTGATCGGTGGCGTCTTGTTTAGACTAAGGACTGTACAAGAGCCATACACGTTCATACCCCATACAATACAGTTTCGGGGGATAACCAAGTAAAATAGCTCTCTTACCTTTGACTCAAGTTGTGCACGTTGCACCACGTGGGATCAGGGCATTTGCTCATTTATATATTGACAAGGCACCCTGGTAGTGGTGGTGGTGGTGGAGGTGGTAGTGGTAGTCGTGGTGGTGGTAGTCGTGGTGGTGGTATCGTGGTTGGGGGGGGATGGGGGGGAATGGGGGGGGCAGCGGCTCATTGTGTCTTAAGCAGCTCCCCTCATTTGGCATGCCCTATGTACCAACACCCCGTAGCACCGTATCAGAGCGGGTCATGTTTACTCTCGGCTCAACACTTTGCACGCTGTACGTGGTGTTGGCTCTAGACAGTGTGAGCACTAGTCTTTTGTCCATGCATGATGCACGAGAACGAGGGCATTTGCTGTGTCCAAGTGTAAACTGTGGTGAGGCTCTGTCCGTGTGAGAGCACTAGTCTTATCTTTTGTCCATGCGCATTGCCCAATTGTAAGCTGTGGTGAGGCTCTGTTTGATGTGTGTGTCCTACCTTGGAGCCATACCTTTTATTGTGAGGCTATGACCAGCGTGGGTGGGCACAAGTCGAGCGTCTCTTCTCAATGCACACACTGGATCATGTTAGCATGGACTTTCGACTTTTACTTTCTAACACCTCCCATCATCCATGTTAGCCTGCCTTGTTTGGCTGTGCAGGTGTTATGCTCTTTGGACCACAGTCTTGACGAGCTGTACACAGGTATGCCCCGTACGTTGGTAAACGGTCAGCTCAGCCCCTGTTCATCCCTGTGCTGCAAGCAGGAAGCAGTGAATTGTGAATGTGCGCTAGAAGGGTGACTGTGTTGGAAGAGCTCATCTTGCTTTGCCTAATGAAGTGTACTGAACTGTTAACAAGCCCATGCACTGAAATAGACAAGCCCTTCTTTCCTTTGCTGTACAAGGCTATGCAAGCAACAAGGCTCGCAAGTCCTACAGGACAGCTATTCAGCAAACTCGCAACTGACCGTTCAACTTATTTTGTTCAACAAACCTGTAAACACCATGGCTCGCAAGCCCTTGGAGTAGCAACCCTCTTCACAACAAGGCTTGCAAGCCCAAACCTGTAAAACCTGTAACCTGGAATAAGAAGCACCGATTCTGTCTTCGTGCGTAGGTCATATGGCAGACACTGAAAACTTAAAACAAAGGCAGAGAGTGCACTTTCTGCCAAACATGCATCTCATTTAATTTGGTGTCTTTCAGCAAAGCACGTGGAAATCGCATGAAAGCAGCACGTTTAGCAAAGCATTTGCCCCTCTTTGCCCCACCTCTGTGCGCAGAGCACATGGCAACTAAAGAAGCCCTGAGGGCAGCAGAGGCAGAGAATGCTGAGCTGCGTGCAGCATGCAGGGGCCATGGTCGTAAGAGTACAGAGGCTGCACCCTATCTTGCTTGCAATGGTTTAGTAAAACATAATCCAGTTATTTAGTGTCGTAATCCTAGTAAGAAGAACCCAGTAATTCAGTGTCGTAAGCCTGGCTCTCAAGGCGGACATGTACATCGAACTTTTGACAGGGAGCACACTGCACAGCACAAGTGACAGGTGCAGTGTGCTGCTGTTCCAGTGTAGCGCAAGTGACAGTGATGCTGTTCCAGTGTAGCGCAAGTGACAGTGTGATGTTGTTATTGGTGTAGCGCAAGTGAAAGTGTGATGTTGTTATTGTGTAGCGCAAGTGAAAGTGTGATGTTGTTATTGTGTAGCGCAAGTGAAAGTGTGATGTTGTTACTGTGTAGCGCAAGTGAAGTAGCAGTGTGCTTACCAACCTCCTACCACCACCATGTTGCAACCCTCCCTCCCTTCCTCCCTCCCATGTTTATAGCCAATTGACATTTGTAGATAGCGTAAGCTCTATAGAAAATGATCGTGCATCACTCGTTCAGACATGCTGTTTTGTTATGGGTGAGTCAGAGTGTTTAGAACGTTAGCCCTGAGTTATGTTGGCTTGATAGTTTAGTTTGCATACCGGACTTTGTACACTATTTGATTTGTTATCGCCTCTGTGAATAGCAGAAGAAGAGAAGGCTTTTGTATTGTAATAATTCAATCTTAGTCACTTTATGTGTGTGTGCATTGTTCCATTATTCTGTTTGCCTTGCCTTTTGCAATTTGGCCACCTGTATGATGTATGATGGCGCTTTTAAACCCAATTAGATGCATTTTCGAGCCTGTACTTTTACATCGAATTGTATATTGTTGTACCGCCTGTGGGTGTTTAGTGTGTTTCAAGCCAGGTGCTTTTCGCTAAAAACCATTAACATTTAAAAGCAGATCTGAGCCGGTTGAAAAGATATAAAAACCCAGCAATATTGGCAGTACAGTTGACAAGTGCCGGTCAACTATGCATCAGATATTTCCTTTGCGAGACTAAAAGTTTATGCCCCTTGTAACTCTGACTTTTTCTCTTATACCTCCTTTTTTGCAAGAGGCTCAATGCCAAATTGCGTTTTTGCTGTGTAATACACGGCTGTGATGGAGCTTTATTGGCACAGGAGTCACTGCCGAATTCTAAAAAGCTATTAGATCACCGCTAGAACCAAACATCAGATCATAAACTAAAATGTCTCTGCTAATACAGATTGCGATGGCTCTTCTCTTACCCTTAGGTTTCTTTGCTTCACAGGAGTCAAGTTGAAACTTAGAAAATATGCCATCAATTTTTATGCGGTCGCCTGCGGTTGGTCCTGGCAGTTGCTTGATTAGTTTTACTGGTATCCATCGCTGCAGCGTCATCAATAAAGTTGTGCCTTTTATCCCCTTCTTTTTTTGTAGGCGCTACAAATTAGTGGTGCTACAACAAGCACTCCTCACAGTACTTTACACACGCAGCCTAGCGTTTTGACTGCTGGCTTAATCGTAAACTCTGTAAGTCCAACAAGGTTATCGAATAGTAATACTCGGAGACTCCTCCCACAGCGAGTCTGGCGACTAGAAGGCGTAATGATCTTGCCATTCTACACATCTATATTGATATTGTTATACAGTGAATGCTTGCTTTGTTGGCCCCTCGTTTTTTAACTACTCTTTCCTGAAGCCGCAACTTAGAATCCTTCTTTTGCGATGCAACATACACGAACAGTAATTAATACTAAAAACGGTAGGTACATATGTGCTAGGAAAAATAAACTGAGTTTATTAGTACGACTGACTCCCAGCATCTTGCGAGCCTGAGCTCGCAACTACCTTAATTTAATAAAATCCAAACCATGTTTCAAATCCTGCCTGTCATCATCAACGTTCTATCTAACTGCCCCCTACCCCTGCTACAACACCTGCGCTACCTAAGCTTACCACCCCAGTACCTTCTCCCTCCCCCTCCCCTCCTCCTTCTCTATCCCTTTCCCCTTCTTGGTCCCTACCTTCCCTAGCATCTCCACCTCCACCTCCATCTCCCC
>Ga0307947_1000386_pt1 | contig 30512 bp, 21 predicted proteins | sample OrgLakmetagen232_FD_201840 | JGI IMG/M metagenome (GOLD analysis project Ga0307947, IMG submission 201840) | Saline water microbial communities from Organic Lake, Antarctica - #232 | ecosystem: Environmental > Aquatic > Non-marine Saline and Alkaline > Saline | place: Antarctica: Organic Lake...
CCGACGTTAATGTGCACGCGACCATGAGCATTCTTTTCTCAATGCATGCGCTTAATAAAGGCACGATACATGCTCTGTCTTAAGTTAGCAGGGTACAACTTTGTAGGTCAGAGAGAGTAGACAGGTGAGCGGCGGAGGTGCGCCGTGCTGTAGTATGAAGTGACAATGTTTCATAGACCACTTTTTGATCGGCGAGGCGACCAAGCAGGTTTTAATCTAGGCGGCATGGCTGAGCATTGACCAGCATCTATTACAGGGCATTAGCAGGACAGCCACGCAACAACTGCAAGCACTCACTCACAGATGAATGCACTCACACACATACACACACGCAACCACAACCACACATGCACACACAAACTCACACATACACAAACACAGACACCAAAGTGCAATCGTACACATGTACTCTCACTTGCACACACGCACAAACAAGAACACACACATATACACACTAAAGTGCACTCGTACACATATACTCTCACTTGCACAGACCACACACGTACACGCACACACGTGTACTCATACACATGTACTCTCACACATGCACTCACATCTTGCATATACTCTCACTTGCAGGCACATATGCAAAGCACACACGCAAACATACACACACACCTTGTGATGGGGCCGGCCTAAGGCTGCTGCCACAGACGCTAGCACCCCATCCTGGCACTGTGTTGAGGAGTGGACAACCATGCTTCCATCCTCATCAGGTGCCTGTGTGTGCGTTGTGTGCTTGTGTGTTAGCACTGATGTGTGCACCTGTGCATGGACATATACGCACGGAGTTTTCGGTGTAAAGTACTAGTAAATTCAGACTCAGCACGACGAATCATGAAGCTGTTTGACTGGAAAGGTCTTTTAAACGATTCAACCCGTAACCCTCTGTTGCTGTCCAATGTCGTCGCCTGGCTCAAGCTTAATCATATCAATCACAATCGTCAAGTCTATTTTAGAAGAGCAGGACTAAACAATTGATTCTGAGAGAAAAATGAAAAGCAATCAAAAACAATCCCCATAACAAGCAAAGCAGACGACTCTTAGAGTATAATGTCAAAGTCTCAAACGCTTAAGTGTCAAGGCATTCACTTACCAAACTTAAAATTTCAATCATTCGTAACCATTGTTTTGGCACAGCACAAACATTGACATCTATTACAATGCAAGTTCCCTTGAAGTTAGAGCTCCATGTTAGCTGCCTGTGGCTCCATGTACGTAAGAGTTTGGGAGAGGGTGTATGTAAGTGCATGTGCTTGTGCATGTGCTTGTGCAAAGTGCATTTGAGAGTGTGCGTGTGTGTGTGTGAGTGTGTGTGTGTGTGTGTGTGTGTGATTGTGAGAGTTACAACACACCGCGATAGCAGTCTGTGGCCCCATGTACATGGGAGCTTCAATGTGTATGTGTGCGTGCGTGTATGTTTTTGAACGTGTGTGTGATTGTGAGAGTTATAACACACCGCGATAGCAGTCTGTGGCTCCATGTACATGGGAACTTGAGAGGGGAGGCGTTGAGTGCCCCCACGGATGACGTGTGGACTCGCAGCAAAGCATTTGTCCAGATCACCTGTGGAAATTGATTGATCAAAAGGACGTGTATGCATGTCTGTGTGAGTGTCTAGTCGTAGGAGGCTTTAGGTACAATACGAATGACAGAATGGTTGGCTTCAAAATGCTAGGGGGGCATCCTGCACCTCATACTCAACTCGTACACTGAACCGTGCAAACACACAGAAACCCATGCACACACACATACACATTCACAAATGCACACACACACACTCACACACACGCACGCACACATTCACACACTCCCACACACCTGCAGTCACCATCACGCTGTTGGGTAGCTTTCCTGGAGGGATGAAGGGCATCAGGGATGCCAGAGGGTGCATGGAGTCCTGGGCCACGGCCTGCAATATTGTGTAGGGACATCAAATGTTCACTAGACTGCAATGTTGCGCAGGGCCGTTGTACGTTCAATCGACTACACTTTTGTGCAGGGCCACTGTATGTTTATGTGACCCACAAGGCTCATATATAAATATATGTGTGTATACGTGACGTACCAATGGACATTGTTCATATTTGCCTGTTATGTTCTTGCTGTGTGTGGGGTTCCCGTAGGCTTACAAAAGCATACAAATGTATGACCGTGGTGAGCCAACACCTGGCAGCCATATGCAATGTCACTCATTTTCGCAGTGGCGGCATGAGCAAGGGGACCAAGCTTGTGCCAAATGGTTGAAAGAGTTAAGAAGTTGGTGCGAGCATTGTCCTTGGATGAGCATGCTTTGCTGTGAGTTCGTATGCTCATAAGCGTGGATGTGTGTCTGCACGCAAGTGTGAGGGTGTGTGTATGTGTGTATGTGTGTACTTGTGTAGGTGTGCGCACGCGCACGTGCGCAGCAATTACCTGCTCTATGCTCATCACAGGAGGCTCATCTGGCGCTTGGTACACCACACGCACTTCGTGGGCAGCTGCACGTGCGGCGCTGGGGCTAGTAGCTAGCATTAAGCCCATCTGCGCAAGTTGTGTATGTTGATGTTGACATGTAGTGCGTGCATGTGTGTGGATGTGCATGTGTGTGGATGTGCATGTGTGTGGATGTGCATGTGTGTGGATGTGTGTAAGGAATGTGTGGATGTGGATGTGCATGTGTGTGGATGTGCATGTGTGTGGATGTGTGTAAGGAATGTGTGGATGTGGATGTGCATGTGTGTGGATGTGCATGTGTGTGGATGTGTGTAAGGAATGTGTGTGGATGTGCGTACAGACATGTGTGCTGACGAGTAAGCATAGGTACATTGGCGGTTGAGTGCAGGGGGGCTACTCGAACAAGTTACGAATGAGCAGGGTTGGCCAGACCCGTTTATATACACCGTATATCTGGTGATTACCCTGCCAAAATACCGTATATAAAGCGTATACATAAATGGTTCTGGCCAACCCTACGTGTATGCAATAGTGAGATGAGCACAGGGTGGTTATAATGTGTGTCAAGGCTGAGGTACCACATTGACCAAATCAGAAAGTCACAGAACTTTAGGTGCCTTGCAAACACGCACAACATCAAGTGGACTGAGTAGAATTCAAAGCACAAAGGATTTGACTTCATGGTGGTGGAGTGCAAGTGCAGCAGAAGGAGCTACCGCAACAGCAAGTTGCAAGTAGAGAAGAGGCTGCAAGCAACATCTGTTGGGGATGAATCGATCTTGTAGTTGATCAATTGATCCAAATGGTGGTGGAGTGCAAGTGCAGCAGCAGGAGCTACCGCAACAGCAAGTTGCAAGCAGAGAAGAGGCTGCAAGCAGAGAAGAGGCTGCAAACAGAGAAGAGGCTGCAAGCAGAGAAGAGGCTGCAAGCAGAGAAGAGGCTGCAAACAGAGGAGAGGCTGCAAGCAGAGAAGAGGCTGCAAGCAACATCTGTTGGGAATGAATCGATCTTGTAGTTGGTCAAATGATCCCAAAACTAAATTACAAAATTCCAGACACCCTTACCGGCTCTCCGTAGAACTGCACATCAGACGTGAACACAGGCTCCTCAGGAATGATCCCACGAGTGGACATCACAGCCACACCCTGCGTTCATTGCACAAGGGCAGATTCTAAGCAAATTTTTATTGTGGACACAACACAACAGCCACACCCTGCGTTCATTGCACAAGGGCAGATTCTAAGCAAATTTTTTTTGTGGACATCACAGCCATACCATGCAAGCATCCCATGATGGATGAAGGTAGAAGGCGAGAGAAGCAGTTAAAGCATGGGTTATACAGCAGTTATACCTCCCTAGTTATACATCCGATGTATAACTTATACATCTGATGTTTGGTGTGCCTCCACACATGTGGACGTCGCAGTCACACCCTGCAAGCAATCCCATTTAGGGTCGGCCACAACCATACATATCCGGTGAACATACAATACTTGGCAGGAAAATCACCAAATATACGGTCATATACGGTGTATATATATGCGCTTCTGGCCAGCCCTAGTCCCATTGCACTAAGGCAGATGCAGTGGGTGAGCAAAAGCTGCAGTGGTCTTAGCAAACATGGATCGACACGGCCTCTGGACTTAAATTTGTGGATGATGAAAGGGATCATGCTCGCGATGCCAAAACGTGTCCGTAGGCACATTCTTAAGAGCGAAGCAAGATAGCACTGCATCCAAAGAGCAAAGCAAAACAGTACTGCATCCAAGAACATTGTAGTTCAACGCTCACATTTGCTGCATGAATGCTGCAAACAATCGCACTTACTAACTTGTGTCAAGACATATCCTCGGCCCACTTATAAATACAATGCATTCCAATGCTGGGAGTGGCCTTACATGGCAACTTCGACCTGCAGCGTGGCAAATACCCACCAGATTGTGTCCAGGCACATCCTCAGGCCCGACAAAGCGTACTGCCCCTGGAACCTTCAGCGCGTCAACCGTGCTTATGGCGGTGACCTTGCCCTTGCACGTCTTTGCACAAACATACGCGCCATACAGGCTACCAGCTTCAATCGGCAAGTCGTCTGTGAAGATGGCGGTGCCATTGGCCTGTGTGCGTGTGAGCCAACATTGCGTATGCATGTGTGTGTATGTAATTGTGTGCGCGTGTTAGTCATTGATGTGTGTATGTGTCTGTAAATGCATTCATGGTGTGCATGCTCACGAGTGCGCACATGTACGTGAAGTTCACACAAATCCATGTTTGTACCCACGTCACCTTAAATATCAGAAATTAAGTTTATGCCATGCCATGCTGAAGAACCACCTAAGTATTCGACCAACTAATTCTGCATCAATCTCTCCTAGCTACTAAGAGATTTGGCGCTCAATCACCTGTTTCAGAGTAGCTGCGTCGTCTTTCAGCCAAACACAATTCACAAATATCCATTTTGTTCTGAGCTGAAGCTTGCTCAGAGCTGAATCTTGTTCCCTGGCTCTCAATTCGCTTACAACAATATCACAGCTTGCCTTGATCATGCTTAAACTTGCACGCACTCTGGTTTTTGAATACAAATATATCAGCTTGCCTTGAGCATGCTCAAATATGCATGCACTTGGTTTTTAATGTGTGCCCTCAGCAGCTGCTCTAATATCTTACATAGATCCCTCATTTCCGGCGCCTGAGTTTCTTATCCTTCCATCAACCCAGCTTTTACCTGAGCGGCTGCTTTGGTCTTGCCCACTGGGAGCATCATGGGGGCAAAGGCAGGGTCGGGAGGAGGGAAATCCTGTGTGCCTCTGGCCACCTTTGGAGGGGCCATCTTGGGAGCTGCTAGCACGTCAACAACACCATCATCCTGCAGGATGCGGGTACAGAGACATCAAGAGTTTTGCACTGTAGCAGCATGATAAGGGTCCTGCAGGCTGACATCTGAAGTGAAGGGAAGTGTAAGAGATATCTATACTTAATGATAAGGGAAGTGTAAGTGACATCTAAGGAAGGGAGCACATCGCACGTCAGGCTGTCGCCTGCAGGGTGACTTGGGTGGTGTCAGCATGGCATGCCAACATGTCTTATCTGACGGTCTTCGCTTCCTCAATCAGGTATACCAGCCCACCAACATAGAACAGGGTTGGGCCACACGGACTTTGGGAACGTCCAATACGGTAAAAAAAGCGTAAAATACGAGATTTAAAATAATTACGAGTGCCGTGTGAAGTTGTTGCAGCTTGCAAAGCACGTTTATTCTATGGATCTAACTTCTGCTATTCACAGTGCTGTCAGGTCCTGCAGCAGAAAATCCTCCAGACAACGTCTAAACTAAGCGCACCTCTAAACTAAGCACACCTCTAAATTAAGCACACCTTTAAACTAATCACACCTCTTGGCTCTTCCTGCACAGTGCAGTCAGGCCTTGCAGCAGTAAGCCCTCAGCCACAGAGCGCAGGTACTCAGCGCGGGTGTGGGTAGGGGAGGGGGGTGCTGCAAAAGATAGTATGCAGGTAGAGTGTTAGTGTGCCTTGCACCGCAGGGTGAAAGTGTGCCTTGCACAGCAGGGTGAAACCCTACTACGTAGGAATGAGCATTGGCATTGGGATAATGTACACTCCCACACACAACACAATTTCAATGTCCGATTGCAGTGGCTTAAACACAACCTGCTGGAGTGTACTGGAATGATCCTTAATGTGCAAGAGCATATTTGCAACCAATTCACAGAAGCGGTGATGCAAAAATATGCTCTTCAGAATGAATTACACATGCACTTGCCCTGCAACACAAGCAGACAACACCTTATACACACGCACACACCTGCAGCTCCACCATTGCTGAGGCCGTTTGCAGGAGCAACACCTTCGTTTGATTTGCTGCCATCCACGCTGGCATTGACAGTGGCGGCAGTGCAGCTGTCAGTCTCCCCAACGCTGTGGCCAGCGCTGCAGCTGTCGCTGCTGTTGGCACGGCTGCTGCTGCGACTGTTGCTGCTGCTGTGTGTGTTTGCATGTGTTTGTGTGTGCAAATGTGTGTGTGTGTGTGCGTATGCGTGTGTTTGCGTGCGCAAATGTGTGCGTGTGAAAATGTGTGAGATTGCGCGAGGTGCTCAAATATGTGCGTGTGTGCGTGTTGTACGTAAACTTGCCACGGAACTCCTCACCTGTCACTGCGTGATTGAAACTCCTCACCTGTCACTGCATGTTTGAAACTCCTCACCTGTAACTGCGTGTTCCAGTAGGCCTGCCATGAAACTCCTCACCTGTCACTGCCGCCCCTGCTGTACAGTATTGACAAATCCTGGGCCAGAGCCGCCAAGGCGCTCGGAGCAATGGTAGTCACTGGGGTCAAGCTTGCAACGTCAGCCTGCGTGAGAGAAGAAGTTGAAGGAATGATGATGTGCACATATTGCCACTGACAATGCGAGCTTGCAATGTCAGCCTGCGGAGAGAAGAAGTTACAGACTTGGAACTGCTAATTTGTACCTAATCTCACTTACAATGCAAGCGTGCAATGAGCTTGTGTGAAAAATGAGTTGAAGGCACGGAGCCGCTGATGTGCACATATTGTGAGTTTTGCTTCACACGGATTACAATGGGACAAACATCTGCGGCTCATGCATACAAAGCTGAAGGCACATATAAGACATACTGATTTATTGACACGGGTATACACCTAGGTAGGTGCAAACAAACACATAATGTAAACATACACTTTTTTTGCGCAATTACTTAGGGAAATCACCATACATATGGTCATATACGGTGCAGATACACAGTTCTGGCCAACCCTACAAAAACATACCAACGTGCATACACACCTGCTCTTGAAGTACTGCTTCTACGCGTGGGCACTTAACCACTCGCCAGTCATGTTTGCCTGCAAGTAAGCAATACATTTTGCTAAGGCCAGGGACAAGGGGTATGGTTTTGCTTTTTTTTAACCTGTTGCAGCCAGTGGTATGTACGGAAGAGTTAAGACTAGCAAGGAGCAGCCTGATTGTTGGTAAAGCTAAACCCAAGTAAAAAAATTAAAGCCGTCAGAAAAGCATTACCTTCCCTGTTTGTGGCTAATACTTTCCAAGCAGATATCAATGCGCCAGAAACAAAGCAACACAGACACTCTTAGCTCCTACACCTACATATCAAAGTCTCCTACACTTACATCTTAAAGCCTCCTAAAGCCATCAAACCAATCCTCAAACGCTCCTGCTTACGCTCCTACTCCTGCATTTTAAAGCCTCCTAAAGTCATCAAACCAATTCTCAAACGCTCCTGCTAAATTGTGCCTACTACTACTACCAACTACTACAACTACCACTACTACTGCTGCTGCTTCTCCTACTCCTCCTACTACTACTATTCTATGAAATACGCACCTAGTGCAGTGCCCAAGTCCATCCCGAATGCCACTTGGGCAATGGAGGTTCCAGAAGCAGAGGGGTATAGTGAGAATGATGCATTGATAGCGCTTGCGGCATTGACCCAACGCTCTGCCACACGTGAAGACCAGAAGCGTGCTTCTGACGGGCCCTGAGTGTGAGGATAAAAGGAGAGGGAAGTGCGCTTGTCCTTGCAGCATTGACTCAGAACTGAGACTGGCCTGAGACATGTACAACGAAATGAGCTATACAGCAAGAGAACCTTTGAGCATATGAACGGAAACGTTGTATCAGCTTCAAACCAGCCATTCTCAACCTGACAATTTATCAGCGTTTGCATTCACACTTCTCCACTGACGGCTGATGAAATGCGGTTCAGCGTGTGTCAGACGCGTCTAGATCAAAGGGAGTTCAATGGGGTTGCTGCATTTTATACTGGTAGCAGCGTTTGAGCATTTAGAGAGGAAACTATTGAGTTCTCTGCAGCATGCAGAAGAACTCGAGTTCTTGTAGGCGAGTGACATGTGTGATGCACTTTTGCACAAAGTGCACTGCTCCCCTTTCTGTACCATCTTTCTTTTATCTGTGCGTTTTAAGGGGCATTTAAGTTTAGTTTGCTCCGTTGCCCTCAGCCTTTCAGCCTTGCTTTTTGCTGCTTCCTGCAAAGTTCTCTCTTTTCCCTCTTCGTTTCCGTTGCCCCTAGTGTCTAGCCCGCTTATTTTTCTTTGTTTTCGTTTTTTGCGCTAAGCTTGCGCCCGCAGACTGAAGTGCGTGTCTATTAGAGCTCGCCTCTTAAAATGGTCTAGCAGTTTTCTGTGTTTTCTTCCTGAATTCCCCTTCAATTTTTGGTCTTGATGCCCCTTCCCCGCCCTGTAATTCTCCCTGCCTTCAACGAGCTGTAATAAAACCTAGAAATTTCTCCAAGCAGAGTTTTTGTGTGTGTGTGTGTGTGTGTGTGTGTGTGTATGTGTGTGTGTGTATGTGTGTCTGCTAATACTTTGAATGATGAAGCCATATAGCAAACGCCTCGCACAAAACAAAAGCAGCACCAAGGCAGTGACGCACCAAAAAGAAGCGCACACACACACACACATACACACACATACACCCGCACATACACCCCCCCACACCCACACCCACACATACACAAACACACACACACACATTTACACACACACACACAAAAAGAGCGCACTAAGGGACGGGTTATATGAAGGAGGAAGGCACACAGCAAACACGCACCTGGGGCAGCGGCAGCAACAAAGAGGTGACTAACACGGTCCCGTTTGATAATCCCTCAGACAGGCCGTGCTTCCCTGAAGCTACAGAGGCACTGCTGGCCCCTGCATTTGCATCATGGGTAGGGTTGGCCAACACTGCTATATGCATAGACATGTGTGTGGGGCTCGACAAAATTATAGATATATACAAACACACGGTGAACACACGGCGTTTTTAGCAGGACATTACATTACCATATGCGCTGTAGATATTCTGTCCTGGAAATCTCTATGCAGGTGCCGTACACAAGACATTTCCCTTCGAGATGCAGTAGAGGCAACAGTAGCCCCTGCTTTTGCGTCTGTTTATTTATCTATGTGTTGTATATTTATATTTATAGGCCGTACATGACCGTACCCTTAGAGGGGGGGACCAGATGCCAGTGCGTTTGTGTGTACAGTGTCCTTGTGCAGCATGTGAGCAAATGTGCATGTGAAATGTGAGCAAATGTGCATGTGCAGCAAATGTGAGCAATGTGTGCAATGTGAGCAATGTGAGCAAATGTGCATGTGCTGCAAATGGGGGCAAATGTGAGCAATGTGAGCAATGTGAGCAAATGTGCATGTGCAATGTGAGCAAATGTGCAGCAATCGTGCAGCATGTGAGCAAATGGTTCCATCCTAGTCATGGGCAAGTGCTACCAGCACACGCTGCAAATGTAAAGCACATACACAAACGCCAACCCAGATCATACATACATACGCCACCATACATACACGCATTCATACATACGTACTATTACTAAAACTAGTCCGGATCATACAAACATACATCACACATACGTACGTAAGTACGTACGCACATACACAAACACCATCTCAAATCGTAGGCAACAGCATATGTACGGAATGCATGCTCTGAGCTCAACATGGGCGTCATAAAGGTGCATTACATTAGGGTTGACCAGAACCATATACAGTGTACGTACGGTATTTTTGGCAGGGAAATTAACAAGTATAATGTACAGTGTATATAAGCAATTCTGGCCAACCCTGGTGATGAGGGTACTGCTACTGCTGCTGCTGCTGTTGCTGATGATGATGATGATGGCCTTGTCTCAATTAATAGGCAAGCTGCAGCTGGTGTTTGCATCACCCAAGTCTACAAGTTGTTCTACAAGGCCGAGTTGCAGCTGCCAAATATGGTTGCAGATTAGAACATTTTGTCAGGAAAGTCTCTTTCCTCATAAGTCTGTTTCCTCATAACTTACCTGTGGGTAATTGGAAGGCCAGGCAGCACTAAATGGGCTCCTTTGTGCTCATCACTAAGCTTAGGTAGTTCCTTTGTGCCTAGTCTCTAACAGGTGATGTCATCACGCTGGTGTGACCTCACCACCAGCACAGATTCCTCTTGCTTGTATACGTTCCTCTCTTACCTAGGGGTGGGGTGGGGGGGCTCACGGGCTTCTCTGTAGGCAGGTATGGTTGCATGTGGTGTGAGTGAGCGTGTGCGCAAGAGTTTGTATGTGTGCATGTGTGTGCGTGTGTGTGTGCTTTATTGTATTTGTTTGCGTGCAGCTCGTTCTTCAGATAGTGCGCCCCCCTACAGGCAGGTGAAGCGGGCAGATATAAGCTGGCCCCCCCCTGTATAGGAATGTACGCACAAGATGAATGCATGGTGTATATGTGACTGAAGAGGAGAATAGAAGGCTGTTTAGAAATGTTAACGCGCACGAGATAGATGTACGGTCTATACATGACTGAAGAGGAGCATAGAAGGCTGTCTAGGATATGTACACACGAGATATATGTATGGTGTAAATTAGATGTACGGCGTATAAATGACTGAAGAGGAGAATAGAAAGGGGAAGAGGTCCACCGAAAAAAGACAAAGGGGCAGCGACAAAAGCAGGTAGATTAAAGCTGTTTTGTGCATAAGGTAGAAGGTCAGCAGGTCAGAGCGCACGGAGGGGCCCTTCTCACCTCTATCTATCTATATTGATGAGCTCGCTAAGGTCAGAACGTGTGCCTCTTCCCATCCGTTGCAGTGCGAGCAGACATGTCAACCAATGGCATTCCTTGTGTGGTACTTTGTGCATAGCTTTGCATGGAGGCCCTACTGCCTTAAAACCTTTGAAGGGTAATTGTGAAAAGGGTTGGGCCAGAACCATATTATATATATACGATGTAAGTACAAAGCATTTGGCGGGAAATCATTGAATATACGGACATATACAGTGTAATTGTACAGTTCTGGCCAACCCTAGTAATGCACACTATGTCAAAGGTGCCGGAATTACCAGAGGCATGCTCATAAGCAACTTTATACCTAACAAATGCTTAAAAGCAACTTCATACCTGACACAAGCTCAGAAGCAACGTTTCCAGCCTTATGCACAAAAGCGACTTGGCAACCGCATGCACATGCAACGCACACGCGCACAAATTTGTGCAGACACAAACACGCGGCCAGATGTTAGGCCTACCTGCACAGGCATCCGGATGCACACGCACAACAAAGATAAATACACGTACTTATGCTCATTACATACACACATGCACATGCAAACACACACTCTACACACGCAAGTACCCCTGTCATCTAACCTGCACAGGCACCAAGAAACTCCAGCAAAGGCACGAGCTGAGGGGCAGGGGAGGCCTGCTTCTGGAAGTCCAGCAGCTCAACCTGAGCACCTGCAGGGCAACACATCGCGTGGAGTTGAGAGTGGTGAGGGCTTAGCTCAACCTATGCACCTCCAGCAGCTCAACCTATGCACCTCCAGCAGCTCAACCTGTGCACCTGCAGGGCAACACATGAGCAGCGCGTGGAGTTGAGAGTGGTGAGGACGGATCAGCATTTTGCGTGAAGTCAGCACTGGGTCGTGTTTGAGCGATAGGGAAGGATTGAGAGGGGAAGGATAAGCACTTTGAGTCGAGCAACATGTGGTGTGTGCGTGTGTGTGTTGAGAGTGGAAGAAGACGGATCAGTACCTTGCGCGTCAGGCAGCGTGCGATGTTAGAATGTTAGGGACGGGTCAGTATTTTGTGTCTAGCAGTGTAAGGGGTCAGAGTGGCAGGGACGGATCAGCTTCTTGCTTGCGTGAGGAAGTGCGTGGTGTTGGAGTGGCAGGAACGGATCAGCATCTTGCGTGAGGCAGGCCTTAACAGGCATGACATTCACATACCCAGAATGAAGAGTAAATTCAGAATAAAAAACAGCTAGTCATATACCAGGCTTGAACTTTGACGGTCAGCTGAGGCTAGAAATTTTACGCATCCAGAGTGAAGAGTAAATACAGGAATAAAAATACAGTTCTGTACCAGGCTTGAACTTTGACAGTCAGCTGAGACAAGATCCAGTCGACCAGCAGCTGATCTAAATTACAAAGAAGGCAACACACACGGAATTATGTTCCCACACTGACTGGGACATTTTGTCCGCTGTGAGGACAAGAGGGAAGGCAGCCTTTGCAAGCACCTGCGCGTCATTGCCATACCACTTGCATCATTTCAGCTGCACCACAAGGGATACAGCCCTGCCCTCGTCTGTAATTCTTGTCTCACATCGCCAATCAGATCAAGTTACTGTGTCTGAACCAGCATCAAACTCACATCGACTAACCAATTACAAATATCATTTTAACAATACACACAGCACACAACTTGCACCTTCAACACAACACAAAACACACGCACATACCTGCACACATACCAACACACACACAACACACTACACAACACACACACACACTTACCTGCAGCTAGCATAAGCGTGGCCACATCTGAAGGCAGACCCCGCTGCAGAGCCAGCACCAGATTGCCAACGACAGTTGCACTGTTGCGCACGTGAGTGCCGGCCACGCGCTTCAAGTGCGCCACCATGGCTTCCCACACACCACGCATTGTGCCGCGCACGGCTGCATCCACACCCTCCATGCCTCCTTCGTTATCACCTACAATCACAGCGTACACAGCATGTGCAGCAGATAGTGGCAATGGCTTTCAGGCGAGCAAGGAAGCCCCCCAAATGAGGCCAACAAACCATGCTTTGTGCCGCACATGGCTGCACCCACACCCTCCACATCTCTCACATCTACATAAACCATGGCTGCATCTGGCTGCATATTATTAAAGATTGTCTGCATCCACACCCTCCACACTTTCTTTAACATCACAATTAAGTGCGCCAAACAGTGTTGAAAAGCACTATTAAATACCAACTACAGTAAACGCTCTCAAATTGTGCGTCGTTCCACCCACAAATTCCCAACACAAACATCCATACCCGCTACATTGCGTATCGCTTCTGTCTTGCGCGTCACGTCAAGAGTACTAGAGGATGGCCCATCTGATACCAACAGATACGCAAGGCAGTCCTCCTGGCTCTTGTGTGCATTTTAAGAGCAATAGAGAGTGGCCCATTCTGCACTAGGAGATGTGTAGGTCTCCTAGAAGTTCAGAAGAGATGGAAGGGCTGTCCTTCTGTCCCTTGTTCCATCATCACAAGAGCTCTAGAGGGCTGCTAACTTAATGTAAAGGAATACGGAGGACAGCTTTTCCATCTCTTCTTGAGTGCTGCCACAAGAGTGCCAGGGGGCTAAAACCCATTTAAACCCATTTGAAAAACACAGCTGTAAGGAAGGCAGCGTCTCAAGCCCGTCTTGTTTTTCATTAAGAGGAACAGGAGCTGCTGCTACTTGTTTCAAGCAACCCCGTGGCATTTACGAAATTCACTGCGATCATGCACGTACACACGCATACATGCACGGACAGTACCACATACATACACTGATACTGACACACTCAATACGCACACTTACCCTCAGCTGCCAAGCTCGTGAGCGTGCTGATGAGGTTGGTCAGCGTGACAGCAGACCCTACTCGCAAAGCTGGGGTAGAGCCCAATGAGCCCAGCGTGACTCTCAGAAGTTCAGGCACCTGCGAAATGCACACATTTGTGGCGTATGTGAGCAAACATGCTTTCACACACACACACACACACAACCACACACACACACACGCACACGCATACGCACACACACACATACACACACGCACACACACACACACGCGCACACACACACGCACGCACACACACTGCTGTAATCACCAAGAGTCCCTGAGGCACCGATACCTTGACAGTGGTGACGAGTGTGTGCTGGTGCCGAGGCCAGTCTTTGTACACCCCAGGACCTGATAGTATGAAGGAGTGGCAGCGCGTAGGGCGTGGTGAGAAAAAAATGAGCATGGCCTCATGCTGGCATGCCCTGCCTGGTACATGCTTGCAGCACTGGCAGCTCTACCAACCTATTTCTGTGTATGTGTGTATGTGTGTTTGCGTGTGCGTCATGTTTTTTAAAGCTGTGTACCAAGGTAAAAAAAGAGCTTTTTAAGGCTGTGTACCAAGGTAAAAAAGAGCTGGTAGCTGTGCATGTGCATGCTTGTGTGCACGTGCAAGTGTGCTCAAGCATTGAGTGCATGTGCGTGCTTGTCTGCATGTGTGCTCAAGTTTGAGACAAGGAAGGCAGGGACCCAGTATCTGTGTATGCACGTGCATTGTATCTAGGGTTGGCCAGAACCATATATACACGGTGTGTACGCGGTATTTTTGCAGGGGATCCACTGAATATGCGGTCATGTACGGTGTATATATACAATTTTGGCCAACCCTAATTGTAGCGTGCGTTCCAGTCTGGGAATCAGATGGGTGGGGGTTAATGCTAAGTGTGGTGACCCAGGAGATGGTGGTATGCAAAGGACAAGCCTACCTGTGTTGCCTGCCACAAAGCGCACCCCTTGGCCACCAGCAGCATGGTCCTTGATGACCTGCGCCGTGTGTGTATGCGCGTGTGTGTGTGTGCATTTGCGAGCATGCATATGTGTGTGTTTACGTGCAAATGCATGCATGCATGCATGCGTGCGCTGATATAATACAGGCAAAATGTATCTCAGTCTGATCTTTCGTGTAAGTATACCAGTGTTTAAAACCACCCTGGGAGTATGATGTCCGCTCGAGGCCCCATGAAAATAAAAATGTATGCGCAGGCACTCACCTGAACGAGTTGCTCGAGGGAGTGTGGCACGTAAAGGCTCTGCTGGTTGCCCAGGACGACAACCTGCACACTGGTCGGCTTATGGTGGTTTGCATTTTTGAGTACGATGGTTGACATGCAAGGATGTTGACAGCAAAAATACATGATTAAAGTGCAAATGTACGCACAAGACTACATGCAAAAGCTCAAAACTTAATACAGCGTTCCATTGTGTGAACCTTGTAGCGGGAGCTGGGCAAATTGGACACACAGCAGAAAGCAAGTTTTAATGCACTTTGTCAGCACTGCAATACACCACGCTGTGGCACGTGGCACACCAACTATCACACACATCACACAAACACACACACACACACAAACACGCACACGCACAAACACGCATGTACACGCGCTCAAGCTCAAATCCAGCCCACAATTGCACATGTGCACAATAAGCCAAGCAGCGGTGCCCACCTCTGTGGGCGCGGCTTTGTTGCCAGCAGTCGCAGCCCCTCCCTCCTCTGTGCCTGTGGCATCCTGCTGCTGCTGCTGCTGCTGAGAGAAAGCCGGCATGTCTGTCAGGCTCTTGTATGTGCTGAGCCCCAGGTCCTCCATATCCACATCGCATGCAAAGCTCTATGAGTGAGGCAGCAAAAAGTCAGCGAGGCAAGAAGGTTTTGACAGCCAGATGGGAGCCAGCATAGCACGTGTGCAGGCAGCTGTCTTCCAGGAATTAAGATGCAACAACAAGAGTGAAAGCCTGGGCTTAGATGATCTATGCGTGCGTGTGGATCAGTGACTACAGGGCTCGTATTAAGTTTCAGCTAGAGTACCATGCTCCTCTCCGCACCCCAAAAAAATGTCTCTGTCTTGAGCATGATCTTGGTTACGACGCACTAAGTAATCATGCGAACTTTCAACTTCACACTGCACCAGCTGCACCAACACTTCAATTTTGCGCTGCATTATTACTGAATTTCCAGAACAGCAAAGGAGCTTGGTGCTACCCACAACGCAGTACTCATGAGCTATCTATAAAGCAAAAAGCACACCGCCCTTGAAAATGCGCACAACCTCTGACGACGCAGCACACGTCGTCTTCAGACTGCACAGCAAACATCACCATTGAATGCAGAGCATACACAGCATCACATTACCAAGACCTGACTAGACCATATAAGTGCATAGGTCCATACAGCGTACAGCAGGGATATCCGAATATGCCGTCAAATGCTAGAGATCTGGCCGACCTTGCACATTACCTTACAGGCATCTACGATTGGACGGTAGCCAGTACATCTGCACAAGTTGCCGTCTAACGCATCACGCAAGTCTGTGGCCGTAGGGCAGCCACTTCCCTTGGACCCTGAGCAAATGGGGGGAAGTATACAATGGTCCGGGCATATAGAAAAAGAAGAAGAAAAAATTACGCAGGGAGTGAAAGGACATATACTGTACTATAAAGAAAGCTGGAAGGCAACACTACCGTGATCATAATCAAGCGTTTGAATCCAATACATTTAGTCCTATGTCAAGTGTCCAAAACTGATGGCAAGCGCTCCAATTTATCGCGCAAGCCAGCAGCCGAGGAGTGCTGAACGGTTAAGCAAAGGATGATGAAAATGAGGAGGGTTAAGGCCTTAAATCCAGGGTTGGCCAGAACTATACATTTATAGGTATATACGATGTACATATGGTATTTTTAGCAGAGAAATTACCATATATACGGTCATATACGGTGCAGATATACGGTTCTGGCCAACCCTACTTAAGTCCACTGCAATGCGCAGGCCCCAATCAGTGTCGACTTTGACGAAGTACAGCCGCAGGTCCTGATGGACAGCAGAGTTGCAGTTGGAACAGAACTGCTGGCTGCTTCAACACAGGCCTCACGCTGACCCATACTCGCTCTCCTTTCATCCAACACGAATCGTCTATGTTGGCATGTGGAGAGACCTCGATGATTGAAAGGAGACCGTGCGTGGATTTGTGTAAAACGACTTTTCCTTCATGATTGCACGCACGCATATGTGCTGCAGGTTTGGGACGCTGACTGCTTTAATCCACTGAATGTTTGAGAAGGTGTGTGTGTGTGAGACAGTGGAAATGCAGAAACCTGCATTTGATGGTTGCTGATATCATAAGAATGAGCAGAGAGCTAGTTTCGGATCAGCTGTCTGCAGTCAGTATGGTCTGCAACCGTTGGCTAAGCGGGAATTTTAAAGGAAAGATGGGAAGCGTTGCATGATGTATTTTGTACGCACGCATGGCACCGAACTTCAAGAAGACTACATTTGAATGAGATGGAGGGTTTTGTGCAGGCACTGATACTGAACGCCGCTCTTACACACAAACACACAATGACAAATACGCACAGGCATACACACACACGCTAACCACCATTTTTGGAGGGGTAATGAAAATCATGCGTTCAATGCGTGGGCCATCATACGAACATGCAAACTCACTTTGAGCAGAGGCCTTCGCCAGGGCTGTGTGGCAGGCTATAGCAATGCCGGGAGTGCAGAAGCCACTGGAAGTAGGTGGAGAGCAAGCGTTTGACTAGATGCTCAGTGGATGCTATGGGTATGCAAGCAACGGCCATGCTTGGCGTACAGAAGTCATTGGTGGGTGGAAAGTAGGTCTATCTAGATACTCAGTGGATGCTATGGGTGTGCAAGCAGTGGCTGTGCCTGGCATGCAGAGCCACAAAAGTTAAGTGGAGGGCAATTGTGTCTTAATGTCAAGTGATTGTTGTGGGTGGCAATTGGCAATGCCCAGAGAGGCCAATCGAGGTACAGGTGGAGAGCATCTATGCACCTCAGCTCAGTCATTACTTCAATAAACTATGTGGCAAGCAGCAACAATACCGGGGATGAATGCAAAAGCCAATGACCAGGGGGGCCAACCAACTGGTTGCTGTGCAGAAGCACTCAGGAAAGAAAAGAAGGAAAACATGAAAAAGTACGCAGCAGTGAAAACCACTCTCCACAGTTTTTAAGAAATAGCATTATTGAAAGCTTCACAGAGGATCCACCTGTCATGGAAAGTCCACACAGCAAGTGCACCTTACTTGCCTTCGCTGGTTGCGGCATACCGGTGGGCAGCAAATCTCACTGACTCATGTCATTTGCCAAACGGGACTAACTTTCAATACAATGTTTTCCCCCCCATCTTTTCCTTCTAACTAACTAAGCACCTCCGTAGAGGTGAGTACTTACCATTGGCTGGCATGGAACCCAACAAGCCGATCTGCAAAAAAAGAAGGAGTTGGCGTGCACCAGTGTCAGAGACAGAACGATCAGACCGCAGCAAACAAAAAAGCAAAAAAGGAACACATCTTAATGCCTCATGTCCAGCCAAGGATCTCTTTCTCTTTGTCCTCATTCCTTTCTACAAGTTCGCCCCCTCTGCTCTCACCCAAAACAGGATTGACGCCGCCATCCTTGCCTTTCGGTAGCCCCTCTGCTGTTGTCACCTGCGTGTTTGTCGAATAGGAGACGGTTTAAATGCATCAGCGCGGATGAGGAGAGGCTCCCAGCTAGTCCACACAGAGGCTTGAAGTTTGTGTGAAAAATACTGACTAGCCTAATTGCCTGGCAATCGCAGCACAGTTTGCAACAGGGAAAGAAAAGACTTACATGACAACCGCTCACAGCGTACGCGGGTGTAAGGCAAGAGTTGACGGACTTCAGAGCAGGCTTGCCTGTGTGCGTGTGTGACGTGTGTTATCATGCGCAGCTGTGTGCATGCCAGGGAGGCTGTTTATATAGTTGTGCGTGCATCTGTGTGTGCATTTTATGTATATGTGTCTGTGTGTAGTTGTATGTGTGTGTGTGTGTGTATGTGTGTGTGTGTGTGTGTGTGTGTGTGTGTGTGTGTGTGTGTGTGAGTGAGTGAGCACGCGCAAGTGCGTGTGTGTGTTTGGGTGTGCATCATCTAGGAGAAGCAAAGTCGCAAAAAGGTTCTGTGGCTCAAAACAAAGCGTTCCTTTTTATAAAAGCTGTTCAGTGTCTCGTTGTGTGGCTGCAGCCTACACTCATCCCGTGCCTCGCTACATAAGACCCAAAAGAAATTACCTGTGACAGGGTCCGAGTATTGAACAGCCACAGCGCAGGCCCCACATCCACCCTCATTGCACGCGTTCTTTGAGGACTGTACGTGTGTCAATAAAGCAAGCCACTAAGAAGTGTGTTCAGGCATCCAGGCAAGTTTCTCTCCTTCTACCAACAAATTCCTCCACGTCATCTGGCCAGTTTTTGCCCGACTGGTTGTGGTTTTTGCTCCTCTTACCTTCACTCTCGTGTAGAGGCGAATCCATTCATTAAGGGACACGTTGCTATTTTCCCCTCGCGTCTCCTGGCCGTTTAGGTAGAAATGGAGCGATGGACTCATTTTGTAAACAACCTAATTTAAAATTAATTCTTCATAGAAATTAATGGTCGTGGATAAATTAAGGATTGCAATATTAACCTCCACGATTTTGATTAATCTTCCCTGATTCAATCACCTTGCGTTTCCGATGGACGCAATACCAGCAGAGTCGGGTTGTGGTTAGGAAGGTTGGGCGCTTGCATGCACAATTAATCAAGAATGAATAATCACCAATCACCCCCCCCCCCGATTTCAAATTAATCAGCTTCAATAATTAATAACGGCGATAAATCACACACCATTGTACACGCAAAAACGAGATTTTTTTATCAACTTGAATTATTCGCTAGCCAATAACCACCTAAACGCACCGCAAGCGTGATAACGAATATATAACGGCAGTAAGGCACCAGAATAGCAATTAATCATGTGGAAATTATACGCAAGCCTACTGGTTTTGTGCATTGGAGTGCCAGCAATAGTGTGCTTGGAGGTAGATAAAATGGCGGTATTACCATTTTCCCCCCTTGCCATGTACACCACGTACGTAGATTAATGTTATTTTGTTGCCCATTGGATTCATGTAAATGCCGCCGCCCCCCTGCTTGACAGGATGAAATCCAGGAAGGATTCCAGGAGTCTGTAATTCCCTCAACAGACAACAGAAGGAGCCTCCTGCAAGCACCAGTGATTGCGTATTCTTCTGTGAGTTGGATGGCGGGTGCTCAGAATTATTGAGAATGTGCGTCTACAGCCATTGCACAAAGGTTCCACCTGAAAGAAGCAAGCGTGAGCAGATCTGGAGCAAAACCCAGCGATAAATTCCACTCACGTTTTGTACATGCAGGCCATTGCCACGTCTGAGGGAGCACCTCCAAGCAACCCAGCACCTCGACAAGTAGCTGCTGCACCCGCCCCAGTTCCTGCACCTCCTCAGCAGGTATGCAAGCGTAGGTGTTTTGACCCCGCAGGTGTCAGTACATCAAAAGCATTGATTAGTGCAATTAGCTGGAAATAAAGCTGCGCAGTTTTCTAACATTTTACTCGGTTCACATGAATGGGAGAATAAGAGGTGGTATTAAATGCGGTATACGCCATCGCTGACGCATAAATTTGTAGGATTGGCCAGAACCGTATATGTATATATAATACACAGTATATGACCGTATATTTGGTGACTTGCCTGCCAACAATACCATATATACACTGTATATATGGTTCTAGATAACCCATGTTACCCTTCGTCTTCTTCATTTCATGACTTTATAAACCTTTGTCTGCACAGGTTGCGGCCGCACCTGCACCAGCACCTGCTCCACCAAGCTCAAGTGGGCCAGCATACCAATTTGCACCTGCACCCTACACCCAACCAGCCTATCGATTTGCGCCGGCACCTGCTCCAGCCTACACCCAACCAGCCTACCAGTACGCCCCAGCGCCAGCTTACAGGTGACACTGATCTCACACGTAATTGATTGGAGGTCAGGCTCAAATAGACCGCGGGTGTAATTGAGGCTGCATTTGCAGGTAACATGTACTCTCTGCTTAAATTCACAGTCTTCTTGTGTAGACAGTTGCTCAGTGCACGGTTGCTAAACAATTCAAGTTAAAAAGACCAAGTGGATTTCCACCGTCTGTGGCCCAATGTTGAAATATGTAGAGGTATGCACATTTTTTCTGACATGTTATTTTGCAGGTATGCTCCTACTGAAGCGGATGTTATCATCATACAGCAGCCAGCTCCTCCCTCGGGCTGCTCAGGGAAACTGAAATATCTATGTGGCTAGCTTGTTGTGCTTTCGCTGTCTGCTTAAGCCCGTTTGCCAGTAGCTGTTACATACCCTTGGACTTAAATCCCTTTATTCACAACCTTTCTCCTTGGCCTGTTTTGTACAAAGAAAATGAGCAAAGGGTAAAATGACCTTGAACTGAGAGAGAATTAGGAAAGGGAGCAAACAAGCTGGACAAGGTTGATTTTGATTTGAGGCTTTGCCATAACATTTCTATTTTGTTATGCACAGTTTGTATTATAAATATTCAAAAAGGGATTATGGCTTGTGAAACGTTTCCTTTTCATGGTACATTGCACATAGTTGCGTAGATCATCATTCAGACAGACTTGTTAGGATCTTGCTTTGTCCACACATGTATAAGCAGCAGAGTGCAGCTGGCTGTGGTAAAGCCATAAAATTTCTGAATCAGCTGAATAAGAGCCACACCAAACGTCTTGCAAATAAAATGAAATTACCTCAGCTACCCAGATTTTGCACTGGATGCTCCATCTCTGCACAAGAACAAAATTAACAGACTGATGGAGGGGGATGAACTCCTCACAGTGGCAGGGGGCAGCTGAGGGAGAATGGGAGCACTTCAGCAGTACCAACAGCCACAAGCAGAGCAACCATCCCTACACAACACCGACTTAAATATCTTGGGATTTCTTTTAGACATTCGCCTCAATGATACCAAGAAGCTTTGAGTACACCAGACCTGATAACCAGCTGCACGCGGCAAAAGGAACAACATGCATTAAGATATTTGCACCATTCTTCAATGGCCCTCTACTACTCTCCACAACCATTTTTTTGGGTGTGAGTGCACTGTCTGCAGCACTGAAACTTCCACTCTGGAATTTGTCAAGGAATTGGGTCCTGATTCAAACTGTTAAGAAGCTTTTCTCTAAGATCCAAGCACTCAAAGATAGTAGAATTAGTTCCACTGCCTACAATCTTCAAATTCTATTCTCTCTTCAAGCTTTGTTTTTGTGAAAGCACACTGCATGTCTAACCCATCTGTTACAAAACTTTAAGCAACTTATTGAGGAAGTTGAGCCTGTGTCTTGAAGGTAAAACAACATTGAACTTTTCCAGGCGACAAGCTATACGTTAGAACAAAACAGCAATGCCTTATACCGGATCAAAGTGTCTGCAATATACAGATAACTTTGATTCATTTCTTTGGTTTTCGCTCCTTCCTTTTCCCCTCTTGCCACCAAATGTGATTATTACGTTCTTGATTATTCTGAATGCATTCCCAAATACAAGTTCGAAACTACAGAGGCTACGCCTTATATTACGAGTGAGTCAAGGCCTTTAACCTTGAACCATGCAACCCTGGGCATTGCAGGATGTTACCTTCTCACAACAAGCCGACGTGAATGTTTTCAGCATGGCCCGAGGCTCGGGGAATATTTAAAATGGAGACTTTATTATGGCCAAACAAATAGAATACTCCCTTTAGAATCATAAAAAACCGGCCAAGGTCTATGAAGTTTACAATCCTTGAAATTAAATAGAAATTACAGGTTATTAAACTCCAATAATTGAAAAATAGGATCTATAGAAGACTCAGGACTTTAAAGGAGAGCCAGATGATTAAGTAGGTATTGTAAGCATTAGCATAACAGGGATTAAAACACTGTTTCAGGATCAGCCTGATCTGCTGAAATTTCAGAGCAGCACATAAGGAATAGGAGCTTAAAGGTTTAAGCAAACGGCTTCCTCAACATGCAAGTAGAGACTAGTGAGACATCTGTATTCAGGAGATGTGTTCAACCAAGGAATCCAAATCCAAACTTCCCCCCTTTCTTTGGAGGTGGGGGTGCATACACGATGACTGGCGCAGGTGCAGGGGCCGGTGCAGGTGCAGGTGCAGCCGCAACCTATTATAAGGCACAACAATCAACGTGACAGTGAGTAAGGCAGGTGAGGACAAAATTTGGTTAAAAAGAAAATCCAGACGCAGGTTTGTACCTTCTCAACAGGCACGGCAGGCAAAGGCAGCAACAAAGCTGGCGTTTGTTTATTTGTAGATTTTGCTTAAATCAACTTTCTTTCTAGCAGGGGTGCGGGGTTTGGGCTTAACCTCTCACTCAACGACACCCATTAACATATGGATGTGCGTGCATGCTTGTCTGGTGCTTGTCTGGAGCATGCCTGTGTTATGTGTGCGTGTGAATGCATGTACTTTTGGTGTACGTGTGTGCGTGTGTGTGTGTGCGTGTGTGTTTGTGCGTCTAGCTGACTAGCATGGAATTGGGTGTGGTACCGATTTGGGTTGCACACAACAGCCATGGGGGTCTTCAAAACAACACCCATTGACCCCACATGGGCCATAAGCCACGGGGGGTCTTAAAAACGGCACCCATTAACAGCAACAACAAAACAAATATGAGTTGCAGAACCTGCTGAGGTTGAGCAACGGGAGCAGGCTGGGTGGCAGTCGCGACGGCCTGCACGTAAGCATACAAAATCACAGAGGGAGTCATCTGAGAAAGTGGCTGGAGATGTGTTTTTTGGCAATCAGATGCCAGCCATCCGATCATGCCGCAGGCTGCAATTAGACATGTGCGCCAATACTTACACTTTTCAAGCAAAGGTGTTATCCGCAGAGCAGGGGCTACCTCTGTTTTTTGTAGAAAGTGCAAGCTTTGGCGCCCGTACTCTGATCACGTTTCTAAAGTACCCTGGTTTGGGGCCTCAGATGACCCCTTCTGTATGATCACTGCTTGGTTTCTCTCATCATGCATGCATATAAGACAGCACAAAGCACGTTTTCACAATACTCTACAAGCATCAGACCCCACCGTTGAGTAAGCGATCACAGGCTGCGGCTGGGACTGCATGACTGGAGCTGGGGCCGGCGCGGCAGCCTTTCAACAGTCAGATCGGGGAAGGTGGCAAAGCACAGAAGGGTTAGATATTCGAATCTGATCATTAACTATGTAAGCAGGCCAGGTTCTCTTTACTAGCACTGTCAGCTTTAAGCAAGTACGATTCGCCAAGAGGTCTTGAATGTGGCATACCTTTCTTTGCGCCAACCTTCTCTCGATCGGACGTCTGTCTTCTCTATATTCCAACTCACTGACTAAAATTCTGTGTTACTACTTACGACTTGTTGGGGGGCAGCTGGTGGCGGGCAGTATTTAAAGCCACAGAGCAGCTTTCTGCCGATCCCTCTGAAATGGGGGTCCTGAAAGGATGTTGCATCCGATACAGTTGTGCAACATTTGATTGCTCTCATTCCAAAAGCCTTAGCTCTTGAGCCATAAAGAAACCAGGCTTCTGTTGCAAGTATGCTCATCAAATATGTTTTGGGGCAAATTGATCACCTGATGCGCCTGCTTAGCGGCGGCCTCTGTGAGCATCACTTGTTGATCGGTATCTGTTGATGCATGCAAGCATAATTTGATGTCGAGTGTCCCTGAAGGAGACAATGACTTCCCTGGAATTACTCAAACGCCTGCTAATACGCACACTTTGCCAATGGCCTCCCTTCATCAGAAGCCCCCCACTCCATTAGGCCACCAAGCAATAGCAGAGACGCCAAACCAATGACAGTCATTTTATTTTTTTGTAAATAATGATTGTTTAACCTGAAGGGCGTTTTAGGCAGTCACACACAATGTCTGTCGATTATTTTCGATTGCTCATGTATTTAATTACAGCGTGATTCGGGTATAGGAGCATCAGGGGAGCCATAGTCTCACCCAACAGAACTGTAACCTACAGTTTATGTCTGCAGACCCACCGACACTTTCTTTGTAGTTTGCTTCGCCAGGCTGTCACGCCCAATTGTTGGCAGTGACGATTCGTGTGATTTGGTTAGTTGGTTTTTCAGTTGAAGTTAGTTTGCCTAGTCTCGTTCAATAAGCTGGAGAAGCCAGTTCATTAAAGAAAGCATGTTTTGGTTTTGATATTGCGGTACTCAATTAGCTCAGTAAACTACAAATGCTCAGCCAGATGGTTGAGTAAACTTCCCAGCCCTGGGGAGGAGAGGCGCGGCAGCCGACTAGAGTATGTGTGGTATAGTATATGTCAGTGTGTCAAGCAAGTTGGATTTGAGAAACAGCAGAGAAAGAGAGAGAGAGAGAGAGAGAGAGAGAGAGAATCAGGAGAATTGCAGTCTGAAGTGCAGTTCCCAGCCTTTGCTCGAGAGAGGCTCGACCCTGGCGTTAAATCATTCTTATTAAACCAAACAAAAAAACATCTGTGGTCTGCAGCTGTCCACCAAACCTGCCGGCGGTTGCTTTTCCTTACTTCTGTGCAAACTCAATCACTGCCGCCTGATCGCAATATAGCACTCAATCCAGCCGATTTCTAAACAACAAGGTTCAGCAGTGGTTGCTCTCCTGTTCACTTCAAATTCACTGAGGTAGAAATGAGCGAGTGTTAGATGACATGGTCCCTGGAAAGGATGCTGCACCATTTTGATGGATCTTTAAAAGGGGGGAATGAAGGCTACTCCGCTTGCAATTGCGTTATCGGCGTACCTAAATACAATTTGCTGTTGGGAAAGCGTGATTATATCTGATTAGATAATGATTTATTTTGGCCGGCCCTTTGACAAAAATAACGTAATGGTGACAGACAGTGAGGATTTGAGATGGTCTTGACTGACAAAATATATTGCAAGGACACTAGACCCTAAAACAGATGAACGCTGTGCAAAGGACAGCACAAAGATATAAGCACCAATTCTGACAATCACACTCTGAAGCCTTCCAAGGGACTAAACCTTGAACTCAGACATTTTCACATTTAACTCCTCCAGTCTTCCGGATTTTCCATAATAATAGCTTTCAGTTCCTTCTACCTGAAAGGATTACTTACAACGAGAATGAAAATATTTAGTACGCCAAGCTGCAACATCATAGGCTTACATCGAACTCATTTCAGCGTTAAGTCTGCAGAAATGCATCATTTAAATGTGCCAGGTAGTCTGGAGAAAGATGTGTGCCGTCCAATGCCAACCCATTTGCCAAAGCGGAGCCATCCGGGCTGAGAAGATGCTCAAAAAAGTCAAGGTAGAACAGACGACCTTCACAGCTAGGGCTAGCTGCCAGAGCAGATACCTAAAGTCACAAAAGCAAAAGTAAGTGCGTAACAAAGAATATTTGTGCACGAGCTTCAGGGAGCGCCTATTCTTATGGTACCTAGTCTTTAGCACATCATGTCTTTTCTCTTTGTGTGAACACAAAGTGTGCGCCTGTGCTTGTGCATGAGTTTACATGTGTGTAATTGACTACGTGTGTGTATGCATGCACGTGCGTGTACATATGTATGTAAATGCGTATATATGCGTGTATGTATGCGCATTAATGTCACTACAAATGTAGGGGGACTAGGAAGTAACGTAGACCTAGTTCGTATTCAATTAATTACAACCAAACTGACCTATTGCCTCAATACCTGCATGTAACTGTGACCACTCCTTGTGTTTTGCGCACCCAAACGAGATTGGGAGCTCAAAGCATCTGAAGAATTGCTTAAATTCAACACACCTTTACTTTAAGGATCTGCATGAAGGCCGTGACTACTGCTCTAGTCTCATTCAATACAGGTGGGATTGGGTGCACAAACAGCTGGAACCCTCGGCGCTTGATCAGGTCCGTGAGCAGTGACAAATACAAGTCCACTGCAGATGACATGGCCTCCTGGAGCGAGGCGTACTGCAGCAGCAGTGCGAGGGATACAGGAACACAAAACGTTACTACAATATACGCCCACTGCAGACCACATGGCCTTTTGGAGCGAGGTGTGCTGCAGCAGCAGTAGGAGGGGCGCAAGTTTCTATAAATTTATACATTTATACACAATTAGAGTTGATACCTCCAACAATGAGTGAAGAGGGGGAGAGGCGCATTAGGAAAAGCGTGTTGCTTGTCCAAAGATACAGTGAGACCTGGCAGGTGATGCAGTGCCGAAGAAGGATCTGACAAATTACGATGCACATCAGATGCACGTCAGATGCACACCCGATGCACATCCGATGCAGAACTTAATGCTAGAAGCTGACATAGGGCCGAGTGCAGGTGCGTATAGCAATGCAAAAGAGGAAACATGGACGTCGTGTGATGGTCAAAAGTAGGCAGAAAAAAAAACTTAATGATTGAGAGCACATCAGTTTATAACAGCTCAAAAAGGCTTACTGCAGATTTGAGCAATCCTATAGGCCTCAATGTACCTCTCACTAGCACTTCAAAATAGCAATCTCACCTGTCAATACCTTGCAAGGAGCGGTACGAGTTCTGCCAAGTTGTGAGGCAGCTTCACCCATGAGCACAAACCGTACCTTGCACTTCTGTACTGCCAGCAACCGTCCTTCCCTGTAAGTAACTCCTCCCACAAAGCGCAACGAACGTTCCAGGTCTGTCAAGTTGTGAAGCAGCTTCACCCACAAGCACACACGCCTTACCTTGCACTTCTGCACCGCCAGCAGCAGCCCTTCCCTGCAGTCGATTTCCCCCAAAAGCATGACCACTTGAGCGCCCTTGGGAATGTGGGCCAGGGCGTTCTGGAATTGAACCTTTGGATAAAACGTGCTCTCCGGTCGCAGGTGCCAAATCTGCACAGCAAGTAGCGTGTGTGCACATAAATGCAATTGCACACCCAACAAAATTAAGATGCATCCTGCTTCATTTTTCCTGCTAATAACGACGTGCATCCTGGGGAATACATGGATGGGTGTGTGCAGAATGTGCGCACGAAAGGCCCCAATAATGAAGGCGTGCCGGTCAGCAGCAAGAGCACACGAAGTGATTGTAAACAAAAAACATGGAGCATCAAGAGGCACGTGGGTATGCAAAGGCAGCACGCATAAAAGGCACCAACACTGAAGGCGTGCGTGCTGGTCAGTAATTTGAGCATGTCGAACGAATATAAATTATCGATTATATTACTTACACGTGCGTATCGTTAAAGCAGACAATTGGTTTGCATGTACCACTCAAAGTTTAGGATTGTTGTTGTCCATGAGGCTTCTGGGCGTGCGCAGGTCAGAAACAATTTAACCAGCATCAGAGGAAAATGAACGAGAAGAGAGCACTCCCTGTGCGAGAACATTGTGCATAGGCGTACACAGCAGAATTTTGAGCTCAATGCCCTGCAAACCCAATTCGTAAACCCAATTCATTGAGTGTTTAACCTGAGCATTAAGTTGGACGCAATAAAAAAAGGGATTTTAAAAGGATGGCCAGGAAAATTCGCATCATTTAAGCGCACAGTAAGATCGAACGCTATGCTGATCCTGAGTGACTCATAAAAAATCCCTTCTAAACAAGCGTCGCACATTTAGTCGTAAGACATGATTTAAATGAGCACAATCATTCATCACGCAACGCAAAATAGCTCTCAGCTCTACACAGCAGTAGCACCAACCTTGCAGCCGGTAACTAAGAGGGGGTGCAATATCCTTGGCTTGCCTTGCACTGTTACCAGACGCCATGCAGCTGCAGGCAAGTGTATGTGTATGTGTGCATGAGTGCGCGCGCGTGTGTGTGTATGTGTGCATATGTGCGTGCTTGTGTGTGTGTGTCTGTGTGTTTAATTATACTGCAGGCAGGTTGACACAAGGCCTAGGTCATTCCACAATGACCTGTAGCACTTATCAAGCCCACAGCTGCAGTAAATCTGCAAGCAGATAAGCAGATTGAAGATCGTTCCAATGTTTGATAAGACAACGGACCCTAATGTCATTGCGTCGTTCCTCAAGGATAAAATAAGGACCATAGTTGGCATGGTCCTGGGATCTATAAAGCATTGTAACTAGGCTAGGGTTGGCCAGAACCATACATACATACGTATATATACAGTGTATATACGGGACTTTTAGCATGGAAATTACCAAACATACGGTCATATACGGTGTGTATGCACGGTTCTGGCCAACCTTAATTGTAACATACCTGGCAAGCAATGAGAATCCCCACAAAGGAACAGCGGGTTTGGCGCATTGAGCGCGTCGGAATGCATGCTGTTCTTAACTTCTTGGCAGCCATCAGCACTGCTAATGGCAGTGCCCCTCTGCTTCCCTGTAAGTACCAATTGATTTTTGCGTTAGTGCAACCACAAAGTTGTAGCAGAGGCAAGCCTTTGAACTGGTGCAGAGCGCCGAGGCTCCCTTACGGGCTGATAACATTTTGACGGTTCACCATCATTTGAATGTAAGAAAGTCGCTGCGTGTGTATTTATAAGTGTGCAAGTGCGTGTGTGTGAATGTGTGTGTGTGCGTATGTGTATGTGTGTGTGCGTGTGTGTGCGTGTGTGTGTGCGTGTGTGTATGTGTGTGCACGTAGTAATTGTGTAAAATAAACTTTGTATGCACCGTGCACCTGTTCAATTAATTTGACTCGTGAGAGGACAAATGGTAGCACTAAAACAAGTGTGCAAATGACTCTTAAAAGGAAAGCAGCTAACGCTATTAACACGCGGTGGGGGGCTTGCAGAGGTGCTGACAAGGGGCCTTCCTATAAGCAGACTGAGTGGATTAACACGATCAGTGTAGCCTTTTCCTTTCTCTCTTTTTCTACTCCACAACGCAAGATAGAATGAAAACACACCATAGAAAGGAGGAGGCTTGTCCCTCAAGAGCTGCAGGACGCAGCCATAGTACGCAGCTTCATTGCGTATGAGTGTGGTGTGCAGCTGGTGTTTGCTTGCAGCACGTGCAGGCTCCAAAAGGTCTATTATCCTGCAGAAAGGCAGAGCAAAAGGAGGGCTTGCCGGCAGAAATGTATGTAAAAGGGGTATTCTCAACAACCTGGTCCTTTGCACATGCTTGTTGCGTGCAACTGGTGTTTGTGTATGTGTGTTTGTTTGTTTGTGGGTATTTTGTGTGTTTGTGTGCTTGTGTGTGCATTTGCTTGCACCTCATGCAGGATAAAAGATGGATGACTATCCTAGAGTATGAAGATGATATGCAGTGACTCTAGGCGACAATACAAAAGTGCCAAGCTTCAAGAGGATTAGATTAGATTTGGATAAGCATACATGTTTGAGGATGCAGCGCGAACCCTGAAACACTGATGTGGCCTTCTCTGTTGAAAATTGATCAGAGATGATAAGCCCCAATGGTGGAAACAGCCACTCCTGCTAACAGGAAACAATAACTCAATTGCCAGAGAGATTGAGAGATTGAGAGGGAGAGGGAGAGAGAGAGACAGAGAGAGAGACAGAGAGAGAGAGAGAGAGAGAGAGAGAGAGAGAGAGAGAGAGAGAGAGAGAGAGAGAGAGAGAGAGAGAGAGAGAGAGAGAGAGAGAGAGAGAGAGAGAGAGAGAGAGAGAGAGA
>Ga0307947_1000387_pt1 | contig 30476 bp, 41 predicted proteins | sample OrgLakmetagen232_FD_201840 | JGI IMG/M metagenome (GOLD analysis project Ga0307947, IMG submission 201840) | Saline water microbial communities from Organic Lake, Antarctica - #232 | ecosystem: Environmental > Aquatic > Non-marine Saline and Alkaline > Saline | place: Antarctica: Organic Lake...
GTAGGCATCCAGGGCCCGGAGCCACCGTAAAAGTCCATGCCGCTGAAGGCAAAGTAGTTATGGGGCTGGGGTGGGGGGGGTGGGGGCTGGGCGGAAAAGCCGTTGGGAAGGGCAGATGCTGTGCGAGTGATGCCGGCACTGCCACTGCCACGTCCAGGAGCAGTTATGCTTTGGCCTGTTTGTGTGTGTGTGTTTGTGTGTGTGTGTGTGTGTGTGTGTGTGTGTGTGTGTGTGTGTGTTGGCACATGTGTCTGTGTTCATGTAAATTGCGATCTCACGCCTTCTCCTTTAACACACAGAGGGCAGCCCTCAACCACTCCCTTCTGATCGAACAGCTCAGGTTGTTACACACTCATCGTAACCCAGTCTGTCATTGCTGTATTTTTTTAGGAGAGCTGTCTACCTAGGGTGTGTTTTGCTACTTCAGGAAGTCCTTCAGTAGGTAGCAGCACAATTCAAGCATTTGTCCTTCCAATTTGCATTGAGTAAGAATTGTCTACAGTGAATCATGAACAACTGTTTAGACAGGATCCTCAGATGAAAGTGGGTGCTACAAAAGTTATATACGTGATACGAGTTTGTTGTATGTATTTACATGGCAAAGTAAAGGAAGCATGCACTTTGTGCAAAAGCGTAGCACATTTATCACTCAAGCAATGCCCTGCCCTGGATGACAGACTTCCCCTGCATTGCATTTCATCAGCGGGAGGCTTCTCGAAGCGTTTCCAAATCCACTCACGCGTGCGCAGCGTGGCCAGTGTCACTTAAACAACTCTTGTTGTAAGTACCCTCTCCCGATTCAGATGAAAACTCAAATGAAAGTCACTTCAAGCACGCTCATTGCGTCGTTAGAGGGCGCTACTGCATCTCCACACGGTGACGGTCAAACCTATAGATGCACAGCTAATCACAAGGCACACTTCGGCACCTGCAGCACTTCCCCCGCTCGCGTCTGCCCCTGTGCCACCACCAGACGCACTCCTCCGGTGCCCTCCCCTCCCTCCAGCAGGGGGCGGCCTCACGGGCAACGCACTAGACCCAGGCCGTGGGGGCAACACCCCCCCTCCACCACTATCACCTCCTACCCTGCTTTGCCCCCCCCCACTCTTACCCCCACCCCCACCATTACTCGCGTGGCTGTGCTGCTGCTGCTGCTGCTGCTGCTGCTGCTGCTTCTGCTCGTGCGGATGCGGCGCGCTGCTCATGAAACCCAACCCCCCATCGTCGTCGTCCTCAAACAGAGAGGCCGGCAAGTGCGGTAACGGGTCCAACTGTCGGGGAGCACTAGCATCGCTACCGCCTTGCTGTCGCTGTGAGTAGGCATGGTGGTGCGGGTGGGTCACCTGGCGTGCGCTGCCCTGTTGTGGGGTGTGGCCCGCCGAGCTGTGTGTGCCGAGGTGGTCAAATTGGGGGGCGGTTGCACGAAGGGGCTGTTGGGAGGCACGCGGAGCTACTCTGCTGTCATGCTGCTGCTGCTGCTGCTGCTGCTGCTGCTGCTGAGCAAGGCCGGTGCTGCTGCTGCTGCTGCTACCGTCCCCCCACACATCCTGAAGGAGCGACATGGGCGCGCTGCTGAGTGCGGCAGATGCAGGGGCACCACTGGCTGCAGCTGCTGCTGCGACGGCAGCGGCAGTGCTGCTGTCTAGCAGCCCAAATGGAGGCTGGGGTAGGAGGAGACCGGTGTCAGCTGCAGGCGTGGATTTGTATGTATGTGCGTGTGTGTAGATGGGCATGTGTGTGTCTATGCGTATGACCATGTTTGTTTTTATGTGTGTGTGTATGTGTGCATGTGAGTAATCACGTGTTTGTACCTGCGTATGCGTGCATGCGAAAGAACTCACCTGCAGGAGACTGGGCAGAGGAAAAGGATGTGGCAGAGGAAGGGGGAGCGAGGATGGGCTGCAAGCTAGAAGAGGGATTAGGGGGGTTAAGCTCTACGAGGCCGGCTACAGAGGAGACGGTGGGCAGGCCCTGGCTGGAGTCGGCAAAGCTGGAGCCGGAGGGCCAGGCTTGCAAGGGGCTGGAGCGGCCGACACCTGTGCGTGTGCATGCAAGTGTATTCAATTTGTGCATGTGCGTGTGTGTTAAGTGTGTGCGTGTGTGTGTGTGTGCGTGTGTGTATGTGTGTGTTAAAGGTATCTGCCTGCGAGTGGCAACTCCTAAACAGCATTTCCCACCAAGAGTTCTGCCCCCATCACTCAAAGGAAAGGACCCTGCGGCACAGCTTGTAGCTGAGTGGGCAAGACAAGTCTCTGATCTTCTCATGGTGGTAGTGTGAGCCTCCCACACACCTGGTGCAGCAGAACCATTTCCTTCCAGCATGGACAAGGCGGTAGCATCGGGGCCGCTGCACATGTCGGCCAAGCCCAGCGCGCTGTAGCCTGCACTGACATCCATGTGGGAGCTGAAATGCGAGGAGCTAGGGGGCTGCTGCGATTGCTGCTGCGAGAAGCGCTGTTGCTGGTGTTGGTGGGAAGCGTGGGAGGGCAGCTGTTGATGCTGCTGCTGTTGCTGCTGCTGGCCTCCCCCCTCCTCTGCCACCACCGACATCACCATCGACTCAAAGCGGCCCATATCCCACAGCATGGCCCCATGCTCCTCTGTCCCCGGCGATCGTGCAGCGGCGGCGGCTGCAGCGGTCGCGAGAGCATCGAGCGGCAGCCGTGGCGGCACGAGCAGATGGCTGGGTGTTGCATGGGGCATCTGGGGTTGGTTGGGGGCGGCGGCCGATCGAATGGTGCCGTCCTGAGGATGGCTGGAATGGGGGAGGGGGGGGTGCTGCTGCTGTTGCTGTGGTGCTGCAGATGTGGGTGGCGTGGAGGTGTGCATGGGGGCACTGGTGAAGGGGAGCACAGCGAGAGGGGCAGAAGAGGGGGGGCCTTGATCAGGAGCATACGGGGCAGATGGATGATGGGGAGGGGGAGGGGGCGGCTGCCACTGTTGTTGCTGCTGCTGTTGTCGCTGTTGCTGCTGCTGCTGCTGCTGCTGCCGGCTGCCCTTTGCGTTACTGGTGTGGTTGTGTTGGGCACGCGTGGGGGGCTGGGGCTGCTGCTGATGAGAGGAGGCGTCTGTGGCGGCCTTTCCATGGAGCGCTGTTTGCTTGCCAGACTGGTGGGGTGGAGGCAGCAGGTTGGGTAATTCCTCTCCCGCACCCTGCTCCCTACTTCCACATGGCGGCCCTGCCACCCTAGGCACACTACCACCAGGCCCCCATGAGGAGGACTGCTGTTGACCATGAGCTGGCGCTGTAGAACCGCCTTGTTGCTCCCAACTCCCACTGCGCTGCTGCTGCTGCTGCTGCTGAGGGGCGGGCAACGTTTTTTGCTGCTGCTTTGACACCCCCCCTTGCTGCCGCTCCCCGCTGCTTGCTTCTCCAACGTCCACACCGTTCGCGCTGAGCACTGCCAGCTCCTCCAAGCTCAACACCTGCCGGCCCTTCTTTGACTTGCGTCCGGGGGCATTCCCGCTCGCAGACACTGCATGAGCGACAGGCGCCTGCTGCTGCTGTTGCTGTTGCTGTTGCTGCTGTTGCTGCTGTTGCTGCTGCTGCTGCTGGTGTTGCTGCTGGTGTTGGGATTGCTGCTGCTGCATTACATGGGTTTGCGCGGCCTCCTTCCGCTGCTGCTGCTGTGTAGTAGGGGGGGGTGGGGGAGGGGGAGTAGGCACTGCAGCTGCTGTTGCAGCCTTGGCATTGTTGCTCGCAAAGGTAGAACGGTACAGGATTTGCACACCAGCGGGCTTAGCAGCGTCGATGCTGCCCGAGTCGCTGCTGCTATCCCCAGCCGAGGTGTTGGATGCCGTTTGGCCGCGCTTCTGGGGAGGGGGGCCTGCGCGCAAGGGAGCAAGAAAAGAGAAAGGAACAGTGGGCTCAACAGGCTACTGGCATAGTGGACTGCTGCTGTCGCTCCTCTGAGCAGGCAGCGTGGATCTTGCAGCTACACTGACGCAAGAAAGCTCCTGAAGCACTGCAAAGCATAACCGCATCACAGCAGAATCGCAGTGCATGCATGCATTCTGTAGCACCGCAGTGCATGCATTTTGCAAGCAAGTGGGCTGCAGGAGCAAGAGATGCAAAGTCGACTGACCTGGAGGTGGTGGGGGAGGGGCGACGGCTTTGCCCTTGGCAGCTTGCTTCAAGTTAGACTGCTGCGCCTTGGAAGCCTGCGTGGCTGCTGCAGCGGCAGGGGCGATGGCTGTACGGGCAGCAGCTCCTCCGTTGCTCTGCGCGTTCTGAGCTGAGCTGCCCTGCTGCTGCTGCTGCTGTGTCTTGCTAGGAGTGAGAGGAGGGGTGCGTGAGGCCGAGGGGGGCTGCTGCTGCTGCTGTTGCTGCTGAGAGGGCAATACTTTGCCTCCATCCTGCTGCACCGCCTCCTTGCCCTGCTGCTGACGCGTGCGTGCACTTGCAGGGCTGCCTGGCATGCTCGCTCCTGCCTTTGGCACGCCACCGCTGCTTGCGCTAGCTGCTGCTGCCGCTGCTGCCGCTGCCTCCTTTTGCTCCGCCTCCACTTTGGCCGCTTTTGCCGCCTCTGCCGCCCTCACTGCCTCTGCTGCTTTTGCAGCAGCAGCGGCCTCCTCTCTCTCCTTTTTCTCTTTCTTTGCCTGCTCCTCCTCCTGCTTCGCCACCACCGCTGCTGCGGCTGCCTTGGCCTGCTCCTCCTGCTGCTGCTTGGCCTTTTGCGCTGCTGCTGCCTCAGCCTGCTGCTTGGATTTTTCTGCGGCCGCTGCGGCGGCTGCTTTGCTGGCGGCAAGCTGCTCCATTAAGCTGGGGGCCTTGCCGACGTTAGAGCCAGGACCATTTGCCTGGAAATGAATGGATACGAGCATGTGACACAAATTATTAATACTGCCATTTCATACGTTCTCCCACACACACACAAAAAAAGTTGTGTTTGCCTGTACAAATAAGAGCAGATACTATCAATCCAACTGTACTTTAAAACGAAGGCCCAAGCTAGCCTGCAATAAATGCAAAGAAATGGACTCAACTCGTGCTGCCTGATTCCGCAAATAGCAAGGCAGGAAGGGTTTTGCGTTGTCTTGCCTATACAACGGTTGCTATGGAGTGGCAACTCACAGTCAGGCTGAAGAGCTCAAGCTGAGAGCTTTGCATAATTCCATGGCACTAGCTGCCACGTCAATTACGAGGGCCTCACATAATCCCTTGTACTGGCTAACACGCAATGTACACACATGCGCACACGACATACACACCGTTGAAGAGCCGCTCCCTGAATCTACGGGCGCCCCCTTTGACAGACCCAGCTGCTGCCGCATCTGCTCTCGCTCCAAGGCTACCATCTGCTTAAGGCCAGCACCTGCGTCTAAGGCTAGGGCAGGCTCAACCTGCAAGGTTTGAGTGTGAGCGCACAGAGATTGAGCCGTGTAATCGCTGAAAGAAGCTGTTGCGTAGGAGACTTTTTCTGGATCCCAACGCAACATGAAGCAACAGAAGCACCAGGTCGGTAAGAGAGAGAGCGCCTGTAAACCTGAATTTAGCAAACCGAATTTCATGAGCATTCTTGGTTCACAAAGCGAGCACAGCATCTTCTAGTTTGCAGCATCCCTGAATTGCTTCATTAGCATGTGCAGTTCAGGAGCTGCTGCGAGCGCTGTGTGGAGGGGTATGCTGTGCTGCAAATCATCCTTACACATTCAGCACTCAGTGCCCACAACTCAAGAGAGGTAAAACTCCGTAGTTTGTTTGAGTGCTGAGAGTTGCAAATGTGAAGACTCGTAACCTTTCACGCTAACCCTCAACTTCATACCTAACCCATACATCTACAGGGCTGCCGGCTGAGTCTAGGGTTGACCAGAACCATACATGCATTCACAATGTATATATGGTGCGTATATATACCGTTCGGCCAACCCTTAACATGTCATACATAGACGCTAGATGCCACGCGTAGGTGCCTTACAGGGAGGATCTACGCATAGCATCTAGCATCTAAGGGTACCAGTCTGATTCAGCAGCTGCTAGCACAGAGCACGTGAAAGTTGCTTCCCTTGTCTGACGAAGCGAGAACACACACATGCACAAGTACACAAACATGCACATGTGCGCACAAAAACGCACCCTTGGGCCTTCTCCGCCGTTGGCAGCTGCATCTGCTTGCTGCTGCTGCTGCTGCTGCTGCTGTTGCTGCTGCTGCTGCTGCTTGCGCTGGGCTGACGCCCTTTCTTTCTCCTTTGCCTCCTTGTCAACCTTGGGCTTGGCCTGTGTGAACAAGTGTGAGTGTGCGCGCTTGCGTTGCGTGTGTATTTGTGTGCGCCAGATAAAGCCAAGACGAACAATTTGCAGCGAAGAACGTGAGCAAAACAAATTCTGCTGTCATGCAGGATGCCTATTTTTGATGCCTCAAAGTCAGGTGAGCAATCCCTGTGTGATTTCTTGCCCCAAAGCTCCCACCCACTTCTGAGTATGGAGGACCTCAAGCTGGACCTAACTGAGCAACTCTGCACACTCAGTTTATGCCAAGGGCGCCCAGGTGGGCAGGGTGGAAATCCCTGCCAGAAAAGGGATTTCCAAAAGCTCCCCTCTGGTGCCAGCAACTTACCAGGGGTGTTTGCAATAATATTGCGGACATTGTGGTGAAGGTTTGGGGGTCTGGGGTGAAGGTCCGGTTTTGGACCCCCCTTTTGGCAGGGAAAGCTCGATTCTATGCAAGGAGCACAGGGTCCATGGTTTGGGGATCCGACTTGGTCGAATTGCTTTAATAATCATAAAAAGTTCACGTTTAAACGAATGAAATGACGCACGGGTAAGACTCCAAACGTCAACTTTTGAAGTTTATGGACCAAAAAGGCTGTCTGCATCCCAGAATGGTGTTGGCAGGCAGTGAAATTTGAATCCATAGCTGTTAAAAATCTCAGCTGTCGCTGCCCACCACGGCCCAACCTCAGCATTCCAGACCATAAAACTTGACAGGGCATGCCTTGGGAGCATACTGAAGGGTTCCTGACAATCAGGTGATGGACAGAAAGCGTGTTTCCGGGAATTCCAGACATGCACCATTTTTGCCCAGCAAACAGGCCCACGCACTAAGTCCTTTAGGGGCAAATTTTCACCACCTTTTTTTTGCTTTGATGCGTAAGGTTTGACCCTAAACCTATCTGGGAACAAAGGAATTGGTGAAATTCGGACCAAAACCTGCATTCCTACACCCATACCACCTTTCTGGCAGGGAAATGGCACAAATCCAGCCCCCCACTCTCACCCTTGACCCCAAGCTCATTAATTTTTATGCAGAAGTGTTACATTTATGTATAGAAACCATTGGGTGACCTCAGATGTGCAGTTCAGGAAGGGGCATGAATTCCCCCTTTTTTGGGTGGGCAATGGCTATCCTGACTCAAAGCCTCTTATACATCTCATTCGCTATAGAAAGGGTAACGGTGGATGCGCCACGACACTTGTGGCATAGTTTGAGGCCAGGCATAGTTTGAGGCCACCAGTGTACCAGCTAGCACACAAAACGCACGTCCCTGACATACGTAAACCGCCAGCTCGGTAGCAGAACAGAGCCTTCTCCTCTATAACAGTGCTACAATGTGCGCACACACACACTTACATGCCATTGCCTGTGTCTGTAGATTCTGAGGGAGAGACTTGCAGACCGTAACAATGGCATGCAAGAATTTGCACCCACACCCACACCACACCCACACCCACACCTACACTTACCCACACCCTCACCTACACCCACACTCACACACACGCAGACATTCACACACCTTGGTCGTGCTCAGGGTGGTGCTGGTATTTGAGTGGTGTGGTGCCGGAAGGGCCTTGTTGTTGACTTTTGGCTTGTTCAGGTGCTGCAGCAGCTTGCTGGCAACGGATGCTGCCCCTCGGTCCAGAGCTGCGTGGAAGGCTGAGCTGTCGGCGGGGTTTTTAAGGTCAAATGTGGCTCCTGCAGATATACATGGGGGGCAAACAAAAGTTAGCTTCGCAAGCAAGCACACGTGCATACACGCGCACAAAATTACACCCACCCACACGCACACTCACCTTGGGACAACAGGTAGTCTACAACATTAGCGTGGCCGTGCCGCACTGCCAGAGCTAGGGCGCTGTTGCCCCCGATGGTGGTCAAGCCAGTGATGTCTAGGGCGCTGCGCTTTTTAACACTCTTGCGCCCGCTTTGGCTGGCTTCGTGCTTCTTGGTCTGTGTGAACATGTGGGGGGGTGATGTCGTTGCACACGTACGAATGTTTCTTGGTCTGTGTGAAGATTTGGGGGGGTAATGTATTTGCGCACATGGCACTGCAGACTCTTGAATGGGGTTATTGTGATCAGCGGTAAATTGAGAGCAGATGCTGGGGGGATAAGACGCTTACGAGCTGGCACAAACATTGTTGGTGTTTGCCAAGACAGACACATGCTATGCATGCAGGTATTTTGACAGGGAAGCACTCGATATAATTTTTATGTGCAGTGTGTTCATGCGGTTCTGGCTGACCCTGCCGAATACTTTTTAGCCGTCCAACTAAAGCATAAGCCGGAGCGGGAACCTCACCTGTGCCTCTAACGACTCTTGGGTGATGTACTTGACTGTATGAAGGTTGATAGATGCACCCGCTTCAGCCTACATGTGTGTGTATATGTGTGTGTGTGTGTATGTATGTGTGCGTATCTGTGTTTGTGCGCGTATGCTTCTAAAAAGTTGCACTTGTGTACAAATCAGCCAGAAACCCATCCAGAGAGCTTTACTGAGCTTGTTACTCTTAAAGAATGTCCGCAAGCTCTAAGCTCTTCACAATGCATCTTCAATCTCAAATTAATCAGCATGCTTTATAATCAAGCCTCACGAACACACTCTATTAGCGCACGTGCACACCATGTCGGGTCTAGCATTACTCCTGTTGGCTCCTTTTCATTTCAGAGGGCAAGTTCAATAACGCATCAGGCCTTTTAGATTCATGCCAACACTTATCAACCTCAACAAGACTTTCGCAGCGTCAAAGAAGCGGAAGGTGTTGCGCATGTGCCGCTCTTAGAGCTCTGTAATAATTTCACAAATTGCAATCATTCCTTTCCACAAAAAGAGAGACAGCCCACAAGACATACGTTGCCAGCAGGCCAAAGGCTTGACGTGACAGCGAATGCTGCAGCCTGTTACAAAGATGAACACTGCAGGGGCGGATGCTATGCTACAGCAGCAGACGCAGCACACAGCACACAGAGATGATCAAAACCTTGGCCCAAACCACGTATGTATACACAGTGCCTAAAAGGTCTCTCAGCGAAAAACTCCCCAGGAAGACATCCAAGTACGCTTTACACACAATTCTGGCCCACCCTACGATCATCCTGAACACTGCACACCCAATGATACCTCCAACCACTATTGCGTGTGCAGCACACGATGGCTGACGTACCAGCAGCTTGGCAAGGTCTACGTTGCCTGTGCAGGCGGCTTGGTGCAGGGGCAGCAAGCCTTCAAAATCGGCCACGTCTAAATGAGCACCCGCAGCAATCTGCGCGCAAGGCGAGGAGGCAGGAAGTGCCGTGGTGGGCGGGCGACGCTGGTACTGTGAAACTGAGACAGTGTTTTCTCTGCAAATGGCACACTTGCAATGATTAGTCATGCTTGTACGCGCAAGATGCAAATGCAGGGGGCTGTCCCTGATAAGCTTGTTTGGGAGCTACTCTTCAGGTACAACTGCCTGCCTTCATCTTTTGCCAGGCAAGCAGACTGCACAACTGCACACACACTCACACACACACAAGCGGCACGTAGACATCCACGCCAACACCCGCGCACACACCAGCCACTTTGTCTCTGCCAAGCGGTTGTAGCGAATGGCCTGATGCAAGGCCGTGCGCCCATCCTGGTCCTGCCCGTCCAACAACGCCCCCTTAGCATGCAACAACTGCATCGCCTCTAAGCAGTGCGGGCCCCCTGCTTGCACCGCACGCACCAGCGCTACACACCCAATCTGCAATTGGGGGGTGCAAGGGGAGAGGGGGGTGAAGGGTGGACAAGGTAGCCAGGTGAGGCTTCATGAAGTAGACAGGGTGAGAAACTGGATTGTAGACTTGACAAAGGATGAAGGCAGAAGCCTCAAATTGTTGTATGAGAGGCCTCAAATGGGTGGAGGAGAGGAGGGAGTGGGCGAGGGCGAGAGGCGTTGGATGGGTCGGAGTGGAGATTGAGCAAACAGGTGGTGTTGGCCAGAAAAATCGGCAGGGAAGAGTATAGCTTTAACCTGCCTCTGCAGAGATAACTTCAAGCCTACCGTTACGCTCACTGTATACACTTGGTTCTGGACATCAACACAAATAAGTAAAAGTCGGGTCAATGGATGGAGATGGTCAGCAAAAAACGATTCAGAACTGGATGTGAAATGCTCGGGAAAGTATATTGAGCCCACCACCATCAGCCTCTTTTTTAACCTGTTTTATTCTGCATTCCTAGTGCACCCAAAATGAATGCAAAATGAATGCCTTAATAGCAAAATGGATGCCTTAATAAACCAGCCCTCCTCTCCTTTTCCTTTAGCTCTCTCACGCATAAGCACACATACACACACACGCACATTCACAGATACGTACACACCTGTGCCTTCAACGTCTGGGTCGCCTCGGCCTCTGCTGCCCGCACTTCAACCACACTGTTACAAGTACGACAGCTGCAGCCCAACGCAGGGTAGCGTTGTGCTCGTTTAACTGCTGCACATAACCGTTGGTACGCCTGTTCGTGGACGCACATTTGTATGAGAAGAGGGAGATGTGAAAGTCTGGACGTAAGACTTAAGGTGGGGGAATGAGCCATCAAACTCAAGTATTCATGTCATGGAAACTCGAATATGTTCATGAGTAAGAATAGGTAAATAGGGTGTCTGACTTTGCCAGCGAGGCTCAGCGAGCCTCAACGAGGCTCGGCACTCACTTGGGAGGCCCTAGCTGGAAATTACGTTAAGAAATCACTTTCTCAAATCTGCACGGATTGAGCCGAAACTTTTCTGTTGTTAGCTTATAGTATACAATGAATATTAACATTGAGACCGGGTGGACTAGTGTGGGAGCGTCGCTAGCAACACTGACAAATTGGCGAAGCCCATCACGTGCGCAACGTGTACATGCATATGCATACTAACGTTACGATTCCGGTAAAACGCTGCTTGCATGGACAGAATTCAGTTACCCACATGAAGGCCTTTTCAGTGGGTGTTGTAACTGTGCTCATCCTAGATATTCGAACAGGCACCAAAAGCGACTTTGTACCCCATCCACAATTTGCAAGTAAACCTCGTAAGAAGCTCGTCTCCCTCGCCTACCCAAACTTCACAAGCTTCACACACCAACACAAACTGACCTGCTGATAGTGTCGCTGCGTGGAAGCAAAGGCAGGGTCGGCAGCAAGCAGAGCCTTCAGCAGCTCTAAGGGCTTTGCCTGATCCACCAGGTAGTCGTACGCACAGTAGCCTGCGCTTGCAGAGCAGGTGTGCACATGTGCTTATGTGTGCTAATGTGTGGGCACGTGCATATGTGTGCATCTGTGTGGGTACGTTTCGGTTTGTATGCATGTGTGAGTGTATGTATGTATGTATATGTAAATGTGTACGTGCATATATGTGTGCGTGTGTGCGTGAATGGCGCAGAGACATATCTGTTAGCCAGGAGATTTGATTCTTATGCATGCAACTTGTGCAAGCAGTGTCAAGGTCTGTGCACCTTGTCCGTCCCTGCCGCAACCCAGTGCCTTCAGCATTAATTCATGAATTATAAGTGCTCACTCACTCAAGAGAATGTAAATCATCTGTACTTGCAAAAGGTTAATACCTGGACCGTAACCCGAGCTCTCCTTTCGCTTGTGCAACATAAAATTATCAGGTACGTTTCTACAGAACCCAAAAATTACAAGATACCGTATTGCGCATAATTATTTTGCGAATAAATAAGTAAATAAATATTGAGGCCCCTCGCAATAAATCAGGCCGGAAAAATCTCTTGCAAAACTTTGACTTTCCAACAGGGATGATTCTGGGGTCCGCAAAACACCCCCATCGTTTTCAGGGGCAAATATCATCATGGTCAAGTTGAGCGGACGGTTCTGCCTTGGGAGCTTCTGAGGCTGATATGCTTTGAGCAAGCGCAAGCACCTGCTGCTCACCGGCAAGTATCTTTCCTACCCCACTTGGACTTAGGGCAGACCCATGCACAACCTCCAATGGGGGTTCAAGCCTCTCCAGGAGAGAAGCTTGAGGGCAGAGCTGCTGTCTCAGGTGCAAACTCCTTGACCAAGGTGTGCTTGGCATGCAGCAGGCATCCATCCTCCAGCAGCAGCACAAGCAGCACAAGCAGCACAAGCAGAGGGCACCCAGAAGGGTGGGAAGCCCAGTACCACTCTTTAAAATCGCAAAGTTTGCAAATCTTTGAAGGACCTTGCATAAGCTAAATGCTCGCAAATTAATTCTAATTATTTTGGCACCTTGCAGAAATCAGGCCACGCCATTTTAAAAGCGCAAAATGAATTTACCTGTATCGTCAAATGCGTAGGGGTTGGCGCCCTTAGCTAGCAGCAGCTGCACCATTGGTAGGGATCCTTTTTCAGCAGCATGGCACAGGGCAGCGTAGTCGGCTTTTGGCTGCAGAGATAGAGCAAAAACAAGAGGGGGTTCAGTTGCCAATAGAAATGCGTCCCACAGATGCTGCAGCCTTAAGGAGCTGTGCTAAGTAAGACACTTCAGCCCAAGCCGTGCAGGACAGCTGATGGCCCGCCTGCATGGCAGAGGAGGCGAATAAGACATGGCAGGATTTTGATAAATTTGAATGACTCATCAGACCATGTGTATATGTACACCCAGCGTTTAAGCAGAGAATGTTTCTATTGTTTAGCTATGCTGTTTGTTTGCTTACGATGCATGTACACAAGTTGCTGACGTGTACACGGTGACAACCACTCTACGTATACAGCCACAAACGGTGTGCATATACAGCCTGGTCAACCTTATTAGAAAAGCAGCAGGTCAAAAGGATGGAAAGTATAATGGAAGGACTTGTTAGCCGTGACAGCAATGCTTGGCAATGCTTAACGCCCACAACAACTGTTTTTATAACCAGGAAAGACACTTTTGCCCAGTGCAAAATTGACTGCCCAGAAAAAGTCACACAATATAATGCTGCTCCCAAAAATGCCTCATTCATCTGGCTAGGAACGTCTGCTTTTTATCAGTCTGAGAGTCATAGATTTTACTTTTTCAAGCACTCCAGTCGGTGGATGCTCACAATCACATCCCAACCACATGCACTCAAAAACTACTTGACGTGTGAACTTTTAACTGCGCATTGCACGCGCCTGCAATGACACGCCACATATCCCTGCTCCTGGTGCACAAGCGTTTTAGGTGCACAGGCCTTGCCCACACTTGCAACAACACCCACCCTGTGTCCCATAACGTGGCACTCGCGACACTTTTTGCACCTAGCCCCTCGCCTGCCGTACCTTGTTTGGCGGAGCACTCAGGTCTGTGGCGGTAGCCCCCAACTCTAGCAGCAGCTCCACCATCTGCGGGTGCCCCTGCTCCACAGCATGCCACAAAGCGGGCTCTGAAACCGCATCGAGCTTGTCCACGTCAGCCCCTCTTCGCACCAGGAGGCGCGCCATCTCGCAGTGGTTGTTGGCGGCTGCTGAATGGAGGGGCCACCTGTATGGATTGGGGATAAGGCTTGGGAATTACCGCCTCATTTGTGTGTACAGTAACGTACCGTAACGAATGCGAGGTTTGGAAAATATAAATAATAAATCCCTATGCGAGCAATGCGAGGGGGGCAACACTCATTTACTAAGCACAATGCGAGCCTATGCGAGGGCCTTCCGGCCCACTGAACTGCACCTACATGCGTATGCATGCACGTGTGCGCGCGTATGTCTGCGTGCGTGCGCGTACGTGCATGCTTGTGTGTGTGCGTGTGTGTGTGTGTGAGAGTAAGGGTGTGTGTGTGAGCACATACGTGTGTGTGCGTACGTGTGTGTACGTATGTGCCTGCGCGTACGTGTGTGTGTGGTTGTGTGCATGCGGGTACGTGTGTGTGTGCGCGTGTATGTGTACGTGCGTGCGCATGTGTGTGTGTGTGTGTGCGTGCGCATACGTGCGTGTTCGCGTGTGTGCGCGTACGTGTGTGCGTGCATTGTGTACGTGCGTGCGTTATGTACTTGTGCGTGTGTGTGTGCGTGTGTGTGTGTGTGTGCGTATGTGTGTGCTTGCGGGTACGTGTGCTTGCATGCGCGTGGGAAGGGATTGAAGACGTTTTTCCTCCCTTCACACGCGCATGCAAGCACGTCCTTCCTCTTGGTGTCCTTCCTCCCCAAGAAAGGGCCAGCCTCAAGCTGATTGTCCCCCCTTGAGGGGCGGCGTAAGAGGCTTCCCCGGCCTGTCCCCTTTCATGCTTTAATTAAATAACCCCAATGCGAGCCTTGCGAGGCCCTTGTAACTTAGTTATTTTAACTGCTTTCAACACTCCACGAGGGGGTGAATAACGTTCGCGGTACGCGGTTATATAAGTACCTACGGTAAAAGATTTTATAGCGATCGCTATTTGGAGCTGCCTGCATGGGTCGGACGCAAACCTTAAGGGTTAGTGTAAACAGCAATATAAGGGTTAGTGTAAACAGCAATATAAATACAGCTAAGGATGCGGACAACAACCCATCTAAGGAAAGCATGTGTGGTCCCAGCCAGGAATCAGTGAGCGCCAGGTTAAATTTGAACTCAACAAAACTCAGTGCACTCATACTTTGCCGTGCATTGATATGCGCATACCTCATGGCGTTCGCTTCAAAAGAGCCGTCTGGCCCTGTGAGCGTTGCACCTGCGTCTAGCGCTGCCTCTGCTGCCTGAATGTTGTTGTCCAGCACCGCATCCCACAGCCTGCCTTGCAAATCCTGGGGGAGGAGAGAGGAACGGGAAAAGGGCGCAAAGTGGAACGTCTGTAAGCGTAGTGCTTGCGTTATGTGTTGCTTTTGCTGCCTTGGATCGTGGTCAAGCACAGCGCTCTCCAGCCTGCTTTACTGCTGGGGGGTAAGACAGGGCATTTGTGGCTGGAGTGTTTGCTTGACCAGCAGTGCTAAATGCATGGACGTAAAACAAGTGCATTGAAGCAGTCACAGCGCGACAAGAAGGAAGGGGGGCGCCCTGCAAAAGTATGCAGCCAGAAAAATAAATCCCATCCTGAAGGCAGGTCCGCAGGCAAAAGGACTCTGCCTGCAGAAAGCCCAGGCCCCCTGCTTGTCACCTGCTTGTCAAAGACATGGATGTGGTCTCCGTCGTCCAAACCCTGCGCTATGCCCGTATCCCGAAGTCCAAGGCGCATGTAGAATTGAAGCCATAAGAAGGAGGCCCGGTTGAGCTCCAGCTCCCGCCATTTGCAGTAGGCTGTTAGTAAAGGCTCCAAGGGCATGCTGAGATCGTGGCGGAACACTGTACGTCCCTGATTCTGCGCATGTGTTGTTAACGTGGGGGTCAAGAGCTCAGTTGCGATTGGCGTGAATGCTGCTGCTGCACCATGTACAATAGGATTCCCTCTCCCATTCCTAAAGCTGTGATTTTTGACACCAAGTTACAGTTTAAACAGCGCGGCTCATTGACTGCGTCTTTGCTATTTAACGGGCAGACTCTGTGCCTCGCTCTGGACCTCCCTCCAAACCTGACCCTTCCACACCAAAGCCCATGTCATGACCACTTTGCACGACTGACAGGCAACCAGCAACATGCAAATGCTTCTCCTCCTGTTCTTGCAAATGAGCTTGCAGGGCCATGAGCATGCGATGTAGACATGCAGGGAGGTCTGGGTGGTGCGCAAATGCAAGCGCGTCATCTTCCTAAGGGAGCAACGTTGCATCTGGGAATTGAGCACCATTCCAAATTGACAGCAATTAATTTACAGCCCGGCACGTAAAACAAACACGCAGGACTGCCTGTGGAATGTGGTTGTGCCTCCCTCCCCGTACACCACTCCTTACACCACCAAACAAGCCCACACCACTGTCATCAAGCCTCTGAGCTCCTTCTTTCCAAAGGAGAAAGAGAGAGGCACAGTGGACGGCCGCCTTCCTTTCCATCAGGTCCTGTTCTGATCCTCCCTCTCATTCCAACACCCTCTCCATACCGGCACCCTGCGCACTCCCTAGCGTGCTGCCCCTGCTGTGTACCTGGTTCTTGTAGTCACTGAAGTAGATGCCCACAAAGGACGGCTTGGCTGCACGTTCTGGCTGGTCATGCTGTTGCCAGTACTCCCTTGAGCATCGCCCATATCGGTACAGCAACAACGGCTCGCCTCCTTGAAGCCCACATGCTGCAGGGCTATTCTGCAGGCTGATGAGTGAGACGTCCGAGCTGTGGTAGAGGTCCACGTCGAGCACGGGTTGCTGGGGCGAGAGAGGGCAAGTACTGTTGTTGCTGCTGCTGCTACTGTTGCTGCTACTGCCGCCCAGCCCGCCTCCCCCCTCGCCGCTGCTGCTGTTATACACCACCTCCGCATCCTCGCACATACGCTTCACCGCATCCAGGAAAGGGTGGTATAGCCAGGCACGCAGGGCGCCAGCGTTGCCGTACTGGTCGACGCATGGAAAGACCACCTCAGGTTCCTGCTGCAGGAGGGAATGCACAAATACACATAGGGGAGGGGACATAGGGAGGGGTGCCGTGCGTGCTATGGAGTGTGTGTATTTGTGGCAAGCCCACTTCCAAACAGTGCATCCGGTCTCGGGGCAGTGTAACACAAAGCACATTTTCTTGCTGTATATAATTGCAAACGCACACACCTCAGACAAGACCAGCTCCAGCGCCTGGCGCTCGGGAATGAGCAGGTTGTGGTCCTCCACCGTGGTCTCACGCGTAAAGCTGATGGCCTGCTTCACCGTGCCCCCAATCACCAGTTGGGCGTGCTTCTGGGCGGGGTTCTGCTTGAAAAAAGCACAACTGCAGAAGGAGGAAAGCGAGCCGTTAGCTTGGAGCACTTAAGTGCCACCCGGCACCACTCCTCCAACAGGACACAGCTTTTACACATACCTGGACTCCCATATCTGTTGTATCAGGGTCCTGCAGAAACACACACGCACATAGCAGTGACTTTGTGGCAGGGCTGCCAAAATTACATCAGGACAGGACTGTGTGCAGGTGTACAGGGGAGGGAAAGTGCTGCGTGCGTGCGTGTAGCGGGGGTACCGGTGCACAGCCTCCTTTAGTACCTCTTGAAGGTGGTGAAGGACACAGAAGCTACATCTCCCTCCACTCTGCAGCTGACTGTAATGGTGTAGCGCCCCCCCGTGTCATCCTGACTCTGGGGCTCTGGCATCTTTTATTACGCTACGATGCTTCAGGCATGCCGTCAGGCTGCTTGGCAGTTGCCACAAAAAATATCAATAAATTTATGTTTGAACATCGCAGGGGCGAAACTGTCGCTTTGCGGATTTTGCTATTCTGATTTAGTTTTATACGAGTTTCCGATTTATGCCGTTGGTTCGGACTGGATATGAACAACCTAGGTAGATGAGTTTGGCCACATTTTCTAGCATTTGATGTCGTTTGGATCAGATTACATAGCCACAGGTTTAATAAAATTTGTCCCCCAACGTATGTGTTCCTAGCCGAGCAGACAAAAAAAGCTAGGCAGCGAAAATAAACCAATCCTCGTAACAGTTGGGGAACGAGCGGTACACCACAGAGAAGGGAAAATCTTGGGGATCAGGAAGGTGCGGCCTGTCTGAAACTGTGGAAACGTTTGGCTTCTATGCAGTTAAAATCATGACTGCAGGAACCTCCAATTTAACTCCAAAAAAAACGGCGACGCTCTTTAGGTGTCTGTAGCTGGCAGTACGTTTGGCCCTTTTTTTATAATTTGTCCTACAAGCACTGGCGATAGCGCTGCACCAGCACGGACACAATCTGCTCTGCCTGAAGGCCAGCTTTAGAGGCTAGGTTGATCAGTGTTGAATGCAATGGAGGAGCACACTCGCAAATCAAGTTGCAGCATTTCTATATTATTAAAATCATTGCAGGAGCAAAAACTTGATAGTTGCTGGGAAGGCTCTTCAGGCAGGCTTGCTCAATGCCCGCCCGTAGCTCGTTCACAGTCCTATAAAAATTTTGGCATAACTCGTCTTAGTGATCCTTGTAGATCTCGCCCTTCACTTTCTTGGAATGTTACATCTGTGCATTTGTGCTTTTTAGTGCTAAAACCGTGTCTCTTTGTAGTATATCAGGCACGATGCTTTTACCAATCCAATGTATCTTGGCAATGTGAACCCCCCATTCTACTGGACTTTTACATTGACTTGATCCTATTCTTAGCCAGCAATATCCAACTAAATCAACTAAGCGGAGGAGGATGTGCTGGTTTGTACCAGAGTATTTCTGAACGAGAGCAGAATATCCCTTTGCTTTTCAACATTCCCTTGGCAGCACATCACGAAAGCAGAATTGAACCGATCGGTGTGCATTAAGGAAATGAGCTCAACATTTGCCGGACGTCCGTTAAATATAGAAGAAATAGTAGAGAGTAATACAGCGGGTTGTCAAGCGTGCACTCTGGCCTGCGCCTAGTCCTCCTAGAGACAGCCACTCCAATCGTAGACCTCCAAAAAGATCCCCCATTATCTCTGTCGGAAATAAGAAAGACTGCAAACAGTGCAAAACCTGTTTCCACGTTCCCAACTAAATCAATGAGGATCAATCCCTTAGACAACCACAACACACCCACATGCGTGTATTCTTACACGTGCGCACACACTCACTTTCTCACATGCATACACATACGCACGTACACACATACTCTCAAATACAAGCACCTTTGGCATCACATTTTAGCAGCTTGCTACGGCAAAAAAGGACAAAATGCACATCCAATTAGCATGATAGTTATTTCAAAAATAGTCTAAAGTTTTTTTGCACATCCATAATCCATACCTCCTCTGTGCATGTCCCCTGCATCCAACTCCAGGTAGGATATGTAATTCTGAGGCCGCTGCTGCTGCGCCGCCGTTCACGTCAGAGGGTCATAGGCTTGGCAAACACACAGTTCCAAATGGGAATAAAATACGGTACTAGAGAGGGCACGTTTGGTATGGACAAGTTGAGCAGCAAAGTTGGCAGAGTGTACATGAAACATGGAGGCAAGCGTTTTGACAACTTGTGAGTTAAGTCCCAGTTCCTCAAGAGACGGTGCCACCAACATCTAAAAGAATGACGTGGAGAGTAATGGAGGTTTTTTGATCGATGGTGCAGAATTTGTGATGTTCCTTTGCGGCATGCAACTGGAATTGGGGTCTAGTGTCCTCGCAGTTCCTGATCTCAATGAAGTGGATGCCATGTTGAAGTGTGCTGACACCTTTAAGTTGGCGTTGCCTGTGGATATTTGCTCTGCTGGTGGCTGCTGCTGTTGCTGAAGTACTCCCGGCCTCCCTTTGCCTCCTGCCACTTCCAAGAACCCACCCCTCTCCATTACCAGTTTGTTGTTTTTAGTTGGTGGTGGTAATATATGGGCAAGTGGGGATTAGTTTGTGTTTCTACAAAAAGCGAGGTGGAAAGAGCCACTCTAGTGTTAGTTGTCTCAGGAATCTAGAGGTTTGCAAAGTCAGCCGTTTGCTGCTGCCGATACCCATGGGAACAAAGCAGGATCCTAAGGAGCCTGTTTTGCTGATGGCTCTCATGATCATGCTGCATGCTAAGTTATGCCTTTCAATGATCATAATCCTTATTTGTGTGTGTTGGCACCCATAGAGAGTGTGTAGGTCACTGTCTAGTGTCGGCAAAGAGGGCAGTTCACCTGACGGTAGTTGAGCGCTTTAATCAAACCGCATATTTTTTGGTTGTAAAGGGTTCTGTATTTAATTATATTGCATTTGACTTAACAGGGAAATAAGATGTTGTTAGGAGGCAAGAGTTGCTTGCAGCTTCATTGGCAGTGCCGTTTCTAATGAGGGAGTCTGATCATATCATAATGGTTTGCAACAGTATTGGCGGTTCCAGATTTGTGAAGATGCATGTGTGCTTGCAGGGTGTTGCAGTAATTTGATGAAGATTTGAGGTAGGTGACTGGGCCGTGTTTAGGTAACTTTGTGTTTGTATGGTTTTTCTTTTGCAAGCCAAAAGATGTTGTGAAAGGAAATTTCCTCGGAACCAGCTGTTTTGGAGGTTCCAGCAACGTCAGAGTAGGACTTTCTAGCAAGAGCGTCAGCATTTTCATTGCCAATAAGGTTGGCGTGGAATTTGACTTTTAAGTCAGAGAAGAATAATATATCTGCAATGGTGACAGGCGGACGTCCAGTCGACTGCGTTATAAATGGATTGGAGGACATCTCCTTCGATGTGTGGCGGCGGACGTTTGGATGTGAGAGCTGCTTTTCAATTTGGTGTAGCGAAGTTAGGCTGTGTGGAAGTAGCCATGTATGGTTGCAGTGCTATAGCTGCTAGCTCTGCACCTGAAATGGTGTTGTTACGCCCATGCATCTTGGGTTCACGTAAATTATAAATGCAAGCCCCCCTAAACCCTTGCGGCGGCCTCCGTAGCTACTTAGGAAGGGCTTCCCTAACCCTAACCCAAACCTAAACCCTAAACCCTATAATTGATGATTCCTCTAAACTCCGGCCGCCTTGCGGTGGCCTCCGTAGCTACTTAGGAAGGGGTAGTCGGATACGTCCTGATCAGGGTGGTAAACACCTGATCCGTTGTCTTGCCCTAGTTCATATTGTTGAAGGCTGCCATCAGTGTAGGTGCAGTCAATCCTTCTACAGGTAAGGCTTGGACTCAAGCTGCGTAGGGCCGCTTTGTCAGAATTTTGAGTTATGTTACGTTGCATCGTGAGATGGCGGTGGATTATTTACAAGGGTTTGTCACAACTGCTAATAAACGAGGTCCTCACAATTGCCCAGAATAAAAGGAAAAGGGCGCAAAAATAAGTCAAATAAAGAAGGAGTAGCACTTGTGAAGATTAATTAATAAAAGGATGGAGAAACTTGAGAGGAACACACAGATAAAAGGCACAGATAAAAGGCACTGAAGTGATATGAGTGTTAGCACTTTGCTTCACTCCAAGAACTGGATTTCAAGTTTTACACACTGAACTCAGCAGGTTGGTTCAGGGCACTTAAAATATCTGGGAGGCTTTGTGAGGTTTAAAGGTGGTTGCTATGTAGCTCGCTTATTTTACTAAGGCCTGAACTAGTTTCATTGGCGAGAGCAGAGGGGTAGGGGTCGTTTTCCCACTCTGCCTCAAGGATTTGTTTGGCAAGCTCTTCAAGCCAAACTTTATTGTAGGCATTGAGGCATTGAGGCGTTGAGAGGCATAACTTAGCATGCAGCATGATCATTAAATCCATCAGCAAAACAGGCACCTTATGAGCACTGCTTTGCCTTCATTGACTTAGGCAGCAGAGAACGGCTGGCTATGTAAAATCTCCGAATTTCCGAAAAAAGCTGAAACTAGGATTGTATTAATGTGGCTCTTTCCACTCCGCTTCTCAGGCAAAAACATGTCTACTTCCAGTGGTTCAGGTGCTATAATGGTTGCCCCCATTTGCTTCTGTAACAACCAGATAACAAACGAGTAGTGGAGGGACGAAGTGGGTTCCTTGGAGTGGCAGCCTGAGCGGGCAACTGAGGGAGACTGGGAGCACCGCAAGCCATCAGCAGATCCACCTTCCCTAGACATCACCAACCCAAAGGTCCAAGAAAACTTCAACGTGTGACATCCATTTGTCGAGATCAAGTACTGTAAGGACACTAGGCCTCAAAACCAGTCGAGCACAGCACAAAAACAGCAGCCCTCTGCACCATCCTTGCTTCAAGGAGCCTCCACTGCCCTTCACACCATCCTATTGAGAGTAAGAGGCACCATCTACAACACTCACACAATATAACCTCTCAAGGACCTGGGTCATGATTCTCAGAGAGTTTCAGACCTGCTTCCAAGCTCCATATGCATATGTTATTATGCTGCTAATTTTGCCCATACCAGGCGCGCACTTTCCAGACTAACATCAACTCTCATCAGGAGTCGGTTTCAGCTCAAGCCTGCAACCCTCTTGTATCTCATTACCTTCACCTTTTACTTTCTTTGGTGAAGAAGTTTCACGGTACCTCGTACCGTGGTGGTTCCTTTTCTTGGCTGCTTTACTTGATGTGGGAAATGGTTTCAATACCCGCGTAGAGAATTTTCTTTTGCATTGAGACAATCTCTGCCTTTTGTGTTACACACGGCAAACATTCTGCATATTCCAAGAGTGTTTGGGTTATGGAGTCTGCAGATTGCTCCAAAAGAGTACTTCAGCATATTAAAGTTGTTTTGATAATATGGAGCCCAGGCGTTTTTACAAACGAAACGTGCGGCAGAGAGATGCGTAGGGATTTTGGTCCTCCTTCTAATCCAGGAAGGAAAAAACATAAAAGGTAGCTGTTGTATCTGTGCTAAGGACAGCAGAGTATATGGCGCGCCTTGTTGTTAAATACATGGTGTTTTCATGGTAAATGGGATGGCAGACAGAGATACCATTGAACCTGGAGGAGAAGGTATTGCATTTTGCCCCGAAGGCCTAATATATTGGTGTTCACTCCAGTGTCGTGGGGAGTGTGGGGTCATGGTCAAGGGGGGATGCCATTTTTTCTTTCGAGCAGGCTTACGTGGAGGAGAAATCAGGTATAGGATGTCATAATTACTCATCTGATCTGCTCTTCACTGTTTGACAGTAGTAGAGAAGCCTACTTGCTGGGCTGAACAAAAATTGTAAGGCGCACAACGCACTACCTGCAACTTGTCTGGCCAAGACACGCACATAGTCACACAGGGAAATGAAAACTGGGTTTGTACCGTACATTCAGCAGCATTAAGTAGCTGCTCACCAGCTAGAACACCTAATATCATCAACAACAGATCTCAGGGCTATTACACAACGACGCCTGTGAAATTTAGCGACTAAATTATAAGCGGTAGCTTTTTACACTGCGTCACAGTACTTGAGCGTGCACACACACACACATGCACGCACACAGACGCACACATAAACACACCATTGTCGTCATTTATATCATTACCATTTAACTTTCTTTATTCTGTGTATTAATTCCTTGCAATCCTCAACATACACACACACACACACACATACACACACACACACACGCACGCACCCACGCACGCACGCACGCACGCACGCACGCACGCACGCACACACACACACAGACAGAGACATCTCACATCTCATCCTCAATCAAATTCCAAATCTTCTGGATTGACTGGCTTTTTCAATGGGACAACACTCTTTCGTTTGACGTCACGTGCCATCGCCTTTCTCATATCATAGGCATTTTCTTCCCCGCTGTAGTAACCGAGGACCTACAAAATGAAGTAAAATTTTGATGTCATGAAGAGAAAAAAGAATAGAGTACGGCATGGATAGGAGAAGAGATGCACTGAATCCTTTACCACCTAAATAGAGAAAGTAATAAACTGGTTAGGCAGATACCTAGTGCCATTACTACCGGTGTGGCAGGTTGTGTGTGTGCGCGTTGGTTAGTACCCTCTCATTCCAGAACAAGCCAATCCTCTACCTTTTTTTTCTTTTGTCACAGTTTGGTGTGGAACAAGGTGCAGGGGGGGATGGGGTGCATGAGGGTAAGGTCGTATAGGCAACCATGTGTTGTTTTGCTGTTAAGGGATGTTGCAGACAGAATTGGCTTTATGCCAAAGCATCACTGAGTGCTTCTTCACCAGAAGAATATAGTCAGAGGAACGTGCAGGAAGAAAGCCACTCCCTTATACATCCAGAATCCATTCAGCTACCTCCGTTGCTGCTTATATATAAGGGTAAAAGCAAGGGGAGGGGTTATAGACTGGACCCAAAATCTTTGACTGCTGGTAAAAACTAATAATGAAGACGGTGATCAGATGTGGAGTGATCTACAATGATAGGCATAGAAAAAATGCTTATGAGGATGTCAAGCATGCACAGAGAGTGATATATAGGTGCAGGCGCACGCGTTGGGTTGGCCAGAAGCATTTATATACGCCGTATATGACCAAATATTTGATCAAATAACTACAGAAAATACCGATTACACTGTACATATATATGTGATTCTGGCTAACCTTACGCATGCGGCAAGGCTGACCAGCAGCACGTACCTCTCTGTACACAATGTAGCCTAGCTTCTTGTACATCCCCACAGCCACGTCGTTGGACTTCCGCACGAACAGGTCCACAAAGTAGCCGTTGTGGAACTGTGCAGTGTGGGTGCAAAAGGTGATCTTACACACGGCCAGAACAGCTGCTGCCCTGTCGTGAGCACACGCGGAGTAGTCCCTCAGTGTTTAACTTTAAACGTACGTATTCCTATCTATAGTCCCTTAATGTTTAACTCTGAACATCGTACGTATCCCTATAGTCCCTCAGTGTTTAACGTTAAATAACGTGTGTATCCCTAGCTAAATTGGATTGTGCATCCGTTCCTCTTACCTGGGATGCGCACATTCAGAAACCAGGTTTTGAGAAGAAGTTTAGTACCTGATACTATGACTGTGTTGCGTACGAGGCAGGCTGTAATTGCTAATTTGTAATACTGAGGTCGTCTAAGGTTATACACAAAGTGGCTGGATTAAATGCAGGCTTCCACGTACATGTATTTGCCCAATATTGTCTGTGCTACACTGCCAAATTAAAGCATAATTGGCCTGCCTCAACATGTCCAAGTGCATATTAAACACAAACACGCTCAAGTGCACGTTAAACACAAACATGCCAAAGTGCACGTTAAACACAACCCAGGAGATACACTTTCCCCATGACATTCCCCTCTCCTCCCTGGCGTGCCACACAATGTTTTTACAGTAATTCCAGCTCCTCAAATGCCTGCCTCAGCCAGCATGGCAAGTCTTGCAGCCTCTGCTTACTAATGTATGACAGGCACCTTCTGTGAGTGTTTCTGACTAGGGTTGGCCAGAACCATACACTTATAGGTATATTCGGTGTATATACGGTATTTTTGGCAGGGAAATCACCATACATACGGCCATATACGATGTGTATATACGGTTCTGGCCAACCCTATGTTTCTGACATGTGCACAACATTGTCGCCCTTGATTCACATGCCCCATTTAAAACATCACCGCTCCCTCACGCACCTTTTCTGTCACTTCTTCTAAGGAGTCCATGAGTTTGTTTGCCAGGCGCTGCCGGCGGTAATCAGGAGCTACCTGTCCAATGCAAAGCAATAAACGAGGCACCAACTGGTGTCAAAAGCCACCGCTGCCCGGTCTCAAGCTTTACAATTGTTCAACATACCACTGCTTTTTGTATCGTGACCGTGCATTAAGCTGAGTGTGCTACCAAAACAAGTGAAGCACAAGCTTGTACGGAGCGTTGCCTGTCCAGCAGACACACACAAAACGCACGCACGAGTGGTATTCTGCAGGCACTCCACGACAAGTTATCCGCAGCCATGCAATTGTCTTTGTTTTGTGCTAACCTATAATCAAGCATGCAGCAACTAAGATGCAGTACGTGCAACCAGCTCATGCATGACTCAATGCTTCCATGGTCTATTGAGTTAACTTAGTTGAGTGCTTGCTCCTCCAGGGGCCCTGACCCAGAACTTACAACCAAGCGTGTCTTTGTGGCTTCCACATTGTACTAGCTAAATAAAGCCATTGCTCTCGTGTGTTGTATACACGACATACCTACACACATTGTAACATCTCTCTTGCACACGCACACACATATCCACACACACACACACACATACACACACACACACATCCACACACACACACACACATCCACACACGCACGCACGTTTGCAGTGCATGTTTTACCTCAAGGACCTCAAGATCTAGGTACAGTAAAAGTAGGCAATGAGAATGACCAAGATGCAATGATTAACTTCAAAGTGCTTCAGGGTGAACCGGCCACCTGAACAGGGTGGTGTGACGACAGGTACCCTCCAAAGACCAATGCAATAAGTGTATCCTCCTCAAACTGACAGATTCTGCAGCCTTCCTCTCTAATGTGCTTCTAATGCTTGGGAAGTAATATGCAGTGCCTTATTAGGAAAACCTTGACATCATCGTGGCTGGCACAACGGTGAGACAAGTAGACATAAAGCTGGCGTATTAGGCAACATCATGCATAACTGGTCCAGCTGTCACGTAGCCGCACCCTCTTAATATGGCGTTAGGGTTTTAGGCGCGGTTCAGGGTGTAGGTGCACAAGTTTGAGCCAGGTGTGCTCTTTGCAACGGTTGTTATTAAAGACAGCTGGCAACCTCAAAACAGCCTGACACACCGATACATACCACCCACAAAATCAGCTGTCGCAGCTGAAGCCTCAGCCGGGTGGTCGACACCACGGGCTGACACACTGCACCACCCACCACCCACCGTCACAGCAGTCACGTGGCCATGCCACAGCTCGCCTTTGCCCTCCGCCTTGCCCAGGATGTAGCCCATAGCCTGCTTGCCTGGCCCTTCTGCCATCTGCACAATAAATGCGTGCACCTTATGCTGTGGAAACCTTGACGCATTTGCATGTTTGTATAGCATGCACGGAAGCAATGAGGCTGTGCAAGCTTGGTGCGGATGCAGTACTTGTGGATGATGGCGAAGGCAAATGTGCAGTTTTGACGTGCACATATGCAATTTGTGCAAATGCTACGTGCACATGTGTGTATATGTCTTTGTGTGTGTGTGTGTGTGTGTGTGTGTGTGTGTATGTGCACGTGCGTGTATGTGTGCGAATGTGCATGTATGCATGCGCACATGTGTGTGTGTGTGTGTGTGTGTGTGTGTGTGCGCGTGTGTGTGCATATGCTTGCAAGGTGGAGTGCTGATGTAGTGCATGCATGGTCCGGTGCGTGCTATTCTATACCTGGCAGTACTCTGGCCATTTTGCCAGGTAGGTCAGGTAGAAGGGTAGGTTGTATGTCTCTGTGAGGACATCCAGGTTCACATTATTGAAGGTCAGCAAATCCTCACAAGTAAAGCGTCTGATAGACGTCATTATAAATAATACCTTTTGTGTGACAGGACCTCCTAGCACACATAAAGCATTGACCAGCAGCAAATATGCATTGTCTTCAGGGACCAGTGCCTCCAGCTGCGTGTGGAAGGGCTAAGCAGGGGCATGGCAGGAATTTTGGGCTGGACAGCACGATCGTGCCACAAGTCGTGAAGCACACCAAGCGCCTAAAATACTCTGGACTGGGCCAGAGTGAGGCGTTCATTATGCATCACTGCATCACACACACATACACACACATACACACAAACACACACAAACACACACACACACACACACACACACGTACACACACACGTACACACACGCGCACACACACATACACACACACGCACACACGCACGCACACATACACACACATACATACATACACAACACACACAACACACACACGCAAGCACTCACACATACACACAGGCACACATATACATACACATACATACACGCAAGCGCACACACACGCGCACACATGCGCACACACAGACGGATACATACATACACGCACACACGCACACACACGCACACACGCACACACACAGGGGGCAAAGGAGATCCAAATGTGATTGCTGTAGAGGCCGACGGGAGCGACACCTGGCGGCTTGAGCAGGCATGCGAGATCATCAAAGGAGGCGGGGTGCGTTGGAGCCGTAGGAGAGGGCAGGGTTGATGTGCACCTTGTGTACATGTTTGTAGTCTATAATTGTTTGCTCGTGCGCTTTTCCAGGAGTGAGTCATGCACACCCAACTATCTGGAAGTAAATCCTTTTGCGCGGGAACACCACAAAGATTTCTGCAGTATCCTCAAGGAGCCTCTGTTACTCCAATCCATCCTTTTTGGGGTGGGTGGCACCATCTGCACGACCACTCACTGGAACCTTTTTAGAAGCTGGGTCTTGACTCTCAAGAGTAAAATACTTGCTTCCAAGCTTCATGTTCATTCTGTCAACTACACTGCCAAGCTTGTCCATACCAGACGTGCCCTTCCCAGTACTAAAATCAACTCTGATCAGGAGCCGGTTGCAAGCCAAGCCTGCAACCCACTGTTTTTTTCTTCTGTCTTTTTTGGTGGAGGAGTTTTACAGTACTTGCTCCCAACATGGCTCCTTTTCCGTTTAACAAGGACCTTTTATTAATGTGGGGAGTGGTTTTCGCTGCCTGCCCTGGCCTGCCTTTCCCTTTTCTTCCTTCCTCTCTGCCGTGTAACTGCCTGTTTTTTCTTATTCTTCCTTCCTCTGTGACTGCCTGCTTGTTCTTTTTCTTCCTTCCTCTGTGCCGTGTGATGCTTTGTTGCAAGGCACGTACCTGGGTGGCCACAACCACATACATATGGTGTATATACATACGGTATTTTTGGCATGGAAATCACCAAGTAAACGATGTGCCGGTATGTAAACGAGTCTGGCCAACCCTACACATACCATATAACCCGGCACAGCATTGTGGCATTGTAGTAGAGATGTTTGCTCCTAATATATACTTGTTTACCTACTCGTATATTTGACAGAGGTTGACTTGACGTGTACATCACATGTCTGCAGGTCGGCATTATCCCCACAGACACGTTCCCTGCGCTAGTAGTAGACCTCCTGAACAGGTGAGAGCCAGCTGTCAACTTTCCCTTAGCTGCACACCACGAAAGCAGAATTGAACCAATCGGTGTGCATCAAGGAAGTGAGCTAAACATTTGCCGGATGTAGAAGAAAATATTAGAGAGTAATACAGCGGGTTGTCAAGCGCGCGCTCTGGCCTGCGCCTAGTCCTCCTGTGCATAATCCTCCTAGAGCCAGCCACTCTAATCGTAGACCTCCTGAACAGGTGAGAGCCAGCTGTCAGCCGTCACGTAATGGGTTGGATCAGGCTAGGGTTCGGCTACAGAAAAGTTGCTGGCTGTCGACACTTGATTATTTCAGGTAATCAATCATGTTGAGAAGCTGGATTTAGCACCGGCTTGGGTACAGCAGAGGCAGAAGCAAAAGCTTTGTATCTGTGAACAGTGCTGCGACAGGAGCAATAATGCTTTACGCTCCTAAGGTTGATTTCGTTGCTGTTTTTGCCTATGCAGGGATGCGGGATGCTTTTGCCTATGCAGGGATGCGGGATGCTTTTGCGCTCCTAATGCTGATTTCGTTGCTGCTTTTGCCTATGCAGGGATGCAGTGCTGAAGCTGTACAAGGCAAAAGAACTGAACCCCAAACGCCCCCTGTCAATATTGTGCAAGTGAGTATCTTGTTTTGGTGCCATTTCTACTCTCATATTGCACAAGTAACATGTCTGAAGGCCGTCACGTTTGTGCATTCAGTGTGCATTTACAGCTATTGGTTATGCACATAGTGTTGTGCACAACCATGGTCTTGGTTTTGCATGCCCCAATTTCAATGCTGTGCTTCTAAGATTTAAGATTACGACACAAGGTGCAATCATCGCCTTGTACGGAAATACAAAATACACGTGGGTCCACCCTGCTGCAACTGAAACAGGAACTTTCAAGAGATTTCCACGTACACAAGCGGCTTCCCAGCCAGCAACGTGCCAGGACAGCCCAACTGGTTTGGGGTCATGCGGCGCATTCTGCCTGGGCCGGTGCGTGTTGTGATGTGTCTTTCGCCCTTTTACAAATGAGATGCTCAACAGGTAGAGCTGTGTAGTTGTTGAAACAGGTGTGTAAACAACCAGTCTGCCTTTGTCCCAATGTGCATAAATCACCCTGCTGGCTTTGTTGCCATCGTGAGCACCTGTTCACCTACTACTTTTTAGTTTGGCGTGTCACTTTATTTGTGCAGTACACCATTATCCTGCCTGCCAGCAAAAGCCTCCCCAAGCAGTGTGTCGACTTCCTTAAGGGCAAAACTATGGACAGGTAAGCCCCTCTACGTCCCAGATTATGGTCTATGTGTAGACGCTTGCCGCAATAAGGAACCTGCTGTTCTCTCCTAGATCACGCTGCTCCATTGCCTACGCCTTGTTGCTCTTTTGAAACATGTGCATATAATTCTCTAGGAAAAGTGCTCTGCGTTTAGTTTCTTAAGAGATGGGGTGTGTATTCAGGTTCCGTACCTTCAGCTACACTACAAGACCGACCAAAATTCATTGTGCAATTCATGTCACTCTTTCTTCCTTACTACATTACAGGAAAAGTGTTGGCGTTCGTATGCCCAATGACAAAATTTGCCAGGTAATCAAAAACTGTGGTCTGAGTATAATGAGGAGCGCTGTTATTGCCATCGGTGTTTAAATCAGTGCTCGAGCTAGGGACCTTAATTATGGCAAATATTATAATTGTTTAAGAAGCAGGCTGCATAAAAGTATGGGTACCTTAACTTTCAAGTCAGAGCATGCTGAACAATTTCTGATCTGTGTGCACTTTTTCTTTACTTCGTTCCTCTCGTGAACTCTACATGCGCACACTCATTCACACACACTACCTCCATTCAAACACCCTTACCCGCAGGCGTTTCTGGAGGGCCT